>JACCED010986430.1_pt1 | contig 13753 bp, 10 predicted proteins | sample 7455021 | NCBI WGS metagenome assembly JACCED01 (sample SAMN15323456, study PRJNA562643) | freshwater metagenome | isolation source: river surface water | place: USA:Blue River Watershed | collected 2017-08-19 | reverse complement strand
CTATTAAAAGTTTAATGTCACAATGGAACGATAAATGGTATTTTTACGATGAAGTTTATTATGACTTAATCTTTCAAAATAATCAATGCGAACGATTAACCATAACTCTAAATTCTAATTTACAAACCTTCAATATTTTATTTGAATTTGATAAGTATAAAGCATCTCAAATTAATGCAATATATCAGAATTTAAGTGTAAATGAATTTAATCAAAGTGCTTATAATAATATAAAGTTTTTAGGTACTAAGATTATGGAATTACAGATTTTAGCTTATGAAAAAAGTTTAGAATTGTTAAAAGAAAAAAGAAAAAAATAATTGTAAAGTTTAAAAATAATGATTAATATTATATATAAACTTTGTTAAACAAATAAATTAACCAAAATATTTTAAAGAAAGCGAGTTCTAAAGATGGAACCAGATCAATTATTAGTAGTAGATGCAGGCGTAAGTGATGCAAGTGTAGAACAACCTGTAGGTGGTGAAGTTGCAACCGGTGGAACAGTAGCAGGAACAACTGCTGGTTCTGAAGGTGGTGTGGTTGGTGGTACTACAGCAGGTGAAGTTGCTGTCGGTGGTGATGTAGGCGGGACAACTGCTGGTGCAGTTGGTGGTGAAGTCGTTGAAATTTCTGCTGGCTCTGAGGCTGGGGTGGTGGCTGGAAGTGTAGGCGGTGAAGAAGTGGTAACAGCGGGTGTGGTAGGTGGTGAGGTTGCAGGAGATGTGGCACAAGGTGGTGAAGTAGCTGAGGAGCCAGTTGAATGTGATGAGAGTCAACCTGAAACATGTATGTGTGTTGCAACTGAAGAAACTGCTTGTGAAGAACAAGAAGTTGTTGCTTCAACAGAACAACCAACTAAGGGTGAAGATGATAGTTGTAATCAAATTGGTTTATCATCTCCTATTTTAATGGCAACATTATTTGCAGCTGTAATGATGAAGAGAACTGGTAAGATTTTTGGTTAAATTAATAGTTATAAATTAAATCAAAATTAAAAACGACCTTGAAAAAGGTCGTTTTTTTTTACTTATTTTTTGTGAGAAATGATACTATATTTGATAATATTACGTAGCAATCGTTCTGAAATAACGGTTCCATGATGAATAAAAACATTTTCATTTTTTTTAGGTCTAACTTTTTGTAAAACACTTTCGGCTGACCAAAAATTATAAAATTCTTTAACGTCATTATAATAAATAGTATTTTTGACAGTTGTGCCTTTTAAATATTCAGCTTTAATATTTCCCATTCCGTTATTATAACCTAAACACATCCAAGCTAATCTTTCTATATATCCTGTGCTGCTATCCCATAAATTTTTACCGTCTTTAATGACGTTATTTTTCATATATTTCATTAAGCGATTCATGTATTTGATAGCCACTCTAATGTTTTCATCGACATTTGTTAAATCAGCAGATTCCTCTTGCACATCTTCAGCTGCCACTGATGAGACTTGCATAACGCCTACAGTACCATCTGTATCTTGTTGCGTCTTAATATCACATCGACTTTCAACACTCATAATTGCTAATACAACAGCAATGGCTGATTCTCCTACGAAATTATTTAGTTTTTGTTTAGATAAAATATTAGAAATTTTTTGATACATACCATTTGTAATCGCATTCTCTAAAGCTAAATTCTTTTCAGCTTGAGTAATTACTTGTGCACCTGGTTTTCTTTCTTCCATTAAAGTTGCTTCGAATAATAGATGATCGGTATAAGCAATTAAAGCTTCATTTTTAGTTAATACAATATTTTTCTGTTTGTCTTGCTTAGGTTTAGTATCAGGTGGCGTTTCAACTTTATCACTTTGAACGTGTGTTTTAAATTTTGTAAGAATTTTATTGTAATTTTGATTATAATGATTATACCAATTTAACCAATCATTATAGTAACCTTTAGAAAATAAATTAAAGGTATTGTCAATATCTTTTTTAATTTGTTGTTGTTTTTCATTTAGTGTTGTAATATCTACATCTTTATATTTTATATAATTTTTAAATGAACCTATACCCATGGCATATGTAAAATCTATAAATTTAATTTTTTCGCTAGTGGATGCATATGTTTTATTCAATTCTTTCATTTTTAAGTTAGCTAATGTTGCGCTATATATTACTAATTTTACAACTAAGTCAATACCTTGCACAATATCGAAACGACTATAATTTGCAACTTCAGGATATTTCTCAACTAATTGAATCATAGTTTTATCTTTAATTTGACCTAAACCTTTTGCACTACTACCACCAGCATTCTTAATTTCATTATCCATTAAAGATTCATTTGACATTGTAGCCATACAAAAAACAAAGAGTTCTTTCGGAGAGAGTGTTGCAGATTTATCGTTATTTTTAATTGCGTCTAATAAAACATTCACAATATTTTTTTCTTGAATTCTTTTATTGACTGTCATAAGATTTAATTTTGATACGGCTGTCATTTTTTACCTTTTTAATTTATAAATATAAACAGATATTTATTAGTATCGTATACAGTTTAAAATAAAAGGATTGAGCAATGTTAATTTCTAATAGAAAATTACAACAGATTATTAAAGAAACATTAAGAGAAGCAGCGATGCCTCCAGGTTTTTCAATTTCTAGTGGAGGTGGTGGCGACGGTGGAGGCAACAATACGTATAAGATGTTTTGTAAAACTATTTTGCAAAAAGTATCAGCTTCGTCAGAAGACGTGAAGAAAATTTCAGTGGTTGATCCTAATGATATTGATGATAATTTCAATGATATTGCAGATGATATGATGAATTATATTAATAATCGTGACACAAACGTGATATATCATAATTTTGGTAATCAACCTAGACAAGACAGTGTGCAGGATTTATTTACTGAATATGGTAATAGTGGTTTAAAAGAGTTTTTTAAATGGTTAAAATCTGATTTTGCTTCATATATGCCTGAAGACATTCAAAGTAAGTATGATTGTATTACCGCGTTTTATACTAGTAAAAGTGGGGATGATCGTTTGGTAACTATTATGTTTTTAAATGATTTTTAATAATAATTATTATTTAAAAGCTTCTTCTATGATATCCTATTTTATCTTAGATTGATTTAAATTAGTTTTATTAGTATTTTATTAATAATTAGATTTAAATCAATCTGGTGTAACGTATGAATAAATTAATTTTATTAAAAGAATACATTGAAAATATTTTAGAGAACAATCGTATTATTATTTATCCAAATTTTCAAGGCGCTGATGTACCTGATCATTATACAGATACATCTATTTATCAAGCGACTGTTTTACCTACAAAAATTTTAATTGGAAATGAACCTGATAAAGGTTTAGATTATTTTATGACGCAAAAGAAAGAGTATATTCAGAAGATGATAACAGATGTTAATCAATATGGTATACAACAAATTCCGCCAGTTGTTGCGATACGTCATCCTTTATTATCTGGACATTATTTAGTAATTGATGGAAATCATAGATTAGGTGCGTTTAAAATTGCCAAAATTCCGAAAATACCTGCGATTATTTTAGATAATTCAGAAATTTATTTGGCATCACCTGAGACTGAATGGTTTGAAGGAATTCAACCTGATTGCATATCCTTACTTGATGCAATACATGATCAGGTTGATTTAAGTATATATTTTAATTTAGAAGACTTAATTTAGATTAATATCTTCTTTTATAGTATTAAAAGTCTCTTCTATTATATCTAGTTTTATCTCAGATTTATTCTTAAAGAGAATATTATATTTTATATAGTTTTTATTTTTAGATTTAACCTGGTTAATCTGGTGATTATACCGATTTCTTTCTAATAATAAATCTACCACCTCCTCAATAATATCACGATGACCTTCAATGTCATAGAGAATTGAACCGTCAATGTTAAAAGTCTTATCAACCTGAACATCGTATTTGAGTAATAAATCCTCGTCGAATATTTTCATTTGAAAACTCCTGTTTAATATTAAATATCAAAAATTCTTTAACGAAATTCAGAAAAATTATTTTTTAGTTGTTTTAAAAATATATAATATTATAGAAATTAAATGGATATTTGTATGTTAAGACATATGTTAAGAAGAAGATTATTATCTGAATCGTTATTATTGGAATCTCAATTCGGAACTGTCGAGAAATTATTAAAACGTGACACCCCACCTGCTTTTAAAAATGCTTTAAAAACGGCGATTGAAAAAGTTTTCACAATGAATTCTAATATTATTCAAGATTTTAGTTTAAATGGTAATCTTATTGCAAATGATTTTTTTACATTAGATTTACCTTCTGGCTATATTTTATATAAGATGCAAGATGTTGAAGAACAAGATGAATTTAATTTTTTAACTCCTGAACAACAAAATGCTTATAAGACTATTGAAAATAATTTGGCAGCTGAAATGCCAATGATTAACGACAGTTTTCAAAAGTTAAGAGCTTTTAATCAAGTTGTCAAATCGGTTGTAGGAGATGACAATGCTGATACCTTCGTTAAAATTTTAAATTTATCACAGGTTAAAGGCACTTCTACTGATTTAAATCGTTTAACTGAAGTTTTTCAAATTATTAATAGCAAAGGTGGAGTGCATCAAAAGTTTGATAAAAAGTTAGATACGTTTATAAACAATATGTTGCAATTGCATATTAAATGGTTTAATGTCCCATATCGAAATCAGGAAACTGTTAAGCCTAATATTCCAATGGGAACTAGAATTTTAAATTATTTTGATTTATTTACAATATTAGCTGATTACATTAATAATTCTGGCGCATTAAGTACTTTTGCACTTTTTTCTAATTTAAAATTACATAATACTAATTTTATTGATTATTTGTCTCAAGATTTTCAAAATAATTTATGGGATATTTTTTTAAAGGAAGATAATATTACTGAACTTTATAAAAAGTTAAAAGCTGAAAGACATAAGAATTCAAATGCTAGTACTTCAGCGGGTTATTTTGCAGGATATCATGGCTCTTTTATTAATTATTGTATTGAAAATAATCATTGGATTCCAATGAAATTTGATCAATCAGGTGTTAGAATATTTTTGATTCGTACATATGAAGGTACAGCAATGGCCTGTAATATTTTACCTTATGAAACAGATTTTACTGCTGACAAATCAGACTCAACTTATGCTGATAGTGTTGAATTAAATCCTCATTTTTTTGTAAATGCAGAAAATCCTAAGAATAAAAATAAAAAATTACGTAGTACAACTGATTGGTGTATTAAATCAAAGGATATGTGGAAAGATTATTCTTCTAGCTATTGGCAAAGAAGTTTTCTTTTAATTCTCGATAATAATTTAAGTTGTAAAGATCCTGCCGGCGCGATTTTAACAGGTTTAATACTTGATAAGGCTAGCGGTCAGATTGGTATGTCTCAAAAAGATTTTATGAATGCTAAAGATGAAAATGTATATAACACGTTTATGTCACGTGATTATGCTGTAGAATTAGTAGAAAATTTAGAAACTTTAAATAAAGATAATCTTGAAGAATATTTTTCGAAAGATTTCCAATCTAATTATTATTCTAAGGTTGATAATAAAATTAATTTATTTTCTGACAATTTAGAACAAGAAATATCTGAGGCTCAGCTTGTAGATATATTAGGTTTTGAAGTAACATCAGATGAAAAGACGCAATCAGGTGTTACGTCTAGACTTATGAATAATCAATCATTTGATTTAACAATGTTAATGGACGTTGCCAGTAAAAAAGATGTATTTAATCAATTTTTTTTAAATTTGACGGAGGCTATAACAAATATATTAACACAAGATCCTAGCATTCATTTTTTAAAGACTGAAAATAATATAGTTAGTCCTATTGAATTTTTTAATTGTTTGGAATTATTTAATAATCCTACTGTGAATTCTGTTTTTTTTGATCAATCAATGATATTAGATCAATATATCGATAATAATTTAATATCAATCAGAAATAGTTTATTAAACATTGAAAATCTGAAAAAATTGCCCGAAGATAAATTAATTAATAATCTTCTATTAATACAACCCCAACCTGTTGAATCAAATTTTAAATTCGATATTAGTTCAGAAAGTTTACAAGTATTTAATCAAAGTTTAGTTAAAAATAAAATTGAAGAAATTAAACAATTATACATTGATAGATGTCTCAGTGAATTTAATTCTTTAACTGATGATTCGATTTTTAATATCATTCGAGAATTGTTTTATGACGATGCTTATGAAAACGATAATAATGAAGTTGGTCTATTTTTTAAAGATCCTAATAATATGAAAAAATTTGTTAATACTTTCTTTAAAGTTATGCAACCTTTAATTGTAAATAAAATTAATGAAAATTTCAATCAAAATGAAAAAACAATTCAAGAATATTTACAATCAATTGATAAAAAGATTGTTGATAGAGTTACTAAAAAATTAAATTCTTTATTTTCAATTAAAAAATTTAAAGTTTCGCAGGAATTAAAATTATTAAATACTATTATTTCAAAAAAATATTTAACAGATAAAAGTACTATTAGAAATACTAACATAACTAATCGAGTTACTAAAAGAGAATATAAAAATATTCCAATTTCCTTGTTATTTCAGAATTATAACTATTTAAATATTGAAATTTATAAGCAAAAGAAAAATTACTTTTTATTACCTGTTTTGGATTATATTAAAAAAATGCAATTTTATGTATCCGATGAATTTTTAAATGCTAATTTTAATGAAACCGATAAAAATATTATTATTCAAAGCTTTGAAAATTTGCCGGCACAAAAGTTTATTAAAAGTATTAGAAGTTTTACTGTTGATGATTTAATTAACAAAATATCGAACGAAGACGAAGAAAAGCAATATAAGATACATACTTTTATGTTTTTATTAAACAATTTTTTTAATTTAGATAATAAATGGAAAACTAAAGTAACGGGCCAACAGTTTGAAGATGATAATTTTAGAAAATTAACATATCATTTTGGTCAAGTTAGCTTTGATGGAATTGATTTTGAATATTCTATTTTTAATAGAAAGTTCCACTCCCCAGAGGATTTTAAAGAAAAATTTATGATAGCTTATCGAAATATTATAAATTCCCAAGGTCAGGCAACATTAACTCAAGTTTTAAGCACTATATTTTTTTTCCATGAACGAGATTTAGACCCCATCAAAAAATTCAATTATGAGATTGATCGATCCTACATCACTGGACATCCTTCATTAATAAATTATTTAAATTACTTATATTCAGATAATTTAGGAGATATACAAAGTAATTTTCAAGATCTGATTTTAACAAAATTAAATGAATTTCAAACGAATCCAATAGACATTTTTAGTGTAGCTTTTATTAGTTTATTAGGTTTGGCTTTAATATTTACAGTTTCATTTAAAACAAAAGTATTAAATGGCGCTGTTGCTAATATTTTATATAATGCAATTCTACAAATAGAACAACAAAAAATTGCAAATCCTAATTCTCAATTGTATGCATCTTATAAAGAACAGATGGACACCGTTTTTATGTTCTTTTACTTATTACAAAATTTTGAAAAAATAGATTCAAGACACACCGACGACTCCGTTCAAAAATTAGCTGCTGCGCAATATGTTTCTACTTTCGAAGAATTATTACAAAAATTTAAACAAACGCTTGAAAAATCCGGATATGTAAATAAAACTTCAGTAATACAAAAAGAAAACATTAATTACATCAAAAGAAATCAAAAGATTATTATTTCAGAACAAGATTTCAGAAAATTATTATTAAGACTATTATAAAAATATATAATATTATAGAAATTAAACGGATATTGTATGTTAAAAAACTTATTGCATGAAGGCTTATTATTAGAATCTCAATTTGGAACTTTAGAGAAATTATTAAAACCTGAAACACCACCTGCTTTTAAAAACGCTTTAAAAGGAGCAATTGATAAAGTCCTATCGATGGACCATGTAACTATTCAACAATTTCGTTTAAATGGCCCAATTATTGATGAAAACTTCTTTAAATTGGATTTGCCATTTGATTACATCTTATTTAAATTAGAAGATGATGGACAGTTTGAATGGGATTTAACACCTGAACAAAAAAATTTGTATGATTTGATTAATAATAAATATCATCAACAAATGGAAATGATTAATGACAGTTTTAATAAATTACGTGTTTTTAATATGATTATTAAAAGAATTGTAGGAACTGATAATGCTGATACACTAATTAAAATTCTAAATCTACCACAGGTCAAAGGCGATCCAAATGAATTAATTAAATTAGCTGATTTATTTGAAATTATTAATAGTAAAGGTAACGTAAATCAAAATTTTAGTAAAAAGTTAGATACGTTTATTAATAATATGTTACAATTGCATATTAAATGGTTTAATGTCCCATATCGTAATCAAGAAACAGTTAAGCCAAATATTCCAATTGGTACCAGAATTTTAAATTATTTTGATTTATTTACAATATTAATTGACTACATTAATAAGTCAGATACATTAAGAAATTTGGCAGTTTTTTCTAAATTAATGTTAAACAATATTAACTTCATTGACTATCTTGCACAAGATTTTCAAAATAATTTGTGGAATATCTTTTTAAAAGATGAGAGTAATTTTGAATTTTACAAAGGTTTAAAAGCAGAAAAATTTAAGAATTCTCAAACTAGCTTTTTTGCAGGATATCATGTCAGTTTTATCAAGTATTGTATTGCAAATAATCATTGGATTCCGATGGATTTTAATGAACCAAACGTTAAAGTTTTTTTACTTCCTACGTATGAAGGCACAGTGATGGCTTGTAATATTTTACCGTATGAAACAGATTATACTTCACCCTCATGTGAGAGTAATTATACTGATAGTGTTATGTTAAATCCTCACTTTTTTGTTGATGCATCAAAGTTACAGAAGAATGTGAAATTACGTAATACAACCCGTTGGTGTGTTAAAGCATATAATATGTGGCAAAGTTATTCTTCAAGATATTGGAATAATTGTTTTATTTTGATTCTCGATAATAATTTTAATTATGACGATCCTGCCGGCGCAATTTTAACAGGTTTATATGCTGATCAAGGTAAAGCAACTGTAGCTACCAATGAATTTATGGATGCTGGTGATACACACATATATAATCAATTCGCGGTACGTAGCTATGCGGGTGATTTAGTAAATATTTTAAACTCCTTAAATGACAATAATGTTTCGAAATATTTTTCAAAAAATTTAAAGTATAAGACAGGTAATAGTGTTAATAAAATTAATTTATATTCTGATACTTTAGAAAAAGAAATATATGAAGCAAATCTTTTAAAAGTATTAGGTCTGGAAATAACATCAGATGAAAAGACTAAGGAAGATGTTAAGTCAAATATTTTTAAGAATCAATTATTTGAATTAGCAAATTTAAATAACGTTGCTAAGACAAAAGACGTGTTTAATCATTTTTTTTCTGATGTAACACAAATTATAACAGATATGTTAACTCAAGATACTAAAATTCGTTTTTTAAAGACTGGAAATAATTTAGTTAGTATCATTGAATTATTTAATTTTTTTGATTTATTCAATAATTTTGAAGTGAATTATATTTTGTCAGATGTGGTATTAGATGAATATACTGATAATTATTTAAATCTCATTAAACAACAATTATTAAGTAATAATGAATTACAACAGTTATCTGACGCTGAATTAGTCGATAATCTTATTTTATTTAAGAATCAGCCTGTTGAATCAAATTTTAGATTTGATATTAATATTAGAAATTTAAAAACATTTAATGCTGATTTCATTAAAAATAAAATCGAAGAAATTAGACAATTATATATTGATAGATGTATTAGTGAATTTAATTCTTTAACGGATGAATCAATTTTTAATATCATTAGAGAATTGTTTTATGAAGATGCTTATGAAAATGATAATAATGAAGTGGGTGAATTTTTTAGAAATCCTGATAATACACAAAAGTTTATTAAGGCTTTCTTTAAAGTTATTCAGCCTTTAATTACAAATAAAATTAATGAACAATTAAAAAATAATGAAAGTTTTATTGATGATTATTTAGATTCAATTGATAGAAAGATTACTAACAAAATTAATGAAAAATTAAACAGTTTAAAATCTATTAAACAAATTAAAATTTCTCAAGATTTAAATTTATTAAACGGCATCATCTCAAAAAAATTTTTAACAAACAAAACCTTTAGAAAAACTACATCATCTGCCAACGGTGACAAACATATACCAATTTCCTTATTATTTCAGGAATATAAATATTTTATGGATCCAATAGAATATAAAAAACTTAAAAATGAATTTATTTTACCTGTTTTGAATTATATTAAAAATTTGCAATTTTATGTAAGTGATGAATTTTTAAATGCTAATTTTAATGAAAATGATAAAAATATTATTATTCAACATTTTAATGAAATTAATGACGTCAGATTTCTTAAAAGCATTAGAAGTTTAACAGTTGATAATTTAATTGAAAAAATATCAAATGAAAAGCCAACACAATTTCGAATACATACTTTTATGTTTTTATTATTTAATTTTTTTAGAATGGATTCTAGATGGCAAACAGCAACATTAAATAAAATACCTCCATCCGATGAATTCGCAAGACTAACAGCAAAATTTGGACAAATTTTTTCAACAGTTGGACGCGGCAGTCAAAATATTATCTCATTAGATATTGATAGATTTAATAACTTTTCTATTTTCGATAAGATTACTAATCCTGATGAACTTAAAAAAATATTTATTGATGCATATCAAAAATATATAACTGAATATACAACAGTTATGCAACAAGGAATTTTTTCATTTAACACCTTTAACAATTTTTTTTCTGCTTGCTTAACTGACGCAGGATATACAGACATTGGTTCAAGTAACCTTTTTACAAGTGTTAATGATAATATTTATCGAACCTACTTCATTGGACATCCTTCGGTAATAAATTATCTAAATTACTTATATTCAGATGATTTAGGAGATATACAAAGTAATTTTGAAAACCTAATTCGAACAAAATTAAATGAATTTCAAGCTAATCCTATGAATATTTTTAGTGTATCATTTATTAGTTTATTAGGTTTAACGTTAATATTTGAATTCTCATTTAAAACGAAAGAGTTAAATAAAGTTGTCGCCAATATTTTATATAATGCAATTTTACAAATAGAACAAGAAAAAATTACAAATCCTAATTTAGATCTTTTAGCGTATGATCAACAAATGGAAACAGTTTTGATATTCTTTCATGTATTAGAAAATTATGAAAAGATAATTTACTTTAAAACAACTGCAGAAGAATCAATTAAAAATTTATTAAATACATTTGTAATACACGGTCATGCTATGGAAAGATTAAAGAAAATGATTGAAATGTCAGGATATGTAAGTATAAGTAATAAAACTAAAACGATACAAAATGAAAATATTAATTATGTAAGAAGAAATCAGAAGATTATTATTTCAGAAAGAGATTTCAGAAAGTTATTATTAAAATTATTGTAATTTTTCCAATTTCTTTAATAAGAGTTTAAACTCTTGATTTGACCAGCCTTTATATTTACTGTCATATAGAAAAGGATTAAATGTACGACACTCACAAATCTCTTGCAAATCTAATTGCACCTGTTGTAAATTACGAGATTCCTTTAATTCCTCATAAGCTTTTTCTATTTTGGATAAATCAATAGAAGACATGATTAAATCCTACTTAATTTCAATGTTAGGCAAACTTACAATATCTTTAGCTTGAAAAACCAAAGTTAAAACGCCATTATTTAAACTAGCATCAACAGATGAATAATCCCAATGTTTTGCTGAGATATGCAACTTCGATGAAAAACTACGAAGATATTCAGGTTTATCTGTAGCATCTTTATTAAAATTAGATGCAATGACTAGATGGTCAGTCTTAGGTGTAATAGTTAATTGTTCTTTAGTAAAACCTGGCAACATAACATGTACTGTTTGTGAAGTTTTATCTGCAGAGATTTTATGATAAGTGTCAGGAATAGTTTCAATTAAACTACCTTTAAGACTAGAACTCGCTTTAGTGTTTAAGAAAGCGTCTGCTAAATAACTGTCGATATCGGAGATATCACGATAGAATTTTGTTAAGGACATATTTTCCTCCATTTAGTTAATTTTATTAATGTTTTTATGATGTGTATAATATAAACACGCAAATTTAAATGTACATAACTTAAGATAAAATAATTTAAATTATTTTTTATGACATTTTCCTTTAGATTGAATGAATAACATAATGCTTATTAAGATTAAAACAGCAAAATATTTCATGTTAAAAGCTTTCTATTAATTAACACGAAACCAATTACTAATAAACATAAAAACAAAATATTAGTTTCTTTAGATGTGGCATTACATGATGCTTCATTTGAATTTTGTCCTGTTAAAACAATTCTAAAATCATATGTTATTGTCTCATTTAATTCGCCAGTAATTAAATCTGCGCCTAAACTTTCAACTGTTAATCTTAGTTTATATTCACCAGTACGATTAGCTGAAAAGGTTAATGAATCTGTTTCATATTCGAAATTAAATGATTTATTAATTTCATCTTCTGCTTTATTAATTTTAACTGATGCATTATTTGGTTTATTTAATACAGATAAAACGTATCTAAATCTTTGGTTTTCTTTGTTGATAAAGAGTCTGATTTTAACATTTTGAGATGTCTCTGCTAATAAACTAGGTGTGTATACCTGTAAATTTAAACTAGGATCTAAACATTCATCTTCATTATTAAATACTACATAACAAAACAAAGGGTCACATTCATCTCCTAAACCATCTTTATCAGCATCCAACTGCGATTCATTATCAACTTCAGCGCAATTATCTAAATTATCAGGTATTAAATCATTATCGTCATCATTATCACAGACATCCCCAACTGTATCTGCATCAGTATCAGTTTGTTCAGGATTATAAACTGACATACAATTATCTTCAAATAAATCATCAGCGTAATAATCTAGAATACCATCTTGGTCAAAATCCTTATTACAATCAGCATTAAAACTTTTATCAAAAGGACATGCGTCAGATTGATTAATAATATCATCGTTATCAATATCAGTATCGCAAGCATCACCAATATTATCTTTATCTAAATCGGTTTGATTAACGTTATACATTAGAAAACAATTATCCAAATGATTTAAAATCTTATCATCATCAATATCATTATCACAGACATCTCCAAATGAATCTCCATCAATATTCTCTTGACCTATATTTTCAATTGCAGGACAATTATCGCAGGCATCTCCCCATTCATCACCATCAGAATTAGATTGATCCCTATTTCTAATACGTGGACAATTATCTTCATCATCCTCAATTCCATCATCATCAAAATCATCTGCATTTTGGTAGGTATCACCTAGATCTGTGTTATTAATTAATACACTTCCACCACCGCCACCACCACCTGATTGTTCTGGGGTGCCGCAAGTCTCAAAAGCATTATCACACTCAAAAGGTTGATTTTGTGCATATAAGTTATTGCTTAACAATAATAATAATAGATATTTTTTCATGTCTATCTCTCTTTAATAATCAAATTTTACTAATTGATTAATGGTTTTTTGAATTTTTTCTATTTCATCTTCATCAAAGGCAGCACGTTCAACTGCAGCTTTTACAACGTGCATTAAAACATTAACAGCCTTTTTCTGTTTTTCTGTAATCATATATAATTGTGGTTT
>JACCED010403764.1_pt1 | contig 13756 bp, 12 predicted proteins | sample 7455021 | NCBI WGS metagenome assembly JACCED01 (sample SAMN15323456, study PRJNA562643) | freshwater metagenome | isolation source: river surface water | place: USA:Blue River Watershed | collected 2017-08-19 | reverse complement strand
GTTGTATTAAAGATGTGGCTGCGCTGAAGTGATGAGGTTAGAAATTCATGGAGATTTCCAATTTTCGAGAGTTCGATTCCCCCAATTTTGATACTGCCCGAGTAAGGAAGTACTCCACACAAACCAAGTGCAAGAGTTGATTTACCGCTTCCGCTTCGTCCCCTAATGACAAGAAGCTCTCCTTGAGACACCTCAGTTGTAACTGGGGACATAAATGGCTTATCCCATGCCACACTCACCTTATCCAGAACTACATCCTGTGCTGCCAATATCACTTGCGAACTTTGATTGCTGGAAGTGGGTAATTCCAAGATTTCTGAGACCGTTCTTTGAGCGCGCAGTAATTTTCCCGAAGCAAAGAGATTTGGGTACCAAGTCGTGACTCCCTCAAATGCAACAAGGGGAAGAAATATCGCCATCGCGATTTTGACTGCAGGCAAATCGGCCGAATCCTTAAAGGATGTCAGAAGTTGAACTGTCCCAGTTATTGCAAATCCAAGGGCAATTAAAGTTATAGTCTGCAACTTTCTAATCAGCTTTAGCAGCGCCTTCTCCTGAATAAATATTTTTTCCTCTATGGTGTGGATACCCTGAGATATCAGATGGGAATACCCGTACACCTGAGCTTCTACCGCGCCATAGGATGCTCTTTCAATCGCTTTTGCATAATCATTCTCCGAGAGCTCAATCTCTTGAGAAAGAGTTAGGGCTGTTTTAGAAACTAGCGCTGGTATTAAGAAAAGCAATGTCAGCGATACAGGAATAAGAACCATCAAAGTGGGGGTATAAATCCACCAGCCAAGCAAGAGCGAGAAAAGTATTGAAATAATTGCTGAGTAGCGAGGGAGTGTAATTCGGAGTGCATACTCTTGAGCTCGTTCCACATCATCGACTATCGATTTAACATAGCCACCAGATCTGGAATCCCCCACAAGCGCAATGCTTCGCCCACTTATTCTCTCAAAGAGATTTGTTCTAATTGAAGTCAGCGCGCGGAAAACCGTCTCATGGCTAATAACTCGTTCTGCATAGCGTGCCACAGATCGAAAGATTCCAAAGAAGCGCACCATAACTATTGAGACGGAGAGAACAAGAATTGGTGGGTGCGATGATGCCATCGTAATGAGCCATGCACTAGATACGGTTAATCCAATGCCACCGATGAGAGCAGAACTGCCGAGCAGCGCCGATATCGCCATCTTGAATCTTTGGTTATTCATGACTTCGCCCGCTCAACTTCTAAGACGCTATCTGTCCTTAAAATGAAATCACGTTCATGAGTAATGCAGATCAATGCTGCGCCTTCGGCTACGGCGCTTCTCAGGGCAGTCATAATTGCAAGTGAACTCTCGCCATCTAAATCCGCAGTTGGTTCATCAGCAATAATGAGAGTAGGTTTACGAATCAGAGCGCGTGCAACTGCTACTTTGCGAATCTGTCCTCCTGAGAGCTGACCACTCTTCTCGTGCGCGCCCCCTAAGTACGTCTCTAATCCATACGGTAGCTCCTCTAGTTTCAAAGAGACTGCTGCACAAATTTTTTCTATCTCGCTATCTGAAATTGCCGGCTCGACTAACTTGAATTGATCACGAATAGTTCCAGGAGCTAGTTGAGGAAGCTGGGGAATCCATCCTAAATACTTCTGGAATGAGTTGGTTTGGGAGAGAAGGAGTTTCTTGCCATCAACTTGCTTTTCTATATCTCCATGAATTCCTATCAAGTTCTCTGCGAAGGTGCTCTTTCCGACGCCAGAATCGCCAATAATAAAAAGTGACTCGCCCCGAGAAATTCTGCCGCCTGCAATTGAAGTATGGATAACTCCCGGAATATTGAGATCCCAGTCATTCCATGAAAGCGAGTCAAAAGATGCCAACGAAGTTTCGTGGTCTGGCAAGTCAGGCTTCTCTATTCTTTGTAGCTCTTGAATTCTTGCGAGAATTTCAGTGCCATCGGCAGACGCGTGGAATAGAGATGCAGCATTTCTGAGCGGAAAGTAGACCTCAGGGGCGAGGATCAGAACAGTCAAACCAGTTATGAAAGGAATATTCCCCTCAACTAGCCGTAGGCCGATTTCAACGGCAATCAGCGCAACCGAAATGGTTGCGGCAAGTTCAAGAACCAGGGCTGAGAGAAATGAAACTTTTAGTACTTTCATTGTTTCATCGGTGTATTGATCACCCATCGCACGGATGCGCGATCCTTGCGTTCTATCACGACCGAAGATCTTGAGAGTGAGAAAACCTTGCAATGAATCTTCAAAGTATTTTGAAAGAATGCCCAGCGACTTCCACTTCTTGCTCACTGCATCATTTGTGTATTTGCCAATGAGAGCTCCGAAAATTGGGATTAACGGCAAAGTAACTATGGTGATAAATGCAGAGAGTGGATCAAATAAAAATATTGTGAAAATGACGGCAAAGGGAACGAAGCTAGCTCCGAACATCTGCGGCAGAAATCTTCCGAGATAGGTATCGAGCGAATTGGAGCCCTTAATGAGTATGCCTGTGAGTTCGGCTGAACCGAGAGTGATGTCAATTATCGGATCTTTAGTTATCGAGGCTCTTAACTCTCTCTTTACGCGCGCCGCTTCGTAGCTGCACCAGTATTCAAAGTTCGATGTAAATGTTGCTCTCACGAGCCACAGAACGGCTAGTGCGACTAAATATTTTCCATTGCTTGGATGGCTATAGATAATTCCTACGATGAGTGCACCAATGAGCAGCGCATTGGCAATAACTATGAAGGCGGAAAGTAAAGCGCCGAATACGGCTCCTATAAAAAGTCTGCGGCTGCTACTCATAGAGAGCAACAGCCGCAGGTCTTTAGATTTCACTGATGCAGGATATGTGACGCAGTATCTAAAACACCACGTTCTGGATTAACAATCTGGCTTGCACTTACCCGCTTTCTAAAGACCCAGTATGTCCATCCCTGATAAATAAGAACGAGAGGCGTCATGATGACCGCGACTACTGTCATTACCTTTAACGTATATTCAGTACTCGACGCATTTGTGATCGTGAGATCAAATTGCGCTCCCAATGAGCTTGGCATCACTCTTGGGTAAAGTGCAAAGAATAAATTCGAGACAAAAGTTGCAATTGCTAAGGCTGAGAATATGAATGCCCAGCCTTCTCGAACCTTAAGAGTCGATACCAATCCTGCTACCCATGCAAGAGCCACAATAGTTGAGAGAGCCAAAACAGTTACATCAAGCTCTGGGAGCATCAGATTTGTCCACACCAAAAAGGCGACTGCTGCAACAGCTGCAACTAAACCAATCTTGACTGCAAAGTTTCTCGCTTGCTCACGGATTCCACCCGCAGTCTTGAGCGATAGAAATACTGCACCGTGTGTAAGAAAAACTGTCAGCGTAACAACGCCTCCAAGTAGGGCGTACGGATTGAGAAGGTTAAAGAATCCTCCAACGTACTCAAGGTTTCCTTGTGCGGATTCCTCGATAGGAACACCACGGACGATATTTGCAAATGCGACGCCCCATAGAAGCGCTGGGATTGCACTACTGACAACAATCGCTACATCCCAGCGTTGTCTCCATTGAGCCTTGCCGTACTTGCTTCGATATTCAAATGCCACGCCTCTTACGATTAGGGAGACAAGGATGAGGAATAGCGGTAAGTAAAAGCCGCTGAAAAGGGTCGCATACCACTCAGGGAAAGCTGCAAATGTGGCACCACCTGCGACAAGTAACCAGACTTCATTCCCATCCCATACTGGTCCAAGAGTTGTTAAGACCGCGCGACGATCGGCTTCATTGCGAGAAACGAATGGAAGCAACATTCCGACCCCGAAGTCGAAACCTTCTAAAATAAAGTATCCAACCCATAGAACTGCGATGAGCAGGAACCACGTTGTTTGAAATGTCATTTTGATTCCCCCTTAGTAAGACATCACGAGTGGCTTGTCGGAACTTCCACCGAGTTGTGGATCTTCATAATCCAATTCGGTTGCTGGGCCATTCTTAACAACCTTAAGAGTTAGGCCCACTTCAATAAATGCGAGTACGCCGTAGAGCAGCGTAAATACAATCATTGTGAATAGAACACTTCCGGCAGAAACCACAGCGCTAACCCCATCTTCTGTCTTGATCAATCCAAATACAGCCCATGGCTGACGAGCTGTCTCTGTGAAGATCCAACCAAAAGAGATTGCAAGTAGTGGAATAAATGGGAGCGAAATCATCGCCGGTAGGAACCAGCGAGCTTGAGGAAGTTCGCCACCTTTACGCGTGCGCCAAAGTGTATAGAGCGCCAAGAAGAAGGCGAGTGCGCCAAAGCCAATCATTAATCTAAATGACCAATATGCGAGTGGGATATTTGGAGTGTAATTGCCTTCGCCAAACTCAGCATCATATTTCGCCTCTAAATTATTGACACCTTCAACTGCACCTTTGAAATCACCTGTGGCTAAAAATGAAAGTACTGAGGGGACATCGATTTGGAAAACAGATCGAGAACCATCGAGTGTGCCAATTGTCAGCAAAGAAAATGGTGCTGATTCTGTTGATTCGTAGAGGGCTTCTGCTGCCGCCATTTTCATTGGCTGTTGTTCTGTCATGACCTTTCCGATCGCATCGCCTGTGATGCTGATTGCGATAAAGCTCAGAATGATGGTGACAAGTCCCAATTTGAGCGTTGGGCGCGCCATCTCAATATCCTTCTTTTTTAGAAGTAAATACGCAGAGATTCCTGCCATGAATGCCCCTGCTGCGAATGCCGCAGATGGAATTGTGTGAAGAAAGGTTATGACTGCAGTTTTCTGTGTGAGCACAGTGAAAATGTTTGTGAGCTCTGCACGATTCTTCTCAGCATTGATTATGAAGGCTACCGGATGTTGCATCCATGCATTTGCAGCCAAGATGAAGTATGCGGAAAGCACTGTTCCAAAAGAGGCGAGCCAAATTGTTGCCAGGTGAAGCTTCTTAGGTAATCGATCCCATCCAAAGATCCAAAGCCCCAAGAATGTACTCTCTAAGAAGAATGCAAGGAGACCTTCCATCGCTAGAGGGGCTCCGAAAATATCTCCCACAAATCGGCTGTATGAAGACCAGTTCATTCCAAATTGGAACTCCTGGACTATGCCGGTCACGACACCAATTGCGAAGTTGATGAGGAAGAGTTTTCCAAAGAATTTGGTTGCCCGAAGGTATTTCACTTTATTCGTTCGATACCAAGCAGTTTGAAGACCTGCTACGAGAAAGCCCATTCCGATTGTGATTGGAACAAAGAGGAAGTGGTAAACAGTTGTGATGGCAAATTGCCAACGTGCGAGATCTAGCGCATTCATTGATGCGACTCTCCGTTTCTGAGTTGCTCTACTAACTCACTTCATAGTCTGCGCGCTTCCCAAAACGGTTTTATTGGAATCGGTTGTCTGCCACCTCACATCGCTTTTTTTACGCGTAAAAATGAGAGGGTTGGCACTCATATTTTGCGGATTCGCCCTAAAGCACCCCCTCTTGATACCCTTTGCGCCTGTTCGATTTTGGCAGTTCAATCTAGAAGGAGAACCACCCATGGCATCTTCATGCGACATCTGTGGCAAGGGACCAAGCTTTGGCAATAACGTTTCACACTCACAGGTGAAGACACGTCGTCGCTGGAATCCAAATATTCAGCGTGTAAAGACAATTGTCGCTGGTGCATCAAAGCGTCAGAACGTATGTACTTCATGCCTAAAGGCTGGAAAAGTTACTCGTTAATTTTTTTGTTCGATTAAAAATGGCTCCAGGAAACTGGGGCCTTTTTTATTTCCACCCCTGAAATCCCTGAACCCTCTACGACGCTACCGATTCGGATTCCAGGCAAATCTCTTCCCGTAGCAAGAAATGCGTGATCTTCCCCGCCTTCAAGAATCCATCCCCAGATATCTGAATTAATCTCCCGCGCAAGCTCGCTGAGCTCTTTGAACTCTGCGCACTGTGAAATGAGCTCGGTATCAAGTTCGAAGCAAACCCCAGATGCATCTGCAACTTGCCGGGCCTGACTCAATAGTGAATCACTGATATCTGCCATGGAAGTTGAGTTGAGAAAATCGACGTCGTAATCAAGTGAAGGCGCAGAAAACTCCGAGAGCGCTTTATCTGCAATAGATGAGTTAAGGGAAATTTCTTTTGTGAGAAGTTCTAGGCCAGCAGCAGACCATCCGGTCAGTGATGAGAGAAAAATGCCATCACCTACACGGGCACCACTTCTAAGAATTGGCTTGGTTGTATGACCAATAGCAGTCATAGCGATTGTGATTACAGTTGAACGGGCGATATCTCCCCCAACGATTGCGGCACCAGCTCGATCTGCTTCATCTTTCATGCCACGAGCCAAATTTTCAATCCACGAGAGCTCTTCGCTGCCCGTCAACGAGACGGCTGCAACAAGATAATCACAGGTGGCACCCATAGATAAAACATCTGCAATATTTGCCGCCGTGATCTTTCGGCCGATATCGAAGGCAGAGCTCCACTCAGTCTTAAAGTGAACATCGGCGATAGCCATATCAGTTGTAATTACCTGCTGCGCATCGCCCTTTACGACGGCTGCATCATCTCCAATACCAACAAGAATTCGGGGATCGGCAGTTGCAAAAACTTTCTTTAGCGCCGAAATCACATCTGCTTCGCTAAATCCCATTTTTCTCAAACCCCATAGCCATAAGCCTAGGACATGAGATAGCGTTAGGGCGAAGCGAAAGGAACTCTCATGTCTGTACAGGCCTATATTTTGATTCAAACCGAGGTTGGTAAAGCCTCATCTGTCGCTAGCGCGATCAAAGGTATTCCCGGTGTAACTCTCGCTGAAGGTGTAACAGGTCCTTATGATGTCATCATGCGCGCAGAGGCGCCATCAATGGAAGATTTCGGTCGCGCAATTCTCTCTAAGGTTCAAGCTGTTCCGGGCATTACTCGTACGCTCACTTGCCCCGTAACTAATTAAGCCAGACTTAATCAAGCCAGAGTTAATCTAGTTTCACTCCAACCTGTCTTCTAATCTCTTCACCGATACCAAGAATTTCAACTGTCTGGTGATGAGTATGGAGCGGGGATTCAAGCATCCCTTGCGCAACATATGAGGCTAAATAATTTGCTTGGTAACACAAGCCCTCATGTCCAACCACACCAGTCTTATCTTTCCAATGTGGACCTCGCCCGTTGAATACCGCTTCATGAAGATTAAGCCCAGTTGGAGTAAAGAAGGGAGCGTCTACAAGCAGAACTCCTTCTGAACCTGATACTGAAGCTTGAGTTGGGACGTGGTTGTAACCGGTGTAAGTGATGACAGCTCTTGCACCAGATGCGTATTCAAGAACAGCACTCGCCATTGCTTCTGAATGAGGACTATGCAGAACTCCTGTTGCCGAAATCTTTATTGGTAGACCAAGGATCTGCTCTGCAAATGCCAGAGGGTAAATTCCCATATCTTGCGTGATGCTCGCTTCAGGTAACCACAATCGAGCAATTTCGCGATTATCTTGTCCAAAGTCAGCTTGGATGAGATCAATTCGCCCAAGTGTTCCTCGTTCTAACATCTTTCGGATGATTGAAGCTTGAGGCAAGTATCTAGACCACATCGCCTCCATGGCAAAGACGCCAGCCTTGCGAGCCGAGCTATAGAGCAACTCTGCATCGGCTTTACGAATTGTCGATGGCTTCTCAATCAGAACATGTTTGCCAGATTCGATTGCGATCAGCGCATCAGCTAAATGAGTATTTGGAAGGGTTGCGATATAGATGACATCTACATCTGCTTGAGCACAGAGCGCCTCGTAAGAATCGAAAGTTTTCTCAACGCCAAATTTCGCAGCTAACTTCTGTGCTTTTCCAGGAGTCTTCGAAGCGATTCCCACTACTTGCTGCTTTGTATTCTTCTGAAGGGTATTTATGAATACTTCCGCGATATCCCCCGCACCAACAATGCCCCATCGCAGTGAAGGTACTGAAGAGGGATCAAGAATTTCTGGTTCTGGGAAATCGTTATCGGAAAATTGCTTTACAACTCCAGAGAACATGGCCATTTCGAATTACCCAAGAACTCCATTATTTCGAGATTGAGCGCTCTTGAGCAGATGAGTGATTACCTCGGTGTAAGAAACTCCGGATGCCACCCACATCTTCGGGAAAACTGAAGTGGCAGTAAATCCCGGCATTGTGTTGAGCTCATTGATAATAACTTCGCCACTTGGCGTGAGGAAGAAATCTACGCGAGCAAGGCCAGAACAACCCAGGGCCTGAAAAGCCTTGATTGCACTTTCCTTTATCTCAATTGCTGCTGCCTCCGAGATTGGAGCTGGAAGTTCAATCGATGTTGCTCCATCCAAGTACTTGGCTTCAAAATCATAGAATTCGAATTTGCTATCGATGTGAATCTGGCCGATGACAGATGCTTGAGGCTTTCCATCGATTTCGAGAACAGCGCATTCAATCTCAGCACCATTTATCGCCTTCTCAATCATTGCCTTGGGATCAAACTTATGAGCCTCTGTAATGGCCGCAGCAAGAGCATCTATCGATTTCACCTTAGTTGTGCCGCGTGAAGATCCACCTCGTGCTGGCTTAACAAATACGGGAAGGCCGAGCGCTTCAACTGCCTTGGTAATTGATGCGCCATCACTCTGCCACTCGGATTTCTTTACAACCAATCCTGGAGCAGTCTTTATCCCGTGTGAGGCAAAGATTGGCTTAGCAAAAGATTTATCCATGGCAACTGCAGATGCAAGTACACCTGAACCAACGTAGGCGATATCCGCCATTTCAAGAAGACCCTGAATTGTTCCATCTTCGCCATATGGGCCATGTAGCAACGGGAATACTAAATCGATATTGAGAGGCTTGCCTTCAACCGAAAATCCAGCGACATCAGCAACAACTTTCTGCGCGCCTGATGGAACTTGAGGAAGAACGCCATCTTTTATTGCAAAGTGATGACCTTCAGGTATGAGTACCCATGAGCCATCTTTAGTTATGCCAATCAATATTGGTTCATAGAGTGAGCGATCAATCGCAGCAATAACTCCACCTGCTGAAATACATGAAATTTCGTGCTCACTACTTCGCCCACCGCAGATAATTGCAACGCGCTTGGTCATCGAATGAAGTTTTCAGCCTTGGTTGTAATCTCCATAAGCCTTTGCAGCGCATCTTGTGGCGATAACTTCTCACTGACGATATCTGCAACTGCTTCAATTACCGGAACTTCAATGCCTACACGGTGTGCAATTTCAAGGACAGCACTTGATGATGCGACGCCTTCGACTGTCTTAGACATCTGCTTGCGAGCTTCGGCAATAGAGCCTGTGCGTCCAATGTATTCGCCGAATGTACGGTTACGTGAAAGTGGTGAACCGCAACTTGCAACGAGATCGCCCATGCCGGCAAGACCTGCTGCAGATAGCGGATCAGAACCGTGCGCTGCACAGAGGCGTGCTACTTCATTAAGTCCACGAGTAATGAGCATCGCCTGGGTGTTCTCGCCGTACCCCATACCGATTGAAAGTCCTACAGCGAGAGCAATAACGCTCTTGATTGCACCAGCTAGTTCGCACCCTTGTACATCTACTGATGTGTAAACGCGGTAATACGGGGTACGGAATAAATCTCTAATTTGATCTGCAAGTTCAAGTGATGCAGCTGCAGCGACTGCCCCAGCAGGTTGGCGAAGGACGAGTTCATCAGCAAGATTTGGGCCGGTAATGATTGCAATCTTATGCATTCCGATGACATCGATGATTACCTCCGTCATGCGCATCTGAGTGCTGATCTCAATTCCTTTGAGGGTACTGACAATGGTGCAGGTCTCTGAGAATCGAGATTTCCACTCTTCAAGGGTTGATCTAATTTGCTGTGCGGGAATAGCTAAAACGTAAACATCAGAGAAAGCGAAGGCATCATCGAGACTATTGGTCGCAACTAAAGTCTCAGGCAGAACGTGTTCACCAAGGTACTTCTTATTGGTGTGAAGAGTATTGATCTCGGTGATGACTTCAGGGCTACGTCCCCATAAGAGAACATCATTTCCGGCATCGCTTAACACCTGCGCCATGGTTGAACCCCACGCGCCTGCTCCGAATACCGTTACTTTGCTCATGCTCTCTTCTTCTTAAAGTTACCTGTACGTGGAAGTTCTGATGTGTGCGGGTCAAAGATTACTTCAGGACGCTTCTCACCACGAATATCTTCGAGTAATACGGTGATTTCACGCATGATTTCCGCCGTCGCCTCTTTCAGAGCCTGAGGATCTTCATGCTTGCCCTTCCAGCGAGAAAGGTCGACAGGTTTTCCTGCTCGGATGATGATTGTCTTTCTCGGAAAGAGAGATATTTTTGTTGTGTAATTTGGAACAACTAATTGAGATCCCCATTGAGCAATCGGAATCACTGGTGTATCTGTCTCAAGGGCCAGGCGAGCACATCCGGTTTTAGCAACCATCGGCCACATATCTTCATCTCGAGTAAGAGTTCCCTCTGGATACACACCTAACATATGACCGGCTTCAAGCAAGATCTTGGCGTGGTCGACAGCCTTTTTGGCATCCGCACTTTCTCGTTCTACGGGAATTTGTCCTGCGGCTAGGAGAATCTTGCCAATAACTGGAACTTTAAAGACACCTGATTTGCCGAGATATCGCGGTGCACGACCATTACGAAAAAGAAAATGTGTAAAGACCAAAACATCGAGATAAGACATGTGGTTGCTCGCGACGATTACGCGACCTTTGGGCGGAATGTTCTCGGCGCCTTTCCAATCACGACTCATAAAGAGATTTAAGATTGGAATCAGAATTCCTGCGCAGATTTTGAAAGTGAGATTTGTTCCAAGTGGATATCCCCGCGGTGGAGCGTAGGAAACCTTGAACTGCGACATGTCTGAAATTCTATCTGCAAAAGAAAGAAGGAGCCTTGCTTTCGCAAGACCCCTTCTTTACTAAAGTTCTAAGAATTAACGCTTCTTAGCTGACTTCTTTGCTGGCTTCTTCTTAGCAGGAGCCTTCTTTGCTGCCTTCTTAGCAGCTGGCTTCTTCTTAGCAGGAGCCTTCTTTGCTGCCTTCTTAGCAGCTGCCTTCTTCACTACTGGCTTTGCAACAGCCTTAACTTCTGGCTTTGGTGCTGGGCCAAGCTTGCGCTCTCCAGAAATGATTTCCTTAAGAGCCTTTGCAGGAAGGAAGCGTGCCTTCTTTGAAGCCTTGATTTTGATTGTCTCGCCAGTAAATGGGTTACGTCCCATACGTGCCTTGCGATCAACCTTCTTAAACTTACCGAAATCGTTGATCATCACGTCGTTACCTGCAGACATGTTACGAACGATTGTGTCAAAAACTACATCCACAGCGTGTGCTGCTTCTTTCTTGCTGCCGTTGAAGTGTGGGGCCAACGCAGCGATGAACTGGGCCTTATTCATTCAATATCCCCTTAATTTCGTTTCTTTACGCGTAAAAATTAAGCTTTTGCTTAACTGAGTAAAACTTAAACCTAAGTAAGGGGTGAGAGCGTTATTGCGTGCGCGTGTCGCAACGAAATGTTTTCCCGAAAATTGCAGTATTTATGCGTAAAAAACTCTCATTCTCTTATTGAGAGTTTTACAGAAGGCGCTCACCCCACATAGAAAAACCTTGATTTACGCTTACTTTCAAGGGCAAATCAAGGTTTTCCATTTAATTGGATGCGTAATTAGATGCGGATTGGCAGCGTCGTTGGCTTATATGCCGGGCGCTTTGCTTCAAAAGCATCGATTGCATCGGTCTGCTTGAGCGTTAGACCAATGTCATCGAGGCCCTCCATGAGGCGCCAACGAGTGTAATCATCGAGTTCAAATGCAACCGTGACATCTTTGTAAGAGACGGTACGAGAATCGAGATCGACGGTAATCGCCGTAGTTGGATCGCTCTCAATGGCTACCCAGAGCGCCTCGACAGCATCCTGAGGCAAGATCACTGTGAGCAGGCCGCCCTTAAGTGAATTGCCACGGAAGATATCTGCAAAGCGGCTAGAGATGACGGCTTTAAAGCCATAGTTCTGAAGCGCCCAGACTGCGTGTTCGCGAGATGAACCAGTACCAAATTCAGGTCCAGCAACCAGAACTGTTCCGTTCTTGAATTCTTCCTTATTGAGAACAAACTCAGGATCGTTGCGCCATGCGCTAAAGAGACCATCTTCGAAACCGCTGCGAGTTACGCGCTTGAGATAGACAGCCGGAATGATTTGATCTGTATCAACATTGCTGCGACGTAGAGGAACACCTGTGCCTGTGTGGCTAATGAATTTTTCCATGATGTGTTATCCCCCTCTTACAAATCTGCCGGTGATGAAAGTGTGCCGCGGATGGCAGTTGCTGCTGCAACAAGTGGACTGACGAGGTGAGTACGTCCACCCTTACCTTGGCGACCTTCAAAGTTTCTATTTGATGTTGACGCAGAACGTTCGCCAACAGCAAGTTGATCTGGATTCATACCAAGACACATTGAGCATCCTGCATTACGCCATTCAGCTCCTGCATCGAGGAAGACTTTATCTAGCCCTTCCTTCATCGCTTGCTGACGGACTCGCTCGGAGCCAGGTACAACGAGCATGCGAAGCTTCGGTGCAATCTTCTTGCCCTTCAGCACATCTGCTGCTGCACGGAGATCTTCAATACGACCGTTGGTGCAAGAGCCCAAGAAAACAGTGTCGATAGCTATCTTCTTCAATGGGGTTCCAGCTTCGAGGCCCATGTAAACAAGGGCGCGTTCCGCCGCTCCTCGCTCTTCTGAATCTGCAATATCTGCAGGGTTTGGAACAGATGCATTAAGCGGAAGTCCCTGACCTGGGTTGGTTCCCCAAGTAACAAAAGGCTCTAGCTCATCTGCATTGAGAGTAATTTCAACATCAAACTTTGCATCAGCATCTGTAAATAGCGTCTCCCAATAACTTTGGGCGGCAGCAAAATCTTCTGGAGCATGTGGCTTGCCCTTAATGTAATCAAATGTCGTCTGGTCAGGTGCGATTAGTCCAGCACGCGCACCAGCTTCAATAGACATATTGCAAATCGTCATGCGACCTTCCATAGAAAGTGCGCGAATGGCGGAACCACGGTATTCAATGATGTAACCCTGTCCCCCACCAGTACCGATCTGGGCGATGATTGCAAGGATAATATCTTTAGCAGTAACGCCTGGCTTTAAAGTTCCTTCAACATTAATCGCCATAGTCTTTGGGCGACGTGATGGAAGAGTCTGTGTCGCAAGTACATGTTCAACTTCTGAGGTACCAATACCGAATGCAATTGCACCGAATGCGCCATGAGTAGATGTATGTGAATCTCCACAGACGATTGTCATTCCCGGCTGCGTAATTCCTAGCTGAGGTCCAACGACGTGAACTACACCTTGATCGGCATCACCCAATGAGTGGATGCGAATTCCAAACTCTTTAGCATTATTGCGCAAGGTATCGATCTGAAGCTTTGAAACAGGATCTGCAATCGGCTTTAAGATATCTAAGGTTGGCGTGTTGTGGTCTTCGGTTGCGATAGTCAGATCTGGGCGGCGAACTTTGCGCCCTGCAAGACGTAGACCATCAAATGCTTGCGCACTTGTTACTTCGTGAATGAGTTGTAGATCGATGTAGAGAAGGTCAGGTTCTCCCTCTGCCGAACGAACGATATGGTCTTCCCAAATCTTCTCCGCTAATGTCTTGCCCATCAGTCTCGTGCTCCTTCATCCGTAATTCACTTAAATCGGCTTCTCAATTGCATCTCAATAGGTGGGATGCT
>JACCED010949637.1_pt1 | contig 13759 bp, 14 predicted proteins | sample 7455021 | NCBI WGS metagenome assembly JACCED01 (sample SAMN15323456, study PRJNA562643) | freshwater metagenome | isolation source: river surface water | place: USA:Blue River Watershed | collected 2017-08-19 | reverse complement strand
TCCGCTAAAACACGAGGGGCTTATGGTTATCGAAAAACGTTACAAAGAAAGCTTTTCCATCATTGGCAGGAGAAAATGGGTCGAAAAGGGCAGTGGCGTCCAAGATGTTTGGGAAGATGCCAATTGCCATTTTGATGATGTTTTGCCTTTTGCCAAGAAAGATGAGGAAGGCCGCCTTGTAGGTGTTTGGGGCGCCATGTCCGACCGAACGATGGCGTTTAAACCTTGGGAAAATCATTTTTCCGAAGGATATTACCTGGCCGGGGTTGAATGCGAGGCTTCTCAATTACCTCCCGAAGGATGGTTTAAATGGACGCTTCCGAGTTTCGAATATTTAGTTTGTAAACCCGAACCTTCCTATGCAGAAGCCATGGCGTTTGTCCTTCAAACGTATATGCCCGAACACCGAATGAACCTTCAAGGGGCGATTCAAGAATTTTACGACCCCAAACAGGGAGGGCAACTCTTCCTGTTATTTCCGATTGCAAAACCTTAATGCTATTGAAAAGAGGAGACCCGAATGAAACGTTTGCTGCTTGTGACTTCCCCTCCCGCCTGCGGAAAAACCTATATTTCCAAAAAGCTCGCGGAAAACCTGAAACACGTCGTCTATTTAGATAAGGATTCGCTGATTGTTCTTTCAAAACAGATTTTTGTGGTGGCTCGCGAAGAGTACAATCGCAGCTCCCCGTTCTTTGAAAAATACATTCGCGACTTCGAATATGATGCCATCATCGAGATTGCGATGGAGGCTTTGGAATACGACGATATCGTCCTTATCAATGCCCCGTTTACCCGCGAAGTGCGTGACAAAAATTACATGTCGGCCTTACGTGACCGGCTCAAGGAAAAAAATACGCGATTGACCGTCATTTGGGTACAAACCGACGTCGACGTGGTGCGGCGGCGCATGATCGAACGCAACAGCGATCGCGATACGTGGAAAATCCAACATTGGGACGAATATGTCAAAGGCATTAATTATGCGATTCCTCGGGAGCTCGATGATCCAAATGTCAAAGACGACCTCTTGATTTTCAAAAACTCATCGGATCAAGAGTTCAACGCCTCGATGAAAGAAATCCTATCCATCATCGAAGAAGGCATGTAAGCCCAAAAGAAAACACGGTCAATGCCGTGTTTTTTGTTATAGGACTGATGCCGTGTCAATGTTGGCTTTGACAATCGTTTTGGTTTGCCAACGTCCGGATTTCCATCGTAGGAACAAAATCACCGCGCGGATGCATTCGTCTGCGGCGATGGCAATCCAAATCCCGGCAATCCCAAGCCCTGCGACAAAGCAGAGCACATAAGCGAGCGGGACCACCAACGTCCATTGGACGATGAGACCTGTGAATAAGGTGAATTTGGCATCACCGGAGGCTTTGAGCGAGCGTCCGATAATCAAACAAACGGAACGCCCCGCCTCAAGGAAAATGTCGACCACGGCAATGATTTGCATCGTGGCTAGAATTTGTGGGGCGTGCGTGAAAAACCGGCCAAAAAAGGTGACGGTGAAAAACAAAATTAACGAAGGAATCATGGTAGTTATGACCGAAAGGAAAAGGCTGTGGGCGGCGGTGCGTTTGGCTTGCTCGTAATCGCCCGCCCCAACATCTTGTCCCACATAAATCGCGGTGGCTCCCGCCAGACAGTTGGCAAACATATAAGTGAAAACCACGACGGCTTCAAAATAGGATTTGGCAATGACGGCGTGGGTTCCCACCAAAGCAATAAAACTGATGATCACGAGTTGGGCAACGGTATAGGTGATGTTTTCCCCGGTGGCAGGAATGCCAGCCTTGAGGATTTTCTTGGCGACATCCTTAGGAAAGGGTTTCAGCAACTTGAAATTCGGGACGAGATGTTTTTTGCGGAAAAGGAAATCCATCACGAAACCAAAATAGATCAACCTGCCAACAATGGTTCCGATGGCCGCTCCGACCACCCCAAGTGAAGGAATCCCGAGAGCCGGGACCCCAAAGATTAGAATCGCGTTCAAACCGATGTTCGTAATATCTGCAAACAAGGTGGCAATCATTCCGGTTTTCGTTTCGCTGTAACTGTAAACCATCTGCATGACGGCGAACGATATGGATTGCGTGAAGAAGAATGCCCCGACATAAAGCATGTATTTTGTCCCGAGTTCGACCAATTCGGGTGCTAAATTCATGGCAACGAGAATGGGATTCCCGAGAAAAATGATGATAATCGCACCAACAAGCCCGATAATCGCGGCAAAAAGAATTGAAACGGTGGATATTTTTTCCTTTAATCCGGGGGTTCTTGCCCCAATCGCTTGGGCCATGACGATGCCGGTCCCGTTGGAGACAATTTGGAACACCAAATAAAACATGTTGATGACTTGGTTGGCAACGCCGACCGAGCCTGCGGGAATATCCCCGGCTTTCGCCAGCATTTGAGTGGTAATATACCCGGTGATAACCGCAATCAGCATTTCGGCCGCGTAAGGCCACAGGAGTTTATAGAAATCTTTTTTGCGGGGTCCGGTAAGAGCAGGGGCCATTGATAACTATCCTCGTACAATTGAAAAGTTTACGCTAACGACAACCATTTGACCACACCTTTTGGACATTGTTGTGAAAAGAAAGAAAAAATCCCTTTTCAAGGAATTTTTATCCTTTGCGTTGGAACAAGGCACGATATTCCCCATACCCTTCTTGTTCCAGACGATCGACGGGAATAAACCTTAGTGAAGCCGAATTGATGCAATAGCGTAATCCCCCCAACGAGGAAGGACCATCATTAAAAACGTGGCCAAGATGCGACCCACTGGTTTTGGCGCGGACTTCATCCCGGATCATCCCGAAAGAGATGTCTAGTTTTTGTTGTACCGCAGTCGTTTCGATTGGCTTGGCAAAACTCGGCCAACCACATCCGGAATCAAACTTGTCAAGTGAGGTAAACAAGGGGGTTCCGTCAGTGATATCCACGTATAAACCTTTTTCGTGGTTATCCCAATATTCATTTTGGAAAGGACGTTCCGTGGCCGCTTTTTGGGTCACTTGGTATTGCAAAGGTGTCAAATGCGTTAAATCTTTGTGGTATTTCATAAGAACCTCCATCGGGCTTATCTTATGGGATAGTGAAGAGCATTTCAATTTGGATACTTCACCAAAAGATTTTGTGGGTATAATGGATTTATGAATATCCGGCAAGAAACTCCCCAAGACATTCTCGCGGTTTATGACGTTGTCAAAGCCGCTTTTGAACATATGGCATTGGCCAGCGGAGAAGAAGCGGATCTGGTCAACCGCCTCCGCAAAAGCCAAGCGTTCATTCCTGAACTCTCACTGGTCGCCGAACAAAACGGTCGAGTCATCGGCCATATCCTTTTCACAAAAATGAAAATCGGTGAGCATGATTCCTTGGCGTTGGCCCCGGTTTCCGTATTACCCGAATTCCATGGGCAAGGCATCGGCAGTGCGCTGATCGTTGAAGGTCATCGAATCGCCCGTGAATTGGGTTTTAAATCCGCTATTGTCGTTGGCCATGCTTATTACTACCCACGCTTTGGCTACCGATGGGCCAGCCTCTACGATATCAAAGCTCCCTTCGAAGTTCCGCAAGATGCATTTATGGCCATTGAATTGGTTCCGGATGGCCTTAAAGGCGTTTCCGGGATGATTGCCTACGCGCCCGAGTTTTTCATTTAAGAATCCTTACATTTCGGAGGTCTTATGCCGAAAGTTATCGAGTTTATTCAACACGCCCAAGAGCGCGTCAAATTAAATAATTTCGACGAAAAAGATGCGATTGTGCTGAATCTTTTGTCGTACCTTCATTTTGACTCATTTAAGGACCGGACGAAACTTCGCGATATGGTCGAAAGCGCCGACCTCGCCGTCACCAACACACGCGTGCCGCCGATGAATAAGGAACTTCTTTTGGCCTGTGCCCAAAGTCCTCGATATGCCAAAGTCCGGATTTACCGCTACAACGAGGAAACCGATCTCCAAGCCGTCAAACAATTTGCCGTGGTGACCTTTTTTATCGACTGGCGAACCATCTTTGTTGCCTTTCGCGGAACCGATGGAACGATGGTGGGATGGCAAGAAGACTTCAACATGGCGTTCATGGATGAAGTTCCAGCTCAAGGGCAAGCCAAAGAGTACCTCCATCGGATCGTCAAAAAATACTTTTGGTGCAAAATCATCGTGGGTGGCCACTCCAAAGGTGGGAACTTGGCCGTTTATTCTGGGATGAAACAAGGAAAATACGGAAAACGGATTCCGTGGATTTACAATATGGATGGACCAGGATTTAAGAAGTCCTTACATGATTCCGATGATTTTAAAGCGGTCCGTGCCAAAGTCATTAAAATCGTTCCCGAATACTCGGTGATCGGCATGCTTTTGCAAGACGAAGGCGAATACCGCGTAGTCAAATCCGATGGGGAGTGGCTTTTTCAACACGATATGTTCAACTGGATTTTCGATGATGACCCTTGGAATCTTCATTATTTGCCTGATTTACATGTCGACGCGGTGCGCATGAACCAGACCATCGTGAGGTGGCTTTCCGGCATTGACGAAGACAAACGCGGCCTTATTATTGAGAACTTGTTCGATATTATGAAATCCGGAGGTTCGGTCACGCTGACCGATTTCTCCGATCACTGGAAAGAAAACATCAAAGAAATCCTCGGCAAATACCGAAGTTATGACAAAGATCAACGGGTGATGCTCAGAAAATCGTTGGTGGGCTTGGCTAAAGACGTGATTATGAATTCCTTGAAAAGGAAAAAACCAAAATAGGCGGACAAAAATCATTTGAGAACGTTTTAGCACTCTTATATTGACAGTGCCAATTTTCGTGCTACAATAGTCGTGAAATTACATAAAGGAGCACATGAATATGTCAGAAACCAAAAAGTTTAAGACGGAGTCCAAACGGTTATTGGACCTCATGGTCCATTCCATTTACACCAACCGGGAAATCTTTCTTCGCGAATTAATCAGCAACGCGAGTGATGCGATCGATAAGTATCACTTGCTCTCCCTCACCGACGACAAGCTGGAAAAACGGAGTGATTACGAAATCCGTTTAACCTTCGACAAGAAAAAACGCACATTAAACGTCAGCGATAACGGCATCGGTATGACCCACGATGAGTTGGTGGACCACTTAGGCACCATCGCCTCCAGCGGTTCCCGCGATTTCTTAGATAAAATCAGCGATGAAAACATCAAAAAAGATGCGAATATCATCGGCCAATTCGGGGTCGGCTTCTATTCCGCCTTCATGGTGGCCAAAAAAGTGGTGGTCGAAACCAAATCCCCCTATTCCGATAAGGCGTTTAGTTTTACCAGCGACGGCACTGAATCGTATACCCTCAATGAGATTGCCAAAAGTGGTCCCGGAACGTCCATCACGTTATTCCTTCGCGATGATAAAGACGATGATAAATACGATGATTTCCTCAGCGAATATACGTTAGAGGAATTAGTCAAAAAGTATTCCGATTACATTCGTTACCCGATCAAAATGGAAGTCACCGAAAACGTTCCTCAATTAGATAAAGAAGGCAAAGAAATCGAAGGGAAATTTGATGAGAAGAAGGTCATCAAAACACTGAACTCGATGATTCCTCTTTGGCGCAAAGGCAAAAAGGAAGTTTCGGATCAGGAATTACAAGAATTCTATAAGAGTAAGTTCAATGATTTCGATGCCCCGATGCGGAGCGCGTATGTCTCCGTCGAAGGCCTTGTGACGTATAATGCGTTACTCTTTATTCCTTCGCACGCCCCCTACAATCTTTACAGCGAAAGCTATGAACGTGGTTTGAAGCTGTACGCCAAAGGCGTCTTTATCATGGACGCTTGTAAAGACCTGGTTCCCACCTACCTTCGGTTTATGAAAGGGCTCGTGGACTCGGATGACCTCTCTTTGAATATTTCCCGCGAGATGCTGCAACAAGACAAACAACTCAAGAAAATCGCCGAATCGCTTGAGAAAAAGATGGTTGGCGAACTGGAGAAAATGAAAGCCAACGATCCGGACAAGTATGCCGAATTCTTCAAACTTTACGGAATTAACCTTAAATACGGTATCTACGAATCCTTTGGGACGCGCAAAGACACCCTCAAAGATTTGATTTTGTTTTCCACGGTCAATCAAGAAAAGCCCATCGCGTTGAAACAATACGTCGAAGCGATGCCCAAAGACCAAAAAGCCATTTATTACGCCAGTGCCAAGTCCAAAGAAATGGTCAAAGCGATGCCGCAGATGGATAAGCTCAAGAAAGCGGGCTTCGATGTCTTGGCGATGACCGAAGATATTGATGAGTTCATGCTGAGCATGATGGGTGATTATGACGGCAAAGCGTTTAAGAACATTAACCAAGGCGATCTCGAAATCCTCTCCAAAGAGGAAGAAGAAAAATATAACCTCCTCAAGGACGAAAAGAAACCGTTTCTCGACAAGCTAAAAGACCTGTTGAACGGAAAAGTCACCGACGTCGTCTTATCCAAACGGTTGAGCGACTCGGCGGTATGCTTGGTCAGCGGGGAAGGCAACGTTTCCTTCGGCATGGAAAAAGCGATTGCCGCGACCCAGTCCGAAGAAAAGGCCAAAGCCGATCGGATTTTGGAATTGAACCCCCAACACGCCCTGTTCCAAGCGCTCGAAAAAGCCTATGACAAGAATTCCGCCCATTTAGCGGATTATGCCCAATTGATTTATGCCCAAGCGCTGCTGATCGAAGGCTTCCCGCTTGAGAACCCGTTGGAATTTGCCAATACGATGAATCTCTTGTTGATCGAGAGTGCCAACCAATAACCCAAAGAGCTAGCGTTTGCTAGCTTTTTTCGTGGTTAAACAAACAGAAGCATCGTTTTGAAAGACCGGTCGGGTTTAAGGTATAGTAAAAGCGAACGGAGGATGATCTATGGAAATGGAAGTCAAACGCGGACCCTTAAGTTTTTATATTGGCGATGAGGAGCATCCGTTAGCCCAAATCGTTTTTGTCGAAACCCCGTCAAAAGTCATCATTGAGCATACCGAAGTGGATCCGACATTATCGGGACGTGGCATCGGTCATTCGCTTGTTTTAAAAGTAGCCGACATTGCCCGCGAACAACAAAAACGGCTTTTGTCTTATTGCCCGTTTGCGACCCGAGTCCTGGCCCGTGATCCCGCACTGGCGGAACTCATGAAGAAACCGACCGTCTAATCCCAAAAAGATAAGAACCCTTAAAAAGGGTTCTTTTTATTACTTATTTTTTTCAATGATATCGGCTGTCATGCAGCACGCGTTTTTGAACATGGTTTTGGTTCCTTCGCGGGTGGCTTCGTAGGGTTGGATGTGCGATTCTTTCACACCCATCTTACGACCTTCGGCAAACGCATCGATGTTGGCGGCTAAGAACACGAATTGGAATCCCAATTTTTCTTGGCAATGGCTAATGAGTTGGTTGATCGCCCGATAGTCGTAATGGACGGAGGCGTTTTCCATCCCATCGGTGGTAATGACGAAGATTGTTGTTTTGGGATTCTCTTCGGCTTTGACGCGTTGGTCGATGCAGTGGTTGACGGTCCAACCGATCGCGTCCAAAAGGGCAGTGCTGCCGCGAACGAAGTACTCCCCTTCCCGTAAAAGCGCTTCTTCGGCCGGGACTTGCTTTCGGACGACCTCTACTTGATGATCGAATAGGACAGTGGTCACGCGTAAACAATGGGTTTTGGCTTGCTCTTTGAGAAAGCGGTTGTAGCCTCCGAGAGTGTCTTCTTCTAGACCGGACATCGAGCCGCTGCGATCGAGGATAAAGAATAATTCGACGTTTGGTTTTTCCATGGTATTTTCTCCTTATGCTATGATGATGACGGATTGAGCCGAAGGAGGGGTCGCTTTGGAAACGACAAATCAACGACTTTTACAATTGAGGCAAAACCTCGTTCTTTATTTGGAAAAGAATTTTGAACCGGAAAAGGTCATGTTTTCGTATCAGGTGATGGAACAAAGACATACCCGAGCGGAAAGCAAAGCGTTTGCCCCGGTTGAAAAGGTCACCCCGTTCTGTGAATTTCTTTATCATTGGATTGACCAAAAACACCTTCAGGATGTGGAGCTTTATAAAAAAGCCCAAATCGATCGAAGGCTCTTTTCGAAAATGAAATTACCGGATTATACGCCCGAAAAAGAAACGGTCTTCAAATTGATTTTGGCGATGGAACTGAATCTACGGGAAGCCAAAGAGTTTTTGGAAAGCGTCGGGTTTTCGTTCAGCCGGTCATCCAAAAGCGATTTGATTGTCAAATACTGCGTTGAAAATCACGTGTACGACCTGTTCACGGTGAATGACTGGTTAAATGAAAACGGCTTAAAGCCGTTATAAAAGAAAATTTATTGAATGAAGGGGCGTAAGCTTTCGGCGATGATTTCGTAACCCTTGCCGGAAAGATGCAAACCCTCGATGGTGTATTCGGAGGCAAAACGCCCCTTGGCATCCACCAACTTCGGATGAATATCGATAAACGGAATGCCGAGTTCAAGGCATTCTTTTTTTAGCAGTTCATTGGTTTTTCTGATGGCCTTATTCGTGCGGATCGTGCAGGGGATAAAGCTGGTGAATTTTTTAGCCCTTGAAATCGGATAAAGTGACAGGACGTACATGGAGATTCCCGGAATGTTTTTTTGCAGCCGAGTCAAGATTTGGTGAATGTTTTGGACGATCGTTTTGGGCTTTTTACCTTTTCCGAGATCGTTGGTCCCAATTTGCAAAAACAGAAGGCGCGGTTGTAATTCGATGATGTCATCAAGCCGCGACAAAAGTTGGGCGGTGGTGTCCGCGGCAATCCCGCGATTGTACATCACGTGGTTGGGAAAGAATTCGTGGATCGGGAAGAAGTCGGTCAACGAATCCCCGAAAAAAACGATTTGGCCTTTAATTGGATTTTTGTTGATTGAGTCAAAATAACCCAGTTTGGTATTGCGATTGGTTTTCACGGCGAATAGATAAAGAATAAAACCGCCGATAAGGGCGCCCATGACCGAGATTAAGACAATTTCCAATGGACTCATAGGGTGTCCTCCTGTTTCATATCTATAAAGTATCACTTTTATGGGCATCCGGTCATCAGCAACACACAAAAAAGGCAAAGGGCCGGATTTGCCTCGGGTATTTGGCTTGAATTTAAGTTGTAAAATAATCAGAAACGTGTTGCCGTCGTAAATTCGGAAAATACCCACGTCGCGGGAATATCGTTCCCCTCGAGCCCAATGGTCAATAGCGGCGTGTTTTCAAACATCCAATCGCCCACAGTGTTTACGAGTTCTTTTTTTGGTTATATTGATGAGAACAAGGCAGGATGTTATGCTGACGGTGAGGTGTAACCATGAACAAATTCGCTGGTTTTTTGAAAACGTCCTTGCTTGACCCCTTGATCCGAAGTTTCTTCCGATTTACCGATGCGATTGCTTGGTCAGTCATCCTGGTCATTTTGTCGATCATCAACCTTGAAATCGAGTTTTTGAATTTCCCGTTTGATGAAATGGTACGGGTGTGTTGGCTCATTTTGCCTTATCTGATTTTTAAAACCTTACTTTTGGAACGCGTGAAAATGGCCAAATATTGGACCTACGTCATGACCCTGGCGGTGCTGGGCTTGGGTGTTGCCTATTTCTTTTTAAGAAACCTCAGCCCGAATATCGGCATCGAAATGACCCGGCACGCGACGTTGTGGATCATCGGCATCTTGGCCTCGTTGACCATCAGCTATTTTCCCAAAAGGGAAAACTTCTCTACCTACATCATTTTCTTGGCCAGCAAGTTCTTTACCACGGCGTTTTACAGCGCGGTCCTTTACGGTGGGTTAACCGCGGTTTTCTTCAGCATCGAGTCTCTTTTCAATGTCATCATGCCGAATTTCTTTTACATGGAGATGTTGCTGGCGATTATCGGCCTTGTGGCCGTTCCGGTGGGTTTAGGCTTTATCCCGAAAATGGAAACCGAATTGGGCATCGACCAATACAATAAAATCTGGAAAACGGTGTTTTCATTCATCGTTCTCCCGATCACGACCATCTTTTCGGTCATTCTTTTGGTTTATGTCATCACCTCCACGTTCAACGCCAATTATTATCCCTACGTTTACATGATTTGCTCTTTAGGATCCGCGGCGATCGGGTTATTGACACTGTTTGTCCTTGAACCCTTTAAGAAAGATATGCCGCACATCCATCTTTTCAGTCGGTGGTGGCCCTTTTTGATCTTAGCCATCTTAGCGGGATTCTATGTCGAATTGATCCGCTCCATCATCCAAGACGGTTTGACCCTCGATAACTCGATGTACCTTTATGCTAGTTTGTGGGCCCTTTCGTGCACCCTCTTGTATGTCATCAAGAAATTTCCTTTTAAGATGCAAACCGGACAGAGTTTTGCTTCGCTGTTGGTGACCACGTTGGTCGTGGCGATGTTTGTCCCGTGGATCAACTTTGTCAGTCTCACGACCTATTCTTTGAACCGCCGATTTGAACGGTTTTTAACTACTTACGGGATGCTCGAAAACGGTGAAATCGTTCACCCGGACCTACCGTTGAGCGACACGCAAAAAGTGACACTCAGCAACCTTGTGATTGCGTTTAGCCAAATCGGATATGAACGGATCGAACTCCTTCCCGAAGACTTTGTTTTTGATAATTTTGAAACCGTTTTTGGTTTCGTCCCTTCGGGATACATTGAAAATCCGGAATATATTGATCTATATTATTACACCGAAAATTTTGTGGATTTGTCCGTCATTTTGGAGGGCGACTATGATGTGCTTTTGTCCTTTGAATCCTATGTTGGCCATTCGTTGGTCACGGACGATTATGCCCTTTTAGGAGACCAAGCCGGAGACACCTGGCAACTCACCATCAACGATCCCCTTACCATCATCAGTTTGCCGATCGCCGATATGGTGAAAGGTTTCTATGAAGAACTTGGGACCAATACTGCTTCGGACTTACCGATAGAAACGCTTTCCTATGAGGGCGTGGCCGCCAGCTATTCCTACCGGATTTTCTTTACGCACATCGCCGCAACCTACCAAAGTTCGATCGATTCCGTCAGCGTGGGTTCGTTTAGAGCGTATATCGGAATTCTCATACCGTAAGACCAATGAATTCGTGAGCCGCCTTCAATGGCGGCTTTTTTTGTTTTTCTTGTTTTTCGAGAGAAAACACGACTTTCACCCGTATTATTGGGTAGAAGGATCTTTCCTTTTCCCCGATTGACCTGAAACATGGCGATTCTCGAAGGGATTTCTTAAAAGAAAGAGGTGGGAGTGATATAGTGAAATAAGTAACGGAACAAACAATGAACATCCCCGAACGGATCATCGAAGGCTTAAAACGACACGAAGAAGATGCTTTTGACTTCGTGTACCGGGCGTATTCCGGTCTCATCCATCACGTCATCTTTTTTATCATCCACGATGATGGTTACGCGGAAGATTTGACCCAAGAAACATTTATCCATTTGATGAAACATACCGATACCCTGGATCCGTCGAAAAACTTGAAATTTTATCTGGTGACGATTGCCAAGAATTTGGCGTTTGATTATTTACGGACGAAACGGCCCGATATCCTTCCCGGCGATGCCGACGAGATCTCTTGGGACGATTCCGCCATTGCCAGCGACGCCAAGTTCGCTTCCTTGATGGAAACGTACCGTCCGCACATCAACGCCACCGAATATGACATCATCATCTTACGTTTGTACTACGACTTAAGTTTGAGCGAAATCGCCACGATGAAAAAGCGGACCACGCATGCCATCGAAAGCATCTATTCACGGGCTCTTCACAAACTTAAAAAGACCGCTCGAAAGGAAGATTTTAATGAATAAAAACATTAAAAAATTATTGACTGAGTACGATCGGAAAATCGCCTTTAAAAAGGCCCCCGAAGAACTCAAACAAAAACTCAATCTTGTCCCCTCAACCCGCCCAAAGGGCCATCCGTTTTTGTGGCAGGCTTTAAGTTACGGCGCGACCGCCGCGGCGTGCATCGGCATTGCTTTGCCGGTGGGTTATATCCTCGCGAAAGAGGGGCATATCGGCAATCCCCAAATCATTTGTGACCCCATCGCCGACGGTGAAGCCTTTTTGATTACGAATTTTGACCAAAGCTTACGGACTCCGGTTTTGACTTTTTTCAGCGAGAACGATTACCAAATTGCCTTGTATTTCGCGGTTCAAGATGGAGAAAACCATTGTTTTTACATCAAGGTCACCGAAAAAGATGGCTATTTAGAGGCCGTCAGTCCCGCACTTTCCTTAGACGAAACCTTAACGGATCCCTACGGATCGTTTGTGCTCGCCACAGACGAAAGTGTCGATTTCATGCTGAATTTATACGAAGATGACCTGTTGATCGACCACTGGAATGTGACCTTTGACATCCCAACGTATCTCGCTCGCTTCTAAGCCCGCGCATAAAGAATGATGACTTTTGTCATTTTTTTCGAGGGCTTTTTGTTTTCTCGCCCGTATTATTGGTTAGAAAGGGTTTAAAACATCCTAAGGGAAACATATGAAAAAACACATTGTTGCATTGATTATTCCGACCGCGTTGGGCGTCCTTGCATTGACCAACTACAATTTTCATCGCAAAAACGAAGTTTTCGTCGAAACCCGTGACGAGGAAGGCGTTTCGGTTGAAAAAGCCAGAGAACCCAGGCTGTACCGCTCGGCTGATTTGAATGACTATTCGGTGGCGGTTCAATTCGCCTATGACGCCTATGAGGCGGATTCCGAAGCCATTGAAGAAGGGTATCGGGTGATCGAAAACGCCGAATCCCGCCAATATCACTACGGTAAAAACAAGGCTTATGCCACCTCCGTGAATTTGGCTTATGACTCGGTTTTGATCAGCAAGTATTCCCCCTTGGTGGTTTACTCATTCGAAGATACCACGATGGAAGCCGTGTTGGCCAAGGTCGAAGCCCTCAGTTATACCTCGAAAATCAACGAAATTCACATTTACGAGAAATCGCTTTACGAAGCCAAAGTCGACGACACCAAGACTTATGTTGCCGAACCTTTGGTCTCGACAATCTATGACGATCCCCCCGAAGCCACGGACGAACGCATCACCGACTATGATAACTTCCCAGTGGGAACCTCCTTCACCGGATCGGGCATCAAAATCGGTATCTTGGATGTCGGATATATGTGGTGCGGCGATGACGAATTGATTGATACTTCGTGCCATATCGTTTATGACACCAACACTGAAAACAATATTGGCTTTATGGCCGCCCACCCGGCCTGGGTAAGCTTGATTATGACCGGAACGAAGGGGATCGCCTCGGGCGCCTCACTCTGGTATGCCGACATTAACAGTGCCGATTCGTACATGAGTATCGAACACCTGATCGATGCAGGGGTTGATTTGGTTAACATGAGCGTATCGATCGATAAAGTTACCTCGACCGCCTATGACACGACCGTCGAATACTATTTTGACTACCTCTACACCTCCACCAAAATCGTGATGGTCGCCGCCGCAGGCAATAGCCTGAACGAATACGGCAAAGGCGGTTATGTCGGTCTTCCGGCGATGTGCACCAACGTCATCACGGTCGGTTCTTATGATGAACAAGGCAGTCCTTCCGATTTCTCCAGCTATAAGAAAGCCAACGACCTGATCACCAAACCGAATCTCGTGGCGATGGGCGACCAACGGTATATTCCAGGACACTGGAAAGATTCCGGCACTAGCCTCGCCGCCCCTGCGGTGACCGGCGCG
>JACCED011371358.1_pt1 | contig 13760 bp, 9 predicted proteins | sample 7455021 | NCBI WGS metagenome assembly JACCED01 (sample SAMN15323456, study PRJNA562643) | freshwater metagenome | isolation source: river surface water | place: USA:Blue River Watershed | collected 2017-08-19 | reverse complement strand
CTTCCACAGTTGCCAGAGGCACGAGTTGCGATCATCTCCTCCAGTTGGCACCTTGATATCTGTAACGATCTCATTACTGGTGCAAAGAGAGCACTGAGTGCTGCCTCAATTACCGATGTCACAGTCACATACGTTCCAGGATCGTTTGAGATTCCACTTGCAGCACAGATTGCCTTTGAAAAGGGCTTTGATGCTGTGGTGGCTGTCGGCCTTGTATTAAAGGGAGAGACCCCTCACTTTGATTATGTCTGCCAAGGTGTTACGCAAGGAGTGATGGATGTGAGCCTGAAATTTAGCGCTCCCATTGGCTTTGGCGTGCTGATGTGCGGCAATCTAGAACAAGCTATCGCTCGCAGCGGTCGCCCGGAAAGTGTTGAAGATAAGGGTTATGACAGCGCAGTTGCTGCGATCAAACTCTTGGAACTTAAAAAGTAATTATCTCGTCAGGGTTACTTTATTTAAACCCTTGGGTGCATCTGGGTTGAGACCTTTAGCAACTGCTAATTGATTAGCAAGTAATTGCAAGACCGATGAATCCAGCAAGCATGAATAACTCTCGTGATCGATAGATGATCCACCGAGGAAAGTCTCACCATCTGCGCAATACTCGGATGAGCCAATCCAGTAGATCTTCTTTGTTATCTGGCGAACGCGATCAACTGTAGGAGCGATCACTTCATAATCTTGACCCGTTGGAGCAAGGAAGATCACCGATGAGCCCTCTTTAAGAGCTGCGATTGGCCCGTGGAGATATTCAGCCGTTGAATTGGCTGGAACATTGATCAGTGATGTCTCTTTAATCTTGAGTGAGAGTTCCAGGGCGTTGGCAAGTGAATAGCCGCGACCTAAAACGACGATGTCGGTGGCGTGATGGAGATCTGTCGCCGCTGTAATGCGAGCATCAGCATCGGTAATAATCCGTTCGGCTTCTTGCGCTAATCCAGCCGGTGCGCTCTGTGCCAGCATTGCATCAACTAACAACTGTGCATGTAAGAGCTCTGATGAGTAACTCTTGGTGGCAGCAACTGCTAATTCAGGGCCAACGCCTAGATCAATGTGGTGATGGGCGAGTTGGGCCAATGGGCTCGTTGAATCGTTGGTCATCGCAACAAAATATGCGCCACTTGCAATTGCAGTGCGCGCAAATTCAACGAGATCTGTCGACTTTCCGCTTTGGCTCATTCCGATCAGAAGGTTATTGCGCATTGCGATAGGGGATTTGTAAATCGAAGTTGTCGAAGGAGATGCATCTGCGACCAAAATTCCAAGTTTTACCTCAATGAGATATTTGAGAAAGAGAGATGCATTTCCTGATGTGCCGCGGCCAAGAACTTGCACAGTTGAGAAATCTTTCTGGCGCAGAACTGATGCCACCTGATTGATATCTGCTGAACGAGCGATGGCATCTGTAATGATGCGAGGAAACTCATAAATCTCGCTATACATCGTGGTCTGATTAGCCTGGCTCATAATGCCTGAAGTCTACTTTGCCCACCCAGCACCTGACCATCTTCCTCTGCTTTATTGGCTACTATTAGGTGAATTTACTGGGGGTTATTTTTCGATGAGCTTATCCAAGGATGCGAATTGGTGGCGTCAGGCAGCGATTTATCAAATCTACCCTCGCAGTTTTAAAGATTCCAACGGTGATGGAATCGGTGATCTCAAGGGAATTACTTCGCAAGTTCCTTACCTGAAATCACTCTCACTTGATGCAGTCTGGCTCAGTCCGTTCTATCCATCGGCCCTGGCAGATGGTGGATACGATGTTGCTGATTATCGAAATGTTGATCCCAAACTTGGAACACTTGAAGATTTCGATGAGATGTTGGCAGCCCTTCACGGCGCTGGAATCCGCGTCTTTGTAGATATCGTTCCTAACCACTCATCAAATCTTCATCGATGGTTTATCGATGCCCTTAATTCAGAGCCGGGATCGCCAGAGCGTGATCGATATATTTTCCGTGATGGAAAAGGAAAGGATGGGGAACTTCCACCATCTGATTGGCCTTCACACTTTGCTCCCTCTGCATGGACGCGTATTACTGAAAAAGATGGCAAGCCAGGTCAGTGGTACTGCCATCTCTTTGCACCAGAACAACCAGACCTCAACTGGGATAACCCAGAGGTGGAGGCAGACTTTATTAAGACCTTACGTTTCTGGGCAGATCGCGGAGTCGATGGCTTCCGCGTGGATGTTGCCCACGCGATGAAGAAAGATTTATCTGAGCCACTGCGTAGCCAACCAACGTTAGGTTATGAAAACCCTCAACTAGATGGCAAGGGCGTCTTCTTTGATCGCACTGAACTCTTTGAAGTCTATAAAGAGTGGCGCAAAGTCTTCAATGAGTATGACCCACCACGCGTGGCAGTTGCTGAAGCGAATGTGCCGATTGAGCGTCTTCCACTTTATGCAAGCGATAAGACTCTGGGGCAGGCATTTAACTTCGCATTTCTCGATGCCAAGTTTGATCCAGTCGATTACCTCGAAACGGTGAAGAAATCTCTTGAGATTGCAGATAAGAATCACTCATCATCTACCTGGGTTCTTTCAAATCACGACAAGATTCGCCATGCAACGCGATATGGATTGCACCCAATCGTTGATGAGAAGAAGTGGCTCTTAACTGATGGCACATCACATCCACTTGATCGTGAATCTGGAACACGAGCAGCACTTGCTGCAACGATGTTTATCTTGGCCTTACCTGGTTGCACATATTTGTATCAGGGTGAAGAACTTGGACTTCATGAAGTAATTGATATCCCACACGATCAGATTCAAGATCCTGCCTACGTTGGAAATCTCTATACCGAAAAAGGTCGCGATGGTTGCCGCGTTCCATTGCCATGGAACTCTTCAGGTACCTCATATGGTTTCGGTACTGGTGGATCACATCTTCCACAACCGAATTGGTTTGCAGAGGTAAATGTAGCTGCCCAAGATGGCGTTGCAGGATCACCACTTGAGATTTATCGTAAAGCGCTAGCCCTTCGTAAAGAGTTGCAGGGTGAAGAGATCTTGATGTGGCATGAGACAAAGAACCGCGAGGTCCTCCACTTCTCTCGCCCCGGCGGATGGAATTGCATGATCAACTTCAGAGGACATGGTCATAAGTTTGAAGCGAAAGAAATTCTTCACTCGTCTGCGCCAGTTACAGATCTCATTCTTAAGGCAGGAACAACTGTCTGGTTTAAGGTTTAATCATGAGCGCTAAAGAGGTAGCAATCGTCACCGGTGCCAGCAGTGGAATCGGTGCGGCAACTGCTCGTGCATTGGCAGCAAGTGGATATGACGTTATCGCCTGTGCCCGCCGCATGGATCGCCTCGAAGCGCTAGCTGCTGAAAATCCTGCCATTACAGCCCACTATCTTGATATCACCAATCAAGAAAGCGTTGATCAATTGGTGAGTGATCTTTCGGGTCGAAATGTTTCAGTACTGATCAATAATGCAGGAGGTGCATTTGATGCAGCCTCTGTCTTAGATTCTGACCCAGCAATCTGGAGTAAGACCTACGATCTCAATGTTGTAGGAACTGTTCGAATGGTGAAGGCATTTACGCCAGCAATGCAGACGCTTGGACACGGCCATATCGTGATCATCTCTTCGACTGCAGGTCATGTTGCCTATGAAAATGGCGGAGGTTATGTCGCGGCAAAGCATGCAGAGACCTCACTTGCTCGCACATTACGCCTTGAACTTAACGGCCTACCAATTCGTGTAACTGAGATTGCGCCAGGAATGGTCAAGACTGAAGAGTTTGCAAAGATTAGATTTGGTGATGCCGCCAAAGCTGCCAAAGTTTATGAAGGCGTTGCAGCACCATTGACTGCAGAAGATGTTGCAGAGGCAATTAGATGGAGCGTCTGTCTACCGGCGCACTTCAATGTTGATTCATTGGTAATTCGACCTGTGGCACAAGCGGCAAACCACAAAGTTCACCGCACCACCTAATTATTTTTTGACTACGCGATAGTGCTGCAACGTTGGATCTGTTGCATAGGCAATGCGCACACCAGCGTGATGTGAGGCGGCAAGCCCTGAAACGATCTCTTGGGTCAAAATCTCACCGGGTGCAATGACAGCTACTCCAGGCGGATACGGCGCGATTAGATCTGCGCTGATACGTCCAACGGCATCTGTGCTTGCGACCATTTCAGTAGGTGCAAAGTAGGCATCGCGCATAGAGATTCCAACTCTTGGAATAACTGACCAACTCAGGGCGGTGGCGCTCGGGCGCAATTGACTCTGGAGGCTTTGGGCAATCTCAATAACCACATCTGCAAGCAACTCAAAATCTGCGCGGGTATCTGTCAAAGTCGCAAGAAAGACCACGGTGTCTTGATCTGCCATCTCCACACGAATTCCTTTGTCACCAAGGGCTTTCTCAATGGCAACTCCTGATGTGCCCAATTGATTTGCTCGCAGCACAATCTTTACTGGATCAAAGCGACCGTGTGGGAAATCAGATGGCGCTAAGAAAAGTGGGATTGCGAAATGGCTCTGCACCTTCTCTTTAAAGTAATTTACATTCTCAAGAAGCAGGCCAAGAAGTTGCGCGCCTCGTGTCTGCAAGAGCGCGCGAGTTGCATCGATTGATGCCAGGGGAGCACCGGCTGGCGAAGTTGTATGCGTTGTCTCAAAACTTTGCTCAAGTCGTTCTGCACTTAAGAACGTAGTCTTAGCAAGCAGTAAAGCCGAGGCGCTATATCCAGGTAGTGCCTTGTGAACACTTGTAATCAACGAATCTGCACCCATGGCAAGAACATGCTGCGGGAGATCTGGATGAAAACCAAAGTGTCCACCCCAAGCCGCATCGACAATGACTGGGATAGAGATCTCATGTGCACGTTTTACAAGGGGAGAGATATCTGAAAGAGTTCCTAAATAGCCAGGTTCTGTCAGCAATAGTGCGATTGGTTTTTCTGGCAGTACACGTTCAAATTCACTTAACGATATTCCGATCGGAACTCCAGTCTTCTGATCAATCTCTGGGGTGAGCCATAGAGGTTCAAGACCAGCCAAGACGAGTGCGCTTAAGACAGAACGATGTGCGGTGCGACTGAGCGCGACCTTATCGCCAGGTTTTCCAAGCGCCAGAATGACTGCTTGATTTGCATGCGTTGAGCCACCTGTTGAGAATCGCGCAAAGTCTGCTCCCCACAAATCTGCTGCCAACTTCTCAGCGTGGGTTAAGACCTTATTGGTGAGCTTGATTTCATCTAGGCCCCCATATAGAGGAATATCAGTATCAACGAGAGCACCAAGGCCTGCATCTAAACGTGATGCCTTCTGTTTATGCCCTGGGATGGTGAAGGGAGTGCGCGATGATTCGAAGTAAGAGAGGTAGGCATCTAATAGCGGAGCGATGTTTCGAAGATCACCTGTACTCATGCGGCAAAGCCTAACTTCTCGGCCGGCTTAGATTCCCCAAGGCTCTATGATTTACCTATGACTTCAAGCGCTCACCCACAGAATCCGCTTCCGCAATCTCGTCATATTGCTACTGAGATTCCTGGCCCACTATCGGCCCAAGTGATTGCGCGACGTAAAGAAGCTGTCTCTGCCGGTCTTGGCATGGCATTTCCAGCCATCATCTCCCGCGCAGAAGGTGCGATCATGGAGGATCTCGATGGCAACCGCATCATCGACCTTGGTTCAGGTATCGGTGTAGTCAACGTAGGTAATGCAAATCCTGCCGTTGTATCGCGCGTAACTGAGGCCGTTCAAGCATTTACCCACACCAACTTCACTACCGCTCCATACCTTGGATATATCGAAGTCTGTGAAGCCCTTAACGAGTTAACACCTGGAACATTTAAGAAGAAGTCCCTTCTGCAGAACTCTGGAGCAGAAGCTGTTGAGAATGCGATCAAGATCGCTCGCCATTACACAAAGCGTCAGGCGATTGTTGTCTTTGAACATGCCTATCACGGTCGCACCAACTTAACGATGGCACTTACTGCAAAGAACATGCCATATAAGGATGGCTTTGGTCCTTTTGCTAACGAGATCTATCGCATGCCAATGCCGTATCCATATCGCTATGAAGGTAATGCAGCAACAATGGCAGCCGATGCGCTCGCCGATGTCACACATAAGATTGAGAAAGAGATCGGTGCAGATCGAGTTGCAGCGATCATCATCGAGCCAATTCAAGGAGAAGGTGGATTTATCGTTCCGCCTAAGGGTTTCCTACCTGGGTTGAGTGAATATGCAACAAAGCACGGCATTGTCTTTATTGCAGATGAGGTGCAGACAGGTTTTGCGCGCACTGGAAATTACTTTGCAGTCGAAGATGAAAACGTGGTTCCAGATATGATCGTGACCGCTAAGGGAATTGCCGGTGGTCTCCCACTTGCTGCAGTAACTGCACGCGCTGAGATCATGGATTCATCACACGTCGGCGGACTCGGTGGCACATATGGTGGAAACCCAATTGCATGTGCTGCAGCCCTTGGTGCGATGGAAGCAATCCGCGAAGAAAAGCTTGTAGATCGCGCACGCGAAATTGGAAAGATTCTGCATGACTCATTGACTGCAATGGCAGCAAAGTATCCAGTGATCGGTGATGTGCGCGGCCGCGGTGCGATGCAGGCAATTGAGATCGTGGTCGCCGGAAGCAAGGATCCAAATCCTGCTGCGATGGCAACTGTTATTAAGTACTGCCAAGCACGCGGAGTGCTCATCTTGACCGCAGGCACCTATGGCAACGTCATTCGATTCTTGCCACCGCTTGTGATCAGCGATGAACTCCTCAAGGATGCCCTTGGCGTTCTCGATGAAGCCTTCGCCTCTCTCTAAATCACCCCAGTCTCACCCCTAAAACGCTCACCCTGACCTTTCCTCACCCCTTTTTTTGAGCCACTCTTAGGTGTGGCTACAAAGAAGAGTGCGGGTGATATCTCTCCTCAACCAATCCTTGAGGGGGTTACCCTCTCAAGGACTCTGCCACCTTTACTGCCAGTCAATTTCCTCTCTCGCTCATCACTTGTCGATTCGGTTTCGGTGCAGGCACCCGGGAGTACCCTCATTACAGGCCCTATCGGGTACGGAAAGACATCCCTTGCCACAGAGATAGCTCAACGAAATGCTGGGCGAACATTTTGGTACACGATGGTTGATGAAGACTCACCAGAAAAATTCAATCTTCATATCATTCAGGCGATTCGAAATGTCATTCCAGACTTCGCTCAATGGTTTAACGAAGCGTCACAAATTGATTCGATACAGTTACTAGTCAAATTGAGCAATGAGATAGCAACTCTTAAAGAGCAGTTTGTATTTATTGTCGATGATCGAAGAACTAAAGAAGCCGAAGATTTCATTTTTGCCTCCGAGCTTAATAATTCACTCCCGAGGAACTTGCACTTAATTCAGATCAAACGGAGTTTCCAGGGCACCTCTGTGGGAGATATCTCTTCAACCGCCAACCTTCAAACTGTTGGACCACTGGAATTGAGATTCACGAAAGATGAGGTCACCCAGATTGCGACACTCAACGGATTGGACCCATCTTCGAGTGATGTAATAGAGATTCTAGAAAGCGCACAAGGTTGGCCCGCAGCAGTTCAACTAATCGCACGTGGCCTTTCCAAAGGTGTGAAATTTGATGCTTCGGCCGAAGCGATATCTAATGCGCTAGAGCCTTTACGCATGGTTGTCGAGGAGATTGTGTTGGGGCTTTCTGAGACAGAGAAAGCGCTCTTAGTACCTTTATCTGCCTTACCTAATTTTACGAGTGCAATAGCACTTCAAATTCTGGGTAAAAGCTTCTCTCAACATGTACTTGATTCGCTAGCTTTCGAGGGTGCCCTACTCTCGAAAAGCACCGAAGAAGTACCAACCTATAAAATTCACAGCCTGATTAGAGAGTTTCTCTATCTGGAACTGACTAAACGTGAAAATCAGTTCAAGCAAGTCCATCAGAGCATCTCCCAGTATTTTGAAGAGAATCTAGATTCAGCACTTGCGATGGAGCATGCATTTTTAGCCGAGGATTACCCAAGATTTGAAAAGCTTTTTCGTGATGCGGCCAGAATATATGCGGCAACAGGACGGGGTTATGACCTACTGCGATGGTCAAAGTATGCAGGCGATGATTCTATTGAAGGCCAACTTAAACGTCAGACTGTCGAGATTGCCGGACATCTTGCAAACTTAAACTTTGAACAAGTTGAAGCCATCAACGCTTCTATACGCCTTAAATCTAAGGGCACGGAATTGGAATCATTTATAGACCGCTACTCCTCTCTTGTTGAAATCGCTGTCGACATCGCATTTGCTCGATTTGAGAGTCTTGAAAACAATGTTGCAAAAGTCATTCGTCCAGACGAACTCGCCGCAGATCATGACTATACCGATACACTTTTTGCACTAAGACGTCTGGCAGCTTTCTACTTTCTCACAGATCAATTGGAAAAATTAGAAGAAATTGATCTACAAGCAAAAGATCTTTTAGAGAAGGCCTATAGTCAACTCGGACATGTTCATCAACTAGCCATTAGGGCGTTATGCACATATGAACAGGGTTACTATCAGGATGCCTATGAGTCATCGCGCATGGCGCTAGCACTGAGCGAAAAGTTGGGGTTGACATCGTTTCACTCCGGCCACGACATCAAATACATTCTTGCTCGATGTAATTTTGAATTTACGGATACAGAAAATGCAGATGTGATTTTTCATCAGGTTCTGGAAGAGTCAGAGGGAAGTCAACAGTGGACTTGGTATTGCGCGACAGTCTCATTTGTCTCTGTCTATATTGCACAATTTGGAGATATTGCTGGTGCACTTGAGTTAGTCAGAACAGCTCGAGAGAAAAGTTCCCGAATACATTCTAGACATAACCTGGGGCCTATCTTAGATCGGGCTGAAATGGTGATTCGTTTGGTTGAGGGAGATTTCGATCGCATTCGCTTGTTGATTCAGACAGCTCTCGATGGACGCTCTGTTGAGTTAATGAAGCTTCATCTCTTGCGCGCAGATGGAAAAGATTGGGCTCCAGAAAATCCTGAAAATTTGCCAGAGCGAACCCCTCGCCAAAGAATCTACAAATCTCTTTCGGCAACGGTTCATGCAATGGAGCGTGATGAAGAGGTTGCTGTTGCGCATCTAACTAAAGCGCTAAGGGTTGGAGCTGAAGTTGGCGCAAAGGGGATCTTCTTGCGACAAGTGAATCTCTATCCACTCTTTCACAAAATTGCTACACGAACTCCAACGTTTTACCACGAAGATATCTCACGAAAGGCGGCTGCCAGAATGCAAGAACTTCAAATCAAGGGTGCTGGAAAACCTGATCTGACAAAACGTGAGATTGAAATTGTTAGACATCTTGATTCAGGAAAGCCGATCACATCAATCGGTGCGAGCTTGCATATCTCTCACAACACAATGAAGACTCACCTTAAGAACGTCTACAGAAAACTTGCTGTAGATGGTCGCGATCAGGCCGTTGAGAAGGCGAAGACTCTCGGTCTTATCTAGATTTGTAGGTAGCCCTTGAGGCCATGGGATACTATGCACATGGCCGAAGATTTTGATGAGATCGAAGATTTCGATGACGATCTCGACCTCACGCTCTATGCCGACCCTGCCGAACTCTCCGCAGAGGTCCTGGCCCAACTCATTGAGGTAATCGAAGTAGGCCTTCGTGTTAATGGAGTATTTCATCTAGCCCTTACTGGGGGAACCTTAGGTACTGAGCTCAATCAAGGACTGGTCGATCATTTCAATGCCCATCCCGAACTCTTTCAAGGCCTTCACATCTGGTGGAGCGATGAGAGATTTGTCGAGCGCGATAGCGCTGAACAAAATAGCGCTGCTGTAAGTAAGTTTCTAAAGCATCAAACAATCACCGTTCACTATCTCAAGGCGACCAATGAGTGCTCATCAATTGATGAGGCTGTTGCAGATTACAACGCACAATTAGGTGAGACATTTATGGATCTGACAATTCTTGGTCTTGGACCAGATGGACATGTCGCATCCCTTTTTCCTAGCGCCGCACACATTGATCGTTTAGAAAAAGTGATTGCAATTACCGATTCGCCAAAACCACCTGCAGTGCGCGCTTCATTTACTATGTCGATGATCAATTCTTCGACACTTATCTGGATCATCGCAGCTGGAGCAGCCAAGGCAGATGCGGTGACAAAGATCATCGAAGGAGATCTCTCAATACCGGCCAGTTATGTACGAGCCGTTGATCACACACGCCTGATCGTAGATACCGACGCCTTTTTCACTGAGTAATCTGCAGGAATATTTAGAATAGACTTCACATAGCGCGAAGAGAGGGTAAGAGAAGATGAGTCAGAACGTGAACTTTGGAATGGTTGGCCTTGGAAGAATGGGCGCTAATATCGTTCGCCGCCTGGCACGTCACTCAATCACCTCAGCCGTCTATGACGTAAACCCAGATGCGGTTGCAACACTTGCCGCAGAAGGTGCAATCGGCGCTACGGATATGGCAGATCTAGCTGCAAAGCTCAGCGCTCCACGCACAATCTGGATTATGGTCCCGGCCTCAGTAACTGATTCAACGATTGCAGCCATGGCTGCCCACCTTGACAAGGGTGACACCATCATCGATGGCGGAAATAGTTACTACAAGAATGATCTTAAGAATGCAGCGCTACTGGCGGAAAAAGGAATCAACTTCGTTGATGTCGGAACATCTGGTGGTGTCTATGGGCTTGAGCGCGGTTACTCATTGATGATCGGTGGCGACACAAAGGTCGTTGCATCACTTGATCCAATCTTTAAAGCATTGTGTCCAGGAGTTGAATCTGCAGAGCGCACACCGGGTCGTACCGGTGAGCCAGCACAAGCTGAATATGGATACTTGCATTGCGGTCCAGTTGGTTCAGGCCACTTTGTGAAGATGATTCATAATGGAATTGAGTACGGCATGATGGCTGCCTTTGCTGAAGGTCTTGCCATCTTTGAGGCAGCAGATGAGATGACACCTGCCTACGATTTAGATATCCCAGCAATCACTGAGGTCTGGCGCCGCGGATCAGTTGTCGCGTCATGGCTTCTAGACCTTACCGCGCAAGCACTTGTTGAATCAGAGGAGTTGTCTGAATACTCAACTCAGGTCAGCGATAGCGGTGAGGGTCGCTGGACAGTACAAGCTGCAATCGAAGCAGGAATTCCAGCCCATGTATTGAGCGCATCGTTATATTCACGATTTGCCTCACGCAATAACGATGAATTTGCCAACCGTGTCTTGAGTGCGATGCGCTACAAGTTCGGTGGCCATAACGAAAAGCCTTCTAGCGAATCAAAAAAGGCTTAAGTAGATGAAGGCTGATGCTTTAGTTCTATTTGGCGCGACCGGAGATTTAGCGAAGAAGAAACTCTTTCCAGCACTCTATGACCTAGAAGAGCTCAACGAACTCGATGTTGAGATCATTGGCGTTGCATCTTCAAAGTGGACTCAAGAAGTTTTCCGCGAGAACGTTGAGACGGCAATTCGTGCCCGTAAGCCAGATGCCGATGAAAAGGTCTTAGGAAAGCTGCTCAGCGAGATGCAGCTCTTGGTCGGCGATTATGAAAACCCTGAGACATTTGTGCAGCTTGCCGAACTGATCAAGGACTTTAAGTTGCCGGTGATCTATCTAGCAATTGCACCCGAGCACTTTGCCAAGATCACTCAAGGACTGGCCAGCGTAGGCATTACCAAGAGGGCTCGCGTCGTTGTTGAAAAACCATTTGGTCGCGACCTTCAATCTGCCATCCAACTCGATAGTGAGCTTAAGCAAGTTCTTCCAGAAGATCAGATTTATCGTATCGATCACTACCTTGGTAAAGAAGCGGTAGAAGATCTCTTGGTCTTCCGCTTTGCAAATACCCTCTTTGAACCTGTCTGGAACCGCAACTACGTATCCAATATTCAGATCACTATGGCTGAAAGTTTTGGAATTGAAGGTCGTGGAAAGTTCTATGACGGCGTAGGCGCAACGCGAGATGTCTTGCAGAACCATATTTTGCAGGTCTTAACGATGCTCACTATGGAGCCACCGATCAGTATCGGCTCAGAAGATATGCAGAACGAGAAGATCAAAGTTCTCTCTGCAATCCGCGATATCAAAGCCGAAGATGTAGTCCGCGGACAATATGTTGGCTATCTCGAAGAAGATGGCGTTGCTGACAATTCAGATACCGAGACCTTTGTTGCAATGAAGGTCTTTATCGATAACTGGCGCTGGGCAGGTGTTCCTATCTATATGCGCACCGGTAAGAAGATGCCTGAGACAGTTCTTGAGGTATTGGTTGAATTTAAGAAGCCCCCTCGCGAACTCTTTGGCCGTGGCAATCCAAATGCAGTTCGCTTCCGCCTAGGTGCAAAAGATGGCGTGGATATCTCATTGCTAGCAAAGAAACCTGGAACAAAGTTGACCACCGAAGAGATTGATCTGACTGTGGAATTTGTTACCGAGTTCGGTGATCGCCAAGGTCCATACGAGCGTCTATTGCGTGCTGCAATGCTGGGCGATCACTTTAGATTTACTCGTATCGATGCCGTGCTTCACTCGTGGAAAATTCTTGAAGACATTTTGAAGACACCTGCTCGCGTGCATCCATACTTTGAAGGCACATGGGGACCAGATGAAGCACAAGATATGGTTCCAGGAGGTTGGAACCCGGTAGGAACTCAAGTTGAAGACTGATTCTCTAGGCCCTGGATTTAATCGCCTCTTTAGCGCAAGCGTTATCAGCAACCTTGCCGATGGTCTTTTGGCAGTTGCTGCCCCGCTTCTTGCAATTACCTTAACTAAAGATCCAATCCTCATCTCGATGCTCAGCGCATTTGTGATGTTGCCTTGGCTGCTCTTTGCAATTCCTATCGGGCTCATTGTCGACCGCGTTGATAAGCGCTTGTTAGTTACCTTTACCAACTCATTACGTTTTGTGATTGCCGGCCTCGTAGCGCTAGCGATTACAACAGATACCATCACAATTTATTGGCTGCTATTGGCAACATTTCTGATCGGTGTTTGTGAGGTAGCAGCTGATACGGCAGCGCAATCACTTATCCCAGTGATCCTAGAGAAGAAGAATTTTGAGCGAGCGAACTCTCGTCTAAATATCGCTGAGACGGTCATTCAAAACTTTGTGGGAGCACCCCTAAGCGGATTCCTCTACGCCACTGCGATCGTGCTGCCCTTCATGCTCAATAGCCTTGGATTCCTGATCGCAGCAATCTTCGTCTTTCTTATCCCTGCCCACCTCATTGTTACGCCGCAGGATGAAGATAGGGAAGTCAAAGAGAGAGATAGCTTTTTCACCGAGATCAAATTTGGTCTCAACTATTTATGGAATGACAGACCGCTACGTCGATTGGTGGCCACAACAACATCACTTGGCTTCTTCTATTCACTCTCGACCTCAACGCTGATCCTCTTCATCACACAGACACTGCAAGTAGAAGCTAAGTACTTCGGCCTCTTGATGGCAGGTGCGGGATCAGGAGCCGTTCTAGGTGGCATCGTTACCCCTGCGCTTTCGAAAAAATTTGGACGTGGCGCCGTACTCGCGGTAGCAATCTTTATCTCCTCAATCACGGTTCTCTTCCAAGGGCTATCGCCAAATGTCTGGGTATTTGGAGCCATTGGTTTCATCTCTTCATTTACCATCACCAACTGGAATATCTTGTTGATGTCCTGCTACCAAGTTCTAATTCCCGCTGAGCTCTACGGACGTATTCATGGCGCTCGTCGCACATTTGTCTGGGGCGTTATGCCGATTGG
>JACCED011950179.1_pt1 | contig 13763 bp, 14 predicted proteins | sample 7455021 | NCBI WGS metagenome assembly JACCED01 (sample SAMN15323456, study PRJNA562643) | freshwater metagenome | isolation source: river surface water | place: USA:Blue River Watershed | collected 2017-08-19 | reverse complement strand
CTTTAACTGCGACATACCAAGAACAGCGCATATCTCATGGTTTCTGAAGTTGTAACCATCAGTCACAAATAGAAATGATTTATCTATTTCAGGATATGCTTTTGCGTAATCATCGAATCTTGTAGAAGCTCTAGCCATACCATGGCTTCGTTTCATTTTCATTAGATCATAAAGGTCAGCATTATTAGTTGTTACCATACCACCTTCGATTGTAGACATATGATGACCAAAATAGAAACTAAATGTTCCGCCTAAACTATCTGCGCCTCGCTTAACTCCTGCATCATCAGTACAACCATGCGATTCACAGACATCATCTATCATTAGGGCATCGGGAAATATCTTTTTCAGTTCTTCATTCTGAGCTGAAAACCCAAGAAGGTGAGTAACAAATATCATTTTGATATCATGCTTCTTAGCTAATTTTCTAGCATCATCTAAATCGAAACTAAAGTTGTCTAGATTAACATCGCAGAATACTGGCTCTAAACCTAGTTGCATAATAGGCGCAACGTTGGTCATCCAAGTACAAGCAGGCAACAATACCTTATCGCCATTCTTCAGATTGTAAAGTTCTTTTACTGCAGCAACAAGTAAAAAATTAGCAGTACTACCAGATGAGACATATAAAGAATATTTGTCTTTACCTGTATATCCCAACCACTCGGACCATTCTTTCTCAAACTGATCTACCTTTTCACCGAAGGTAAACTTCTTTGCTGTAAGAGCAAAGTGTGCCATTTTTAATCTATCAGTAAAGGTGATTGTCTCACCCATTAAAGGCCATCTCATGCTAACCCCTTTTCTTTCTTATACCAATCTATTGTACGTTTTAGACCTTCATCGAATTTAACCTTAGAAGACCAACCTAATTTCTTTAACTTTGTATTATCCATTTTGCGTCTAGGTGTACCATTGGGTTTATCTTTGTTCCACTCTATCTTACCTTTGAATCCCATTTCTTTCGCTAGCTTACCAACCAATTCTTTAATTGTTAGTTCTTCATCGCTTCCTACATTAACGAATTCTTTTTCATTGTAGTTTTGCATCAGCCAGAAACAAGCATCAGCAAGATCATCTACATATAAGAATTCTCTAGTAGGAGAACCGTCTCCCCAACATTCAATGGGATTATGCCCTGTGTCTGTCATAGCATTATGCATCTTAGTAATAATGCCGGGAATAACATGACCATGCTCAGGAATGAAGTTGTCATTCGGACCATATAAGTTTGCGGGCATACAACTAATAGCGTTGAACCCATACTGGCGTCTGTAATATTCGCACATTCTTAGACCAGTAATTTTTGCTAAAGCATAACCTTCGTTTGTAGGCTCAAGCGGAGCAGTAAGAAGATATTCTTCCTTAATTGGTTGCTCGGTAACCTTTGGATAGATACAAGCAGAACCTAAGAACAATAATTTCTTAGTACCGTTTCTATATGCAGCATCAATAACATTAGATTGAATCATCAAGTTGTCGTAAATAAATTCACCTGGATTAGTCCAGTTCCAATTAATACCCCCAACTTTAGCTGCAGCTAGGAAAACATACTCAGGATGTTCTGTACTGAAGAAGTTTTTTACTGCTCTTTGATCTCTCAAATCTAGTTCATTCTTTGAACGAAGGATAAGATTAGTATATCCTTCTTCTTTAAGTTTTCTTACAATGGCAGAGCCAACTAAACCTCTATGACCAGCTACAAATATTTTACTATTTTTTTCCATTTCTAACCTCTGTATTTAAAAAGATAATCGAGAGCTGAAACTTTCTCGACATCATAATCTTTCATCAATTCTGTAATACTATCTAGTTGATTTGTTTCGGGATGAATTTCAATAAGAACAAAACTAGGCTTGTATTTAGCAATATTAAATCCTTTGAGAACATTTAACTCATAACCTTCAACATCTAAAGAAAAGAAGTCTATTTTTTGTACGTTCTCTTCTTCAAGAATAGAATCAAGTGTTCTTGCTTTAATATCATACTCACTAACGTGAGCTCCCCAAATAGGATTAATACAAGAATCACTAACACTTGTTACTGCACCATGATCACCTCCGTGCCATGTTCTATAATTCATTTTTATAGACTCCCAACCATAGTTGTAATCAACCAAAGCACAGTTAAATACTTTTGATTTGGGTCTATTAGCAATGCAAGCTTGGCATTCTGGAGAATTGGGCTCTATTAGAATGCCTTTCCAATTTTTACCTGTTTCTAAACTATGGGTGTTACTTTGAAACAATCCATCTGCCGCACCTGCTTCAATGAAGAAACCATCATTAAAGTTTAGATATCTGTTTACGATATCAGAAATGTTTACTAAGGCACTCATTAGGTTTTTAATGTAAACAAATAATCATGCTCTGATAATTGTTCAGCTAATGTATGAGTGTTTCCGACACGGTCAAGTATATCTTTTATATCATCGTGCCATTCTATAAGCAGTATCTTAGGTGAATATTTTTCTATAGAAAATCCATCCAATACTTCTAATTCATACCCTTCAACATCTAATGAAAAGAAGTCTATAGTTTTAACATTACATTCTTCTAGTATAGAATCTAAAGTTCTACACTTAACCGTAAATTCATATCTAATCTCTTCTTTATCTAATGCACACGCTTTAGCTGTCCATTTATCGCTTTTCCAGATAGATGAATCTTTAATAGAAGTCATTAACCCAGGATCTTCTGAATATACTCTGCGATGAACCATGGTTACTTCTGTACTAGGATTTGAAGAACTTATCAAAGCATTATTAAACACTTTAGATTTTGGCCTGTTACTAGTGCAAACATCAAACGCTTCTAGATTGGGTTCTACTAAAATACCAGTCCAATTTTTATATTCTTCAAGGTGCCAGGTGTTGCTCTGCGTATAACCATCTGCGCCACCGACTTCAATAAAAAAACCAGACTCAAAGTTTAGATATTTTTCTGTGACTATTCGGTTAATATCTTTATATGCTGGAGGAAACATTTCTACCCTTAATTGAAGTTACTAAAATTCATGCACATATCTTTAACTAAAGAATCAAATGTGTGTGAAGGAGTCCAACCTAAAACAGTTCTTGCCTTTGTAGAGTCGCCCAATAGAGTTTCTACTTCTGCAGGACGGAAGTACTTAGGATCAACACGAACAACAACTTTACCTGTATGAGTATTGATACCAACTTCATCTAGTCCTGTACCTTCCCATCTAATATTAAGAGCAAAGTATGGAGCACATCTTTCAACAAACTCTTTAACTGAATATTGTTCACCTGTAGCAATAACAAAATCATCAGGGGTATCTTGTTGTAGCATCAACCACATTGCTTCAACATAATCCTTAGCATGACCCCAGTCTCGTTTAGCATTTAGATTACCTAAATACAAACACTCTTGACGACCAGAACTAACTGCCTCGAGACCATTTACAATTTTCTTAGTAACGAAGTTATGTCCTCTGCGAGGAGATTCGTGATTAAAAAGGATACCAGAACAAGCAAACATATTATATGATTCACGATAGTTCTTAACAATCCAGTAACCATATAACTTTGCTACACCATACGGAGATCTAGGATAGAAAGGTGTTGTTTCTTTTTGTGGGATTTCTTGAACCAAGCCATATAGTTCAGATGTAGAAGCCTGATAGATTTTAGTTTCTTTTTCCATACCTAACAATCTAACAGATTCTAAAATCTTAAGTGTACCTAAGCCGTCAACCATTGCTGTATACTCAGGTGTTTCAAAGGAAACTTTAACATGACTTTGTGCTGCCAAATTATAAATTTCAGTTGGCTTATATTTCTTTAGGATGTTCATAATAGACAAGGAGTCTGTTACATCACCATAATGTAATTTTAAATTTGGATTGCTGTAGATATGGTCTATGCGGTCGGTATTGATAGATGAACTACGACGGATAATGCCGTGAACTTGATAACCTTTTGATAGAAGTAATTCTGCAAGATAAGAACCGTCTTGCCCAGTAATGCCCGTAATAAGAGCAACCTTGTTTGTCATATTATAGTCTCCTAAATAATATAGTTTCGTTGTAATTAAAAATTTTGTCAATAACTTGGGGGTTCCACTCATTCCCTTTAATATATTTATTACCTTCGATAGCCGTCATATAGACATTAAGTTGTTCTTTTAACATCAAGGGATTCAAACTATTTGGTAGATATAAATCGGAACAATAAAAATTTCGTATGTTCTTAGAACAAAATGCTGCGGATATAGCAAATGAACCTGCTCCGCTTGTTGCTAGATTTTTTGCCTGCAACAATAAGGTATAAGTTGTGGGAAGGTCGCAAAATTTAACAAATGTTCCCATTCCCATTCTATAGAATTCTTGCACAATAGGATTGTTTTCATCTTCCGAAAGTATCAATATATTATACTTAAATAATTCACATAACTTTTTATAATATGCCATTGGATTTTGAGGATGGGTCGGTGGCCATTTTATGTATAAGTCGCCGCTCCTAATATGAATAACTAGTAATTCATCGGGCAATGATAGTTCTGCTAGAGCATGATTAACTTTTAGTTTAGGAAGAATATATTCTTCACATATATGTTTTCTTTTTAGATTTAAATGGTTTGTGTCAACTTCAAAATCTGCTTCTGGTCCTTCAAAGAAATAGAACCAGTTATTAGAATCTTCTTTTATCTTAAAATCATTTTGACCAAAATTTATATCAATGGCTTCAATCAGCGGATGATCTGGCGATGTAAATCTAATACCATTCTTTTGGCAAAAGTAAATACCATTTGAAATCTGTTGTATGTTATTCCCAAGTCTTCCGAACCATCTAGGTATAAAAGTATCGTATATATTTTCGTTGGTGTGCATAGGTAGGTATAGCGCGCCGAAGCGCGCTATGCTTTGTCATTTCATATTAAAATGGAATTTCTTCATCTAATGTTGTAGGGTCAATAGTTGCCTTTTCAACAGGCTTGCTAATCTTATTATACAAGTCCATGAAAGCATTCTTTGTATCATCGTCAAATCTATTTATGCAATACTTAATTGCTTCATCTTGCTTCTTGAAAATAGAATAAGCTTGAACAATATTTACCAAACGGCGAGTACTAATAATTTCATCTACGCCACCTTCGACAAATGTCTTACGAATAATGTCTGCCCACTGAATCAGTTTATCTGCAAAGTCTTCATCTACGGAATTATACAATTCCATTTTATTAATTACGATTCTGCGCTCAACAGATGAGCTAGGATATTCTTGTTCCACAGTAATGGGGAAACGCTCTAGAAAAGCTTCATCTAGAATTTGTGCTGCAATAAAACGACCATCCTCAGTGCCGCGACCTTTAGTGTTTGCTGTAGCAATAATTGTAAAGCCTTCGGCAGCCTTTACCAATTCACCTGTCTTTTTATTGAACAAGGGCTTACCTTCAAGAACAGATTGTAGGCACATCAATTTATTTGAGCCACGGTCAATTTCGTCAATCAAAAGAATAGCACCGCGTCGCATTGCCATTAGAACAGGACCTTCACGATAAACAATGTTACCATCAAGCAAAGTGTTGCCACCTACAAGGTCTTCTTCATCTGTTTCAATACTAATATTAACACGGATACATTCACGACCAAGTTTAGCTGCAACTTGTTCAACCATAGTTGTTTTACCGTTACCAGATAGACCAGTAATAAAAACAGGATAGAATACTTTTGATTTTACAATCTGTTCTAGTTGTTTAAAGAAACCAAAAGGAACATAAGTCTTATCTTTAGTAGGAACTGTACTATCAATTTCTACAGCAACTCTGCGCTGCTTCAAAGGAATGACTGGCGCCAATGCGGGTTGCGCTTCTAATTCTTCAGGCATACTCTGTTCTTCTCCATTATAAAATTTATTCAAATCATATACTTTGCCTTCTTTGATGTCTCGTCGGCAAAGCAAAAAATGTGGATTGGGTAGATCTTTCTGAAGAAAGAATTGTTCAATTTGTTCCTTTGAAACTTTAGTACCTTCTTTTTGAATTAGCTCATCGAGAAGTTCTTTTCGTTTAGTTTCAGTATAAAAAGATTTAGCCATAATATAGTCCTCACGGTTTACATAATTAATTATAACACCTTTTGCAAAGTGTGTCAAGAGATCTTATCAATGAATCTTGTCAAAAGGACACGGTTAACCGATTTACCTTTTTGCATTTTCATGAATGCTCGTTTCAAATCCGATTTAGATTCGACTACTATCTTATCCAAATCATCATCTTTGATCTGCAAATCCTCGCCGCCAGGAATAATGTAGTAGTCATCATATCCTGCGTTATTAATCATAAAGAATTTATTATCTCTAGACTTTCTATATCTTTCATCAAAGTTATTCAATTCAGCATCATAGGCTTCGATTCTATTTTGAACAATTCGTCTTGAAAAATATGGCGTAATAAAGAATCCAATAGTATTAACACCAGTCATATTTTTAAGTAACTGTAGCAAACCAATCGTTACTTGAGCCTTAGGTGTTTTTCTACCCTCTTCCATAGTCTTCTTATCTCTGATAATTAGATTATATAGATCGCTTCTATATCCGAATCTAGTTTTGATACCATTCTGATACTTATCATAGGTATCATTGGAATCGCCGTCAGTTAAAAATACCGTATTCACAACATCTAGTTTATATTTTTCCTTAAACACCTTTACGATATCTATGGAAGCTACAATAGCCTCATTCAAAGGAGTACCATTGAGACCCTCGAAGCCAGAGTTTTGAATATGAAAAGGAACAATGTCTCGATAATAATCTTGATCTTTACTTCTCCATGAACGGCGTGACAAGCATACTCCAACAAGCAACCAATACTTAATTGCTTCTTTGAATTCTGAACTAGACATTTCGCTGGACAAATATTCTCTCAATCTGAAATGAACATCCTCAAGAACCAGCTCATTATCATTACTAGAAAATTTCTTCATCTTATTCAATTCTGTGTAGTCCACATATCTAGAGCTTCCGACTTTAGATCTTACCCCGTGTTCTTCCATGAACTCAGCATGTTCATTACGAAGGTCAGTAAAAGCATAAACTCTAAAAGGAATGTTAACTTTTCTACAGAATGTTGCAAGCAAAATTGTTTGCTCGATTGTGGGTAGAATATTATCTGTCATTGACCCTGAGTAATCAATGAACATTAACAGACCATGATTTTTACCCTTAGGTACAACTGATACTCGTTTAAAAATATCATCCTTAATCTTATAAGAGAAAACCTTTTTAATATCTAGAGAACCTGTCTTTGCAATAGATGCTCTGGCGTATTGCTTAGCATTTCTTTTCATCTCAAACTCTTTAATCAAGTAAGAGATATAGCTTTTATTCTCACTGGTAAATTTCTTATACAATGCTTCTTTAGCTTTAGATACTTCACTATCAATCAAACCAGTATCAAAAACATAATCAGATGTTTTAAAATTATTGTAGTGTTTCTTAATTCTTTTGTATGGGACAATAACTTGTTCTAGATTAGCAGTTGGTCTGTAAGCATATACATATGGCTTTACATCGTCATTAACCAATTCATTTTCTTTCTTACGGAAATATTCATCAGTTAAAGATTTAGGATCCTGCTCTTTAGAGCCTGTAGCATCACCATCCACATCTGCATCGTCGTCTTCTTCATGCTCGCCTGTAGGATCACCCTCACCAATTTCCCAGTTATCTTCCAGGTCATCTAGTTCTCGCAATTTCATTTCTTCTTTGCCGTTTTCGTATAGCTCTTCGGCAATGGCGACTACATCGTCCCAAGATTTAATCTTGTCGATTTTCTCGATGTATACTTGTTCTGTATCTGAGAACTTAAGATTCAAATAAGACCCAATCTTGTAGTGAAGATTGATACGGTCAATCAAAGGAAGTGTTTCAATATCTAAACCGCGAGATGATACACCAAAGAAATCCATTTCCATAAGATCAGAATAACCTTTACGGAAAGATGTCTTTAGTCCTGGGAATTTTTCTTGAATCATTTTCTCAATGCGAGTATCCTCGATGACATTCAAATAGCTTTTGAAGCCTTTTCGTTTTTCATCGGTAACTGCATCGTGCCACCCTTGCGGTGGAGTATATAAAGCGTGACCTACTTCATGACCTAATAGTAAGTCATATAAGTTAGTTGTCATGGACTTCCAAATAGGAAGAACCATGACTCGATTTTTAGTATCAAAATAAGCTGTCGGAGACTTTCGGTGTTCTACAGAAATGTTCTCAGACGCTAGCAGTTTGGCTAGTAAAGATTTTGAATCGGCAATCATTGTGGCTCCTGTGGGTATACCCTATTATAACACCTACAGGAGAAGGTGTCAAGCCCTAGTTATTGCCAAAATCTTTTCTATTTGCTTTTCAATAAGTGGTACGCGATTTGGCCAATGAATATATTCCTTTTCTGGGTTCTTCATTAAGTTAACCAAAAGAGGTAAAATCATTTTTTCCAAAGTTTGCAACTTCTTTTTGGTTTGATCATCTGCAGAAGTTTTGACTTCTGAAATAATTGGATCTGCTACATCTTGTTCATGTACAGCAGTAAAGCCAAAATCATCAGCAGTTTCCAAATATTCTAACGGAATTTTTGTAGCCATTTTATTTCCAGCGTGGTCCGTGAATCCAACCAACCAAAGCTTTACGAGTGCCTTTGGTTATAGGTTTAACTTCGTGTAATGTATATGATGGGAAGAATGTAATTACGCCTCTATCCTTTGAGATAGGAAATGGATCATGCGAAGTAATTAGCATAACATCTCCACCTTCGTATTCTGAAGGATCGGTTAATTGCATAGTGAAACTTAGCTTACGAGGATATTGTCCTGCGCCTTGAAAGTGATGATCCACATGAGCATCATAAAAATCACCTTCATTGTATATCGAATACTGTAAAGATTCAATATGATTCAGATCAAAGCCAAACCATTGGGCGTTTGCCTGTGTTATAATATCAGTTAATTTTCTATATAGCCAGGCGTTTTCCTCAGTAGTAGGAACCCAACCAATTGTTGTTTTTCTAATACTGCCGTTCTCACCGCCAGCATTGCTAAAGTCGCCACCTACCTTTGCGCCTTCCAAAAGTAGCTTGTCGCCCATTTCAACGATATCATCCAATTGCTCAGTATCAAACACACCATTGTAGTAACAATATGCATTAACCTGATGTGTTTGTAATTGCCAAGTAGCCGTCATTTTTGTTTTCCTTGTATTCTAGAAAAGTTCTGTACCTTTTCAAATTTAATTACGCTTCTAAACTTATCAAAAAGTTGATCGCCTTTGTGACTAATGACAAATACATTAGTCTCGTCTCCTAAAGTATTTATTAGGTTCATCACATAATCCATGCCGTTACCATCCAAAGAAGAGTCAAAAACCTCATCAAGTAACAGAAGGTTTGTGCTAGCACAATTCTTCATCTTAGCGATTGTTCTCCAGGTAAAGACCAACGCCAAATCTATACGCTGCTTTTCGCCCTCTGAGAATGAAGCATATGAAAAATCATCTCTGTGTCTAGACTTAATTGTTTCGTTGAATGTTTCATCTAATTCAAAGTGACAGAAGAAGTCCATAGCAACCAAATACTTATTAACCAATTTATTGATTACAGGTAAGTATTGTTTAATTACTTTGGTCTTAATACCAGTATCCTTCAGAAGAATACTTGCAATTTCCTGATAATGTTTTTCTTCATTTAGCTTTGCTTTGGTATCAGCGTATTCAACCACTTCTTTTGCAAGGTGTTTAAGCTTTGTCTTTTCATTGACAAGGTCTGCCTCGTTTGTATTTGTAGTGACCAAGTCGGACTGTAACTTTTGTACGTAGTTTTGTTCTGCGATGATCTTTGCGTTGAGTCCGATGACCACGCTCTGATGTTCAGATATTTTCTCTTCAATAGAATCAATTTCTGCAAGTCGCTCTTCAATTGCCTCGAGTTGCTCGGTAAGGGTTTGAATGGCACCGTTAACCTCTTCAATCTTGTGTGTGTGCGATTCGATTGCAGTATCTTTGATACTTCCATCAAGTATTTGACTACAAGTCGGACACGTGTCGTTGTCATGATAGAACTGGATTTGAGTCTCTTGTAGTTTAATCTTATCGGAAAGTTTTCTAAGTAAAGATCCCATTTCCGTACGCTTAGTGCGCTTCTCTTTTGCGTCTGCAATCGAGGATTTAAGAGTATGCTCGGTTTCTTGATGCTGTGTGACCAAGCTGCTAAGTTGTGATATTTGTTCAGTCGATTCAAGAATTCGTTTTTGTACATCATCTACCTTCTTCTGTTTATCCTGTTCAAGGGTTGCTATATACTGTTGCTGTATTTTAACCTTACTTTTACCTACTTCTATTTCGGCTTCAGCAGACATAATTTTATTTTTAAGTTCAAGTGCCTTATCTTTTAACAAGGCATTCATTGTAGTAAAAATTTGTATATCTAGAATGTCCTCAATAATCTCACGTCTATGCCCTAATGGCAATTGCATAAAGGGAGTAAAAGAAGCGCTGCCTAGAATAACAATCTGAGTAAAAGATTTATAATTTAGCTTTAGGATATTGTCCTCAAGATATCGTTGATAATCTTTTGCCGCAGCATCCTGATTCAACAATACATTGTTAGCGTAGATTTCAAATACGCCAGGTTTCATACCTCTAACAATTTTATAATCCTTAGGGCCAATACTAAATTCACATTCTACTACTAGTTGTTTGCCATTTATACTGTTCATCAGTTGTGGCTTATTGATGTTTCTAAATGGTTTATTAAAAAGAACAAAACATAAAGCATCAAGAATAGTACTTTTGCCTGCACCATTCTCACCTACAATTAATGTAGTAGTTGCCTTATCTAATGCGACCTCAGTAAATTGTGCGCCGGTTGAAAGAAAGTTCTTCCAGCGAATGTGTTTAAATTTAATCATGCTTCTTCGTAATGTTGTGCTTCAATATACAAAGTCTTTAGTAATGTCTTTAGCTTATCTTTATCGGCATCAGTATCGACACTGTCTACATAATTGGTAAGTAAAGTCATTGTATCTTCCAAGTCTATATTTTCTCCAAGAGCTTCAGCTTCGAACTCAGAAAAGTCTTCGATAATTTTTAATTCGATAGGATTGTTTTTGTAGATCCTATCTATAAATTTATCAAATTTGACGAAGTCTTTTTTATTAACTACAACTAATTTGACCAACTTGTTAGTAAACATAGCACAATCAATTAGAGCAGGGTCAACGCCCTTTTCATCATCGTAGTAAAACTTCTCAAAAATAGTATTTGGATTTTTAATAAATTCTAACTTAAGTGTTTTGGTGTCGAAGATATGGAATCCTCGATCATCCTCATAGTCATTCCAAAATAACTGATAAGGATTACCTAAGTATTGGACATTGCCTTTACCATGCTTGTGATGGTAATGACCAGAACAAACTAGTTTAAAATCCTTAAACCATTTTGGATCTAGACCTTCATGGGATTCTCTAGCATCTTGACCCTTGTACATGATGAACCCAGATAGTTCTAAGTGACCAAAGCAAACCTTTAAGCCATTACTTTTAACTAGCTTCATTGACTCCTCATAGTTATCAGCACATATCCAAGGCATCAATAAAATATCCAAGCCATCATACTTTACAATCTCAGCTTTTGAGTATGTAGTTATGTTAGGATATTCACCTAGTAATAAATGAGGGGAGTTTACTTCGTTAGTATTTTTATAGAATGTATCATGGTTACCCACAATCATATCCATATCAATACCTAGATCACTAGTCTTTTCAAAAAAGTATTCTCTACAATTTCTTAAAGAATTAAAATTGATATATTTTCTACGATCAAAGCAATCGCCTAAGTGTATGATCTGCTTTATTTTTCTTTTCTCTAATTCGGGAAAGAAAACTTCATCATAAAACTTTTTAAAATAATTATCAAATGGTTGTGAATCTGATCTTGCTCCAAAGTGTGTATCAGTTATCAGTGCTATCTTCATCTACATATTCCCATGTCGAGTCGCCTTTCTTAAATACCGATGCTACAAATTTCCAGTGAGAGGGAGGTCCTGCACACCAGTTATCGGGATGGTTTAGCGACAAAATATTTTTTTCTTTTGTTTCGTCAAAGTATACATGATATTGTTTTCCATATACGGGATGGAATCCATATACGGCGTTATGTATCAAATCAGTTGCATCTAATCTTGATACTAATGCTTTTGCTTGATCTTCAAGTATGCGAACCATTTCCATGATTCTGTCATACTCTTGCTTTGCGTGTTGCTTGGCAATGTTAAGAGAAATGTCTTTTTCTTTCTCTACGACAACCGGGGTAAAATTTGGTGCGCCAACAGCAACTGGGTATTCACTAACATTGTGATTAATAAAAGCAACAGGAAGCCCACCAATTTCTGCATCTTTACTTTCCCTACCCTTCATCACATTTTTATTTTGCATATCGTTCCTGTAGATATTTTTCGTGTTGGATCCATTTGTTTTTAACTAAGAATCCCCATTCTCTTTTCTGTGGACCAGGCATAAACATAGTCCAAGCAGTAACACCTGGTTCTAACTCAATTCGATGAAAGCTATTAGCGCTACTGATACGAAAATGACCAGGACCCCTCCAATGTCTAATCTCAGAAATCTTTTCTCCGAGTGAATTGAATTGAGGTGTCCACTCCCAATAGCCACCTTTAAGGATAAGAGTTGCGTAAGGCCATGGATGATCGTGAACATCATCCGGGTCACCTTTGAGAAATTTATGTAGGAAAACATTAAAAGGAAACTTCTTTCTATCTTTTAGAAATAAGTAATAGCGTTCAAGGTATGGTTCGTCATTTACTCGATCCATTACTATTCGTTTGCGACCCATTCGTTCTAATAAATTTAAGAACCATTTCATAATATAATCTCCAAGTTATTACCAATGCCTAATGGTGTTTGCGATAATAAAAAAGCATGTTACCACATGTATGATTACCCAGAATGTTTTTAGAAACAACGCTATTCTTGCTTCTTTCAAAGTTAGAATAGGAACATCTGGTCTGTCATCATCTGTGTTTCCCATTAGATGACCAGTTGCACGTGCCCAAATTTTTTCAAAACTATTCATACATTATTGTGTTTGTATCACCAAGTGCCCACTTTGGATCCAGTTCAACATTCCACCTTTTCGTTGCAACATTAAAATCTGGCATCTTCATATTCTTTGGATTACTTGCTGGTTCTAATATAATTAATCTATTATTTGGTTGTGCAGCAAACTGACCATTATCACATTTAATGAAGTTAAATGATTTGTGGTCTTCTATGTCTTCACTATGTCCACAATCAAGTGTATTGAAATCTGTATGTGCAGAATCTACTGTGAACAAATATTCACCGTACATCCAATTACCATCTTTCAATTTAAACTTGCATTTCATGTTAGCAAGCATTGCTTTTCGTATGACTGTTATATCTGAAGATAGACCATTCCATAATTGTAGATAGTCTAATGGCAATGGTTCACCCTCGATAGGTTTCCAACAGTATGCACTTATTGGTAATTTATCATACAATGCACCATACTCATTCAAGTATGATTCAATACGAAATGCCTGGCTTCTTATTGATTTGATTGTTATCCACCAACATGGTACAAGTTCTCCATGACCCTTCTCAAAGTCATAGAGAAATTCTTTACGAATAAAGCATTTTACTGCTGGTAAATTTGCAACTATATGTGACATTATGCAAATAAATCCTCATTCCACTCACGATGGCCTTCACGG
>JACCED011259927.1_pt1 | contig 13768 bp, 13 predicted proteins | sample 7455021 | NCBI WGS metagenome assembly JACCED01 (sample SAMN15323456, study PRJNA562643) | freshwater metagenome | isolation source: river surface water | place: USA:Blue River Watershed | collected 2017-08-19 | reverse complement strand
CTTGTTTGGTTGGCGGATTTGATGTACTTGTTTATTTGCAGGCTCCGCCTCCACGCTGTGGTGATTGGCTGAGTTTTCGCGCCCAGGTTCGAAAGTGCCCACAGCCGCGGAATCCAGGGCAGTTTGATGCTGCATCGTTTTACCGGCGCGAAGGGTTATGGGTGCAGGCAGTTGTTCCTCGTGGCGTATCTTTGAAAGTCCTGCAAAGGGAGTCTGGGGTGACGTTTGTCGAGGGCGTGGAGCGTCTGAGGTTTTTTCTGTCGGAACATCTCCGGATCGGCCTTGAGGACCGTGGACAAACCCATGCGCTTCTTTCGAGCATGGTGCTCGGTGTTCACAGTGATTCCCTGCTGGAGGCGCGCGACAGCTTTGTAAAGACCGGGACTCTTCACCTGTTTGCTGTAAGCGGGCTTAACATGACAATGCTTTCCGTGATGCTTATCGTTGCACTCCGCGCGTTCGGGGCAACTGGTGTCTTGGCGGATATTGCGGTTTTTAGTATCGTCATCGTTTACGCGGTCGCAACAGGGCTTGGTCCGAGCAGTTCGCGGGCTGTTGTAATGGGCGCAATGGTGATGGTGGCAGGCTGGATCTCTCGTCCGGTGTTGCTTTTAAATAGTCTTGCCGCGGCTGCTTTGGGTTGTCTTCTAATCGATACGAACGTGTTGTTCCGAGTTGGTTTTCAACTATCGTTTGGGTTGGTTTTTGGGCTTTCCGTTGTTGGCAGGCGGTTGGGTGCTGTTCTGTCTCGGGTTTTTAATCCCGACGGTTTGGTGCCCCGGGCTTTGTGGAAGAATTGGCAGTGGAGGCGTATCAAATACTGGAGGCCTTGTGGTTTTGCGTTGGCTGCAAGCGTCAGTTCGTGGGTGTCAATCTTACCTTGGAGCGTGTTTTTCCTACACCAGCTGACTCCGGTTTCTTTGTTGGTGAATTTGATGGTCATTCCGATCGCGTTTTTAAACCTTGCCCTCGGATTCACCTCGTTGCTTTGTGCCCCTTTGCTTTGCTTTCAACAGTTTTTGGGGATGCCTGTCGGTTTTTCACGCAGTCTTGTGGCGAGTGTTAATGCATGCAACGGTTGGATTGCTGATTGCTTGCTTCGAGTCGTCGAAAGTGCGAGTGCACTGCCATTTTCCAATTTTTGGTTGCGCGACCCTCTCTTGAGGATTCCGGAGTTTTGCGTACTCGACGTTGGAGAGGGCGGTGCGATTTTTTTGAGTGACGGCTTTGAGCAATGGCTTGTGGATTGTGGCTCCGGTGCGTTTGCGAAATCGGTTGTTGTGCCAGCACTGCGATGCTACGGCGTGAATGCCCTTGACGGGTTGATTCTCTCTCACGGTGATTCTGCGCACTTGGGAGGCGCAGACTTTTTAGAAAACAGGATTCGTGTGGGTGCAGTGATGCATTCCTGCTTGGGAGATCGATCCCCGATCTGGAGCAGGTTTGAGCAGAGCTGGCTGCGCAAAGGAAATCAGGTTTGTGAGCTTGCCGCGGGCGATCGCCTGCGGACCAAAAAGGGAGCGTGTATTGAGGTATTATACCCTCCCTCGGATCTACGGGTGCCTGTGGCGGATGATAGGTGTCTCGTTCTGCGGTGGCGCTCTAGCTCGGGGAGCATTTTATACACGGCTGACTCAGGGTTCACCGCCGAGAGGTGGCTTCTTGATCATCGACCAAACGATATCAAGGCGGATATTTGGGTGCGTGGTTTTCACTCGAGCGATGTCAGCGGCACCGATGAATTTATCGCCGCGGTCGGGCCGCAACTGGTCGTGGTATCCGAGTCACGCGGAAATTGCCCAGTTTCGGTCATCGAAGACTGGGTGGCGCGCTGTCGTAGTTTGGGGCTGAGGGTTTGGCTTCAACGGGATTGCGGTGCGGTGGAGGGATTTGGAGCTCCGGGAGGGATGCGCTGCTTGGGTTTTCTTGGGGAGAGTTGCTTTTTGCGCACCAGATGACTTTTGAGTCGGGAGGTGCTTGCCTGCGGTTGCCGAGGGCGTTAACGAGCGGGTAATTTTTCAGCCTGAGCCAGTCTCCTGCTTGCCGCGACGCCGAGAGTTTGCGAGAAAGGGAAATGGATCTCCGCAGTCTTGTCTTTTGTCTGGCAGTTTTTTCTCCCGCGGCTCTGGTTGCGCATCCGGGGCATTTCGCGACTACTGTTCACGTGCACGTCGGCATGCCGACGTCGGGTAATTCGATGGACGTTTGGATTCTGGCGTTAGCGGCGATGGGACTTGTGGCGAGCCTGATTAGGCGTTCCTCTCATTAGTGCTAACGAAGCGCTACTCGCACCGCGTCCTCCGCGATCTGGTGGGACGTATCATCTAGGACGGGCGTTCCCGCGGTGGCGAGGGACGTGTCAGGGATATTGACCCACGACCTGCAGCCTCCGTATTTCGGGGCGTCTGGGAATTCAAAGGGCGCGTGCAGTCTGTAGACACGTAGGAATGCGAGGCTTAACCCTTGTTTGTGATCGTATTCGAAGCGTTCACGAAGCACCTGTTCTTTCCAGATATGAAGCGTGTCGAGGCGTTTTATCTGGTCCCAGTCCGTCAAATCCTGCGTCCACTCGACAACGGCGCGCAGGTTCAGGGAATGAGTCCCGTTTTTCAGCTGCGGGACCGGTGTGGTTTCGGGGAGTTTCAGTTTGTTAACCTGCTCGTGAAAAAGCGTGGGCACCAGCAGAAAAGTCGCGTGCTGGAATCTGAACCCATCTCGACCTTCTGCGATTCCACCTTTCCGCAGGATGATGCTTTGCCGACCGGTACCCAGAGCGTCGCAAACCAGTGCCCATTCTTTAAAACCAATACTCATACCTGCGGTTTATCACGCGGCGCATCCCTTTCAAGCTGACAGCGATTAATCCCAGTGGGCTGCCGGCTTATAGGTCGCTTGCAACGCCGGGCGCTGCCGCCAAAACCTCCGTGTCTGGAAGGCGCTGACGCATCGTTTTTTGAAGCCACTCGATGGCGGTGGGGTCGCCGTGGACGAGGATGATTCGTTTTGGTGCCGCTTTTTGAAGGTAGTGCGCAATCGATTCCCGGTCGCTGTGCGCGCTAAACGCAAAGGTTTCGACCCTGCAACGCACCGTTTCCGGTTCGGCATCGGGTGAGGTCATGAAGAGCTCTCCTGGTTTGACATCGCGAAGCCTGCCTGCAGGTGACTCCGGATCGGCGTATCCAACGAAGAAAATGCCATGCGCGGGATTGGGCAGGAATTGTCTGGCGATGATGTTTGAAAGGGTGTTCTCGGTCATCATCCCGCTGGATAGCGCATAGATCCTGCCCGGCCGGACGGGAAACTGGCCTAGTTCTCGGCCGCTAATGGTGAACGGCGCAACTGTTTCCATGAGGTCCATCCCCTGATGCTGTCTTACGGACCCATCAGCAAGTTTGTCGTGGATCTCAGTGAGCTTGGTGCTAAGACCGCCGATGTACACGGGGCATTCCGGCAGGAGCCCCTTCTTGCGGAGGGTGTGAAACATGATGAGTAGCTCCTGGCTTTTCCCGAGCGCAAACACGGGGACCAGAACGCTTCCGCCTTGGGCAAAAATTTCGCGAATTGCGGCAGCGAAGCGCTGTTCCTCCGTCGCGCGGTCCGTGTAGTTCGCGGGCAGGGGAGTCGCGCCCCGGGTACATTCGATGATGATTGTATCGAGGTTCTGTTCAGGCAAGCGTGCTGCCCGCATCAGAGACTGGTCTTCAAAGTTGACGTCTCCAGTGTAGAGAACGCGCTTGCCTCCTGCTTCAATCAGAACTGCTGCGGAGCCAAGAATATGGCCGGCGTCTTCGAGTTGGATGGAAAGATCCGTTTGCTCGTTCACGCCGAGCCGCTCCCCGTGGATATTGAAACGCTGGCCGAGGGGAAGCGGCAGAAAGCGCTTTACGCAGGAGGTCGCCTCCCTGTGGTTGAAGGAGGGGGGCGTGCCGCTTCCCTGCTCATGACGTTTCGTCATGACGTTCACCGAATTATGCAGCATCACGTCAGCGAGTTGTCGCGTAGCCTCAGTCGAAAAAACAACCGCTTCCGGGTGGTCTCTCAGGAGCACCGGCAGTGAGCCTAGATGGTCCTGGTGAGCATGGGTTAACACGACTGCATCGATGTGCTTCCCCTTGAGCGTCTGAAGCATGGGCTGGGCCTCTAAACCCTCCTGTTTTGGATGGGCTCCGCAATCGAGGACGATCTTGTGGTCGTTGATCTCTAGAAGATAGGAGTTTGCTCCGATTTCAAGGTTTCTGGTCAGGTTGGTAAAACGAAAAGCGGACATGATCGGATCGTAACAAGGAAAACGGTTTGAAGCTGGTGTGTCGGGAGGTGGGTTCGGGTGGGGTGGGGGTGGAGCGGTTCCCCGCCAGTAAATGTTCCCGCAGGCGCCGGACACGATTGGAAAGGAGTACCGTCAGGGGTGTGCGACAAAAAGGATCGAACTACCGTTGCTGCCTTCCGGCCCTGGCGGGGTTTGCCCGCCCTAAATCCGCATCCCCTGACGGCGTAAGAACTATGGAGGGTTTCGCACGAAACTCAATGGTCAGGCTCGATTTTTTTAAGACATCCCGCTTGCAACCGGAGGGCCTAAGGGAGAATGATCTTAAGGGGACACTTTCCGGTACGTGACGGCGAGATCTCCGGTGTTCTTAAAATTTCAATCCCCAGACCCTCAAATGAATCGGATCATATTGGTGGTGACCATTTTCTTGTCTCTCGGTGCGGGTGTCCTCTCCTTTCTGACCAAGCAAGAGGCTGAGAGTGTGCTGGAACAGAAGCAGACGGCGATGGCCAAAAGCCAGACTCTTGAGGCTGAAGTCAAGAAGCTCACCGCGACGAAAAAGGAGAGTGAAAGCAAGATTGGGGAGCTTGCAAAGACGACCGAAGAGCAGAAAACCGAGGTTGAGAAGGTGCGAACGGAGATGACCTCGAGGCAGGGTGAAATCGCCAAACTGAAGGAAGATTTGCAGACCAAGGAGTCGGAGATCGCGAAATCCAAGTCGCGGTTGAAGGAGCTTGAGGCGGAGGCGAACATGCCCAAGACAAACGCGGAGTCTGAGGCAAAGCTGGCAGCTTTAAACGAGCAGCTCGAAAGAATTCAAAAGACGGCTTCTGAACAAGAGAAGCGTGCCGAGCAACTGGCTGCCCAATTGGAAAACGAGAGGAAGAAGAAAGTCGAGGAGGCCAAGAAAGTCGAGGTCGCGAAGATCGAGAAGCGCAAGAATGCACTCGGGAAAATCCTTGCATATGACGCGGGGTGGAGCTTCGTGGTTTTCAGTCTTGGCGACGCGGATGGAGTCACTCCTGAAAGCGAATTGGAGGTGCAGCGCGGCGGACAGCCTGTAGCTCGGCTGAAAATTTCCAAGGTCCAACCTCAGCAAACCACGGCTAATCTCATGCCGCTTCCTTCGCAGCGCAGCCGTGTCATCCCGGAAGTTTCAATGGGTGACACTGTGGTGTTTTTGAAGCCGCCTAAAGCGAAGGATCCGAAAGACACTATGCCGGTGTCTTCCCCCATCGATCCTGCGGCCCAGAGCAGCGCTGTGCCGGTTTCTTCCGCATCGTCAAAGCCCGATCCCTTTGCATTGCCATAAGGATTTTGGCGGAAATACTTTCTTATGTGGCGATCATTTTTAACCCTAGCCGTGCTTGGTGTTCTTTTGGGCCTTAGCGGTTGTGCTTCCTCGCAGAGCTCGAACGACGACAGTGTCAGCACGATTCCATGGAATCGGCCGGCACAGTGGGAAGGGCAGGGGCCGATGGGTGGCATGATGATGATGCAGCAGGGCGCTCGATAGCCAGACTTACTGACCCGCCTCCTGTTTCGGTTCCGGTATCAATCTGGAAAAATGTGGTCGCTCTCACCACTTGGATCGTGGAAAACTCCAGTGAATCCCCACTAATCCAATGAAATACCGCACTTATCTCATTTTCGGCGCTCCCGGCTCTGGCAAGGGGACCCAAGGTAAAATTCTCGGAATGATTCCGCGTTTCTTCCATTGCGCCTGCGGGGATGTTTTCCGGACACTCGACACCCGTACGCCGATTGGAAAAGCGTTTCTGGACTATTCGAGCCGCGGAGAACTCGTGCCAGACGAGATCACTGTCAAACTGTGGATGGCGGTGATCGGTGATATGGTAGGGCTGCACAAGTTCAAACCTGACTTGGATTCTTTGGTGCTTGATGGCATTCCTCGGAATGTCCGTCAGGCGGAGATCATGAGCGATCTCCTGGATGTTCGAAAAGTTTTCCATTTGAGCTGCCCTGATCGAGAGGCGCTGGTCAGCCGTTTGAAGAAGCGTGCACTGAAGGAAAATCGCTTTGACGATGCGAACGAGGAGACAATTCGCCGCAGGCTGCAAACTTACGAAGACGAGTCCAAGCCTGTGCTCGATTTTTACGGGACCAAGCAGGTTTTGCACATCGATGCCACGCAGGCTCCCATCAAGGTTGCAAACGACATCATTTCAGCAATTCTAGGTCAGAATGCGTAAGGTTGGGGGGACGCGATGAGGGTCGTCTTTGCGGGCTCCGGAGATATCGGTGTGCCGACTCTAAAATGGCTGATGGGATCCGGCTACGAGTTGAGGGCTGTTGTAACCCAGCCTGACAGGCCAGTGGGAAGGCATCAGGAAATCGAGTTTTCCCAGATCAAAAAAATTGCTCTCTCGAGCGCAATTCCAGTGCTCCAGCCAGGCCGGATCCGTGATCCTGGCGCGGTTCGTGAGCTTGCTGACTTCGCTCCGCAGGTGCTTGTGGTGATCGCTTACGGTCAGATTTTGCCACGCGCTGTTCTGGAGTTGCCCTCGGTTGCATGCCTGAATTTGCATGCTTCGCTTCTTCCTCAACACCGCGGTGCGGCTCCTATTCAGGCGGCGATTGAATCCGGAGATCAATATTCCGGCGTGACTGTGATGTATATGGCCGAGGGTTTGGATACGGGTGATGTCCTGCTTCAGGAATCGCTGCCCATCCGCAGAAGGGAAACAGGAGGAAGCTTGCACGACCGGCTCGCAGATCTTGCTCCGCAGGCCCTCAAGCAAGCGTTGGAGTTAATTGAAGGGGGAGCTGCTCCCCGGATTCCGCAGGATCACGCGCTAGCGTCCTACGCTGGAAAATTGGGACGGGAAAATGGACACATCGCTTGGAGTTCACCCGATGCAGTTGACAGGCGGGTGCGGGCCATGAATCCGTGGCCCGGAGCATACACCGTTCTGCCGCCGGAATTGGGTGCTCGTAAGTTGAAGGTTTTCTCGGTGATTAAGAGCCGCTCCAGCTCCGGAGGCGCTTTCGGGGGTACGATTTTGGCCGTGGAGAAACGAGGAATCTTGGTTGCGGCAGGACACGGTGCGGTGTGGTTGAGTGAAGTGCAGTTGGAGGGCAAGCGCAGGCTCCGTGCAGCTGAGTTTCTCAGGGGTACGCCGCTCGCTGCAGGGAGTGTCCTCGGCGTCGCGGGGCTTCCTTGACCGCGGCCCGAGTCACGGCATGATGGCGGATATGTCGCAACCAACCGTGACCCCAGTCGTGCCCGAGAAGGGGTGGCATGTCCTGCATCTGTTTTACCGCATCGAGCATGGCCAGTGGGCCATGCTCACCAACGAGGAGCGCATCGCCGCTAAAACAGCCCTGACTGAATTAATTCAGGAGATCCGTGCCACCGAACAAACGCAGCTGTTGGTTTTTTCAATAGTTTCCCCGAAGGCTGACATTGGATTCATGCTGCTGACTCCGAATCTTCATGTGGCGAATGCATTCGAAAAGCGCCTGAACCTTGGACTGGGGCCCGACATCTTGATGCCTGTTTTCAGTTTCTTATCGCTCACTGAGGAGAGTGAGTATTTTTCCACTGCCGACGAGTATGCGGTGACTTTACAGAGGGAGCAGAATTTTCAGCCGGGTTCAGCCGAGTACGAAAAAGCGATGGAGGATTTCAAAACCCGCATGGTCAAGTACGCCAAAGACAAATTGTACCCCAATTTGCCAAACTGGGAGGTGTTTTGCTTCTATCCCATGAGCAAACGCCGGCAGCCTGAGCAAAATTGGTATGAACTGCCTTTCGAAAAGCGAAAAGCGTTGATGGCCGGACATGGCCGCGTCGGACGACAGTATCACGGCAAAATCGCGCAGCTGATCACGGGGTCTACAGGGCTCGATGACGCTGAGTGGGGCGTCACGCTTTTCGCGCACGATACTTTTTACATCAAAGATATTGTTTATAAGATGCGCTTTGACGCGGTGAGCGTGAAGTACGCGGAGTTCGGTGACTTCTACATCGGGCTCAGCCTGCCTTTAGATGAACTGTTCAGGCGCGTGCAAATTTGAACGCCTCCCGAAATAAAGCTCCGGGAACTGCGCTCGTTGCCATGAAAAGCCTTAACGAAAAGCTCGAAGCGCTTCGCTCTCAGTTACGGGCACACTCGCCCTTGTTGGTAGCCTACTCGGGAGGAGTCGACAGTGCTTATTTGCTCGCCGAAGCTCGCAGTGTGTTGGGGCGGGAGGGCGTGCTCGGGGTGATAGCCGACAGCGCCAGTCTACCGAGGAAGGCGCTGGCGGCGGCATTGGATCTCGCAGGAGAAATTGATGCGCGTGTCGAGGTAGTTCAAACTGCGGAACTCGCCAATCCCGCCTACGCCAGCAATCCGGTGAACCGGTGTTATTTCTGCAAGGCGGAATTATTTTCGCAGCTCGAAAACATCGCCCGTGTGAGGTTATTTAGCGGGCTCGCTTACGGCGAAAATGCAGACGACGTTCGGCAGGTCCGTCCCGGCCGGCGGGCCGCACAGGAATACGCGGTGATTGCGCCACTGATGGAAGCAGGGCTCGCCAAAGCCGAAATCCGTGAATTGTCTCGCAGCCTTGGGTTGCCAACTGCGGATGCACCCGCCCAACCTTGTTTGTCTTCCAGAATTCCACACGGAACTCCTGTCACTGTGTCCGCGTTGGCCATGGTCGAGGCTGGGGAAGAATGGGTTCGCAGTCTTGGCTTCAGTGTATTTCGGGTACGCCATCTCGAACAAATCAACTCCGAAGGTGCGCGCGCCAAAGTCCAGTTGGCGCCTGCAGAGATGTTGCGCCTGCAGGATTTTAAAAGGGACATTGAGTCGGGCTTGCAGGCCGTTGGATACGCGGAGGTTGAATTTGATCCCGAGGGTTATCGGTCCGCCGCTGAGTAGAATTTATGCTGTTTCCTTGGCGGCTTCATCGTTGGCCGTTGACCGTTCGATTTCGCCTTCTTAGCCTAGTCAAACATGAAAATTACGAGGGCTTTGATCTCCGTCTCAGACAAGACCGGGTTGGTGGAATTCGCAAGGCAACTGGTCGGGATGGGTGTGCAAATTCTGTCGACAGGCGGGACGTCTGCGTTGCTTCAAAAAAACGAAATTCCAACCACGGAAATCTCCGCATTCACGGGATCGCCTGAAATCCTCGATGGTCGTGTGAAAACACTACATCCGAAAGTTCACGGTGGTTTGCTTTTTGTGCGCGACAATCCTGATCATCAAGCGCAGGCAGATGCAAACGGCATCCTCCCCATCGACTTGGTCGTGGTTAATCTCTACCCGTTCGAGGCGACCATTGCGAAACCGGGGGTGACACTTGAGGAGGCAATTGAAAATATCGACATCGGTGGGCCGTCGATGCTTCGCTCCGCTGCTAAAAATTATCGCTCTGTGACGGTGGTTGTTGATCCTGCCGACTACAAAACCGTGATCGAGAACATGCGAGACAATGACGGTGCCACGACCTTTAAGTTGCGGGAGCAGCTTGGAATTAAGGTGTTTGTAACAACTTCTAAATATGACGGCGCCATCGCAAACTACCTAGACAAGGAGCAGGAAGCCGCGAGTTCTCTTTCCCTGTCACTGCCTTGTGTCGCGAGGCTGCGTTACGGTGAAAACCCGCATCAAAAAGCCGCGCTTTATGGCTCTTTTGACGATTATTTTCAAAAGCTCCACGGCAAAGAATTGTCTTATAACAACATTTTGGACATCTCAGCCGCTGCTGAGCTGATCGAGGAATTCGACGAGCCCACGGTTGCCATCCTCAAACACACCAATCCCTGCGGTGTCGGCTCAGATCCGGATCTGCGCATCGCATGGGATAAGGCGTTCGCAACAGACCGTCAGGCTCCATTCGGTGGAATCATCATTACCAATCGCGTCCTCACGGAGCCATTGGCCCGTGCGATTAGCGAAATTTTTAGTGAGGTGATCATTGCGCCGGACTTTGATCCAGAGGCTCGCGTGCTGTTGCAGAAGAAGAAAAACCTTCGGTTGATCCGCAAGATCTCGGACTCGGGTGGGGCCGCTTCAAACGAGATGATTCTGCGTTCCGTGAGGGGTGGCATCTTGGAGCAGAGCCGCGATTGCTCGAGTGAACTTGACGGAAATTTGCTGGAGAAGGTTGTCACCCAGCGCGCGCCCAGCGCTCAGGAACTTCGTGCCATGCTGTTCGCGTGGCGTGTTGTAAAGCAGGTGAAAAGCAATGCAATCGTGTACGCATCTGAGGACAGAACCCTTGGAATTGGAGCTGGACAGATGTCTCGCGTGGACTCCTCCCGCATTGCAGTTTGGAAGGCGAAGGACGCTGGTTTGTTACTTCAAGGCAGTGCTGTGGGCAGCGATGCATTTTTCCCATTTGCGGATGGGCTCATCGCGGCTGCGGAGGCGGGAGCCACCTGTGCAATCCAGCCGGGTGGGTCTGTACGCGATGAGGAGGTTATCGCCGCTGCCAATGAGCGAGGAATGGCGATGATTTTCACAGGTGTCCGTCATTTTAAACACTAGAGGTTTGGTCGGCCTGATTTTGTGCCTTATTTTAAAACGATATGTTGAAGCTTGGCGTTAACATCGATCATGTCGCCACGCTGAGGCAGGCGAGGTATCCGGGAATGTTGGATTCGCACAATTGCGAGCCCGATATTGTTTCAGCTGCGGTTGCCTGTGAAAGCGCGGGTGCGCACGGGATCACTGTGCACTTGCGGGCGGACCGACGGCACATTCAGGACGCGGACGTATTCCGGCTTCGGCGTAGCATTCGAACACGTTTGAATTTTGAAATGGGCAACACCGCGGAAATCGTCGGAATCGCACTTGAGTTAGCGCCCGACGAGGTGTGTTTAGTGCCCGAGACGCGCGAGGAAGTCACGACCGAGGGCGGCTTGAATGTGCTTTCTCAAGAGGTCTCGCTCTCTAGCACAGTAGCGCGATTGAAAGGTGCTGGAATTCGCGTGAGCATGTTTATTGAGCCGGAGGCGTCCCAAGTGGAAGCGTCCGCGAGAATCGGTGCCGACATTGTGGAATTGCACACCGGCGCTTTTGCGAATGCGCTGGGGGACGCTCGGAACCGTGAAGTGTCGAGGCTTGTCGAGGCATCAAGCCTCGCGGATTCGCTGGGTTTGCAGGTGAACGCCGGGCATGGAATTAATTACATGAATATCGGGCAGATTCGGGGGATTCCGCATTTGCAGGATCTGAACATCGGACATGCGATCGTGAGCCGTTCAGTTTTTGTGGGTTTGGAACGGGCGGTATCTGAAATGCTCGGACTGATTCGAGACCCTCTGTAATGGATCTCAAAGTGTTATCACACGTGCTGGGTGTTGGGATCGACTTGGTGGAAGTGCGCCGGATTGCGGCTGCGATCGAAAAGCAGGGTGTAGCTTTTCTGAGGCGAATTTACACCGATCGCGAGCGCGAGTACTGCGAAGGCAAGGCAAACGCCGCTGAGCATTTCGCCGCGCGTTTTGCAGCCAAAGAAGCTGTCTCAAAGGCTTTCGGAACGGGCATTGGTGAAAAAATGGGGTTTCTCGATATCGAGATCGTGAACCAGAAGTCAGGCGCTCCACGCATCGTGCTCTTGGGTAAAGCCAAGCTGCTTTCTGAGGCTCGTGGTGTGACTGAGGTGCTAGTCAGCCTGAGCCACACGGAGCAAATGGCGGTAGCAAGCGTTTTGCTCCAGTAATGAATCTGGCGAAAAGCTCTCGGCCACAGTCTCTGAGTCTCTGCCTAGGATAAGCCGTCCAAACTGGCCGCGCAGCCTCGGCAAGGGGTGGGCTTTGCACCAAGCCACGGAAGATCGCACCCGGGGCACAGAGTTACCACTTGTAGTGATCCAGCCCGAAGCTTACGGCGCCGCCTAAAAATCCCGTCGCCGAAACCAGCAGCGCCCCTACAAAGAGCACGGCGCGCAGCCTGTTTCGTTCGCTTGTTCCTTCGCGGCACTCGAACAACACAGCGCACCCAAGACTGATCAAGGCCCAGAGAGCTGCGCAAGTTCCTGACCATTTGTGGAGCTGGTACACGGTTGATACGCCTGCGTAGTCGTTGAGCCACCCCAGCGTCGCTGTCGCGGCAGCGGCGGGTGCGCCGATGAAGAGAAGGAATCGCGTGCAGGTTAGCCAGCCATCTTTCTTCGTCCACCATCCGAGCATCTCCGCGATGAGGGCAACCGACAAAAGTGCGATCGGAAAGTGAGTTGAAGCTGCGTGAAATTTGCCTATCCAACCCAGAAGCTTTCTCCAGAAAGGTTTGACCTGTTTGGCGTCCGATCCCAAGACTTTTTCTGGTTCGACGCTGTGGGTGGGTTGGGCCAAGGCCGGTTCCCCATTTTTAGCTGAGTCCGCAGGCAGTTCGGCGACATTCCCTGCATTGACGCTGGTAAGCTTGGCCTGTCGCTCTGACAGCTTTTCTCCAAGTTGTGCGGGGGCGCCTAGTTGGATCCAGCGTCGCAGGGCGAGCTTTTCCGCCGCAGTGGCTGGGGGCAGGTCACTGTCGTTGCCGGGCATTTCGTCCTCGTTCACAAGGCGAAACAGTTCCGATTTCGAGGGATCCGTGCCTGAGATAAAATCTTCGTTCGCGGCCACCCGCTTCAAGTCCATGATGTACCCGAACTTCCCCTTGGGTTTGACCAGATGGGCCCCGTGGCAGTCGTTGCACTTGGCTTCAAAAAGGTGGAACACGGCTTCCGTCGCTTGGAGCGACTCCTCTGCGGACGGAGCCTCCGTAGGTGCTTCCTGAGAAAAAGCAGGAGACCAAACAGTGAGCAGTAGTGTGAGCAGCCAGAGGGCTTTCCGGGGCGAACGCATAGATTTACCATTAGATATAACCTTTGGCACCCGATGTTCTAAGTGGGTTTTCGTCTGTTGAGGAGAAAGGATTTGCCCTTTGTTCTTCACGCTGGGTCCAACGCAATGGTACTCGGGGTTGCATTCGGATGGGGTTCGGGGCGATTATAAGTCTCCACCTTGTCATGATTTCAGATCCGAGCCGCAAATACCGTGCATACCCACCGATCGCACTGGCCAACCGCCAGTGGCCGGACCGTAGGTTGGAAAGGGCCCCAATTTGGTGCAGCGTCGATCTAAGGGATGGCAACCAGGCGCTTGCAGTGCCGATGAACGTGTCTCAAAAGCTCGAGCTGTTTGATGCATTACTCAAATGCGGCTTCAAAGAAATCGAGGTGGGCTTTCCGGCAGCGTCCAACACGGAGTTTGCCTTCATGCGACGGCTCATTGAAGACGGAAGGATTCCTGATGATGTCACAGTTCAGGTACTGGTTCAGGCCCGCGAGGACTTAATACAGCGAACGGTTGAGTCCCTGAAGGGCGTGAGGAGGGCGATCATTCACTTGTACAACTCCACCTCACCTGCTCAGCGGCGCATTGTCTTCGGTCTTGAGAAGCCTGAAATCATCGAAATGGCGCGTCGCGGCACGCGGTGGATCAAGGACCGGTTGCCGGCACTGGCTGGCTCAAACATCCGTCTGGAATATTCGCCCGAG
>JACCED010422848.1_pt1 | contig 13768 bp, 12 predicted proteins | sample 7455021 | NCBI WGS metagenome assembly JACCED01 (sample SAMN15323456, study PRJNA562643) | freshwater metagenome | isolation source: river surface water | place: USA:Blue River Watershed | collected 2017-08-19 | reverse complement strand
TCACTGATTACGCTCAAGGCGCTCTTGGAGATATCGTTTATGTACAACTTCCGAAGATTGGCGAGTCAGTAACTGCGGATAAAGTTTGTGGTGAGGTTGAATCAACTAAGAGCGTCTCTGAAATCTTTGCTCCAGTTTCAGGAAAAATCGTTGCTGTAAATGAAAGCCTTAACGATTCTCCGGAGACAATCAACTCGGATCCATATGGAGCGGGCTGGCTAGCCGAAATTGAAGTGGCATCGCTTCCCGAGGGCTTACTATCAGCCGAGCAGTACCGTCAAATTACCGCGTAGAAACCGTTCGTTTTCCCCATTAATTGCGCCCTGTTTTCCACTTGATTTCTTTGCCTTCTCTCTCTAATGTCAGCCTCAGGTTGAAGTTGAACCTCGCAGACAGATAGGTGAAGGGAGTGCGCTATGAACCAACCTAAGGCCGACGGCGAACTCACTAGCACACTGCATCTCGGACTTCGTTCCGTAGTAGATGGTTCCCCAGAGAGTGCACTTAACGCATTTCTCTCATCTGCAAGCGAGCAAGACCGTGTTGCAATCACCGCTGTCATCGACGGACCTGCCGATCGTGCAATGGTGGTAATCCATCGAGGTCCTGCGAAAGGAGCAAGGTTTCTCATTAATCAAGAGATTGTAGCTATTGGCCGTTCTATCGAATCGCCGATCTTTTTAGATGATGTAACCGTCTCTCGAAAGCACGCGCTAATTGTCAAAGAAGCCGACTCTTTTAAAATTCAAGACCAGGGCAGCCTAAACGGAACATACGTCAATAATCAGTCAGTATCTGATGCACCGCTTTCAACAGGCGATGAGATTCAGATCGGCAAATTCCACATGTTATTTATCGCCTCAAAGAAGTTTTAAACCTTTTCAGTATCAGTTTCTAGTAATAGGGGAGAGCATAATGAGCGTTCCAGCACGCGCATACTTAAGTATTGGGGAAGTTCTAACAAAACTTCGGGGAGATTTCCCGGATATTACAATTTCCAAGATTCGATTCTTAGAATCTGAAGGGCTTATTGAGCCGCAGCGAACCCCATCTGGCTATCGCAAATTTACCTCCTCTGATCTCGATCGTTTGCGCTATGTGCTCTTGCTGCAGCGCGATCAGTACCTTCCACTACGAGTTATAAAAGAAAATCTCGAAGCTCTCGATCGTGGTTTAGATCCCGCACCTGCTGGAGGTGTCGCATCACCACGTCCAACCCTTACAACTGTTGACCACGACGCATCACCTGAATCCTTTGGCGCAAATTCAGATCTTCGCCTATCCCGTGATGAACTTCTCAAAGCTAGCGGGCTTGTAGATGAACAATTAGTAGAACTTGAGTCATATGGTTTTATCGCCCTGCGTGGTCGCCATTACGATGCAGATGCCTTAGCAGTTGCCAAGGCGGTTGCGGAGATGGCGGGATTTGGAATTGAAACGCGCCATCTTCGTTCATTCAAGTCAGCCGCTGATCGCGAGATTGGATTAATTGAACAAGTCATTACGCCAATTAACCGCCAGAAATCTTCAGATTCAAAAGCGCGAGCTCAAGAGGTCCAGAAGCAGATCGCATCGCTATCAATTCGTTTACATGCCGGGCTAGTACGCGCTGGCCTAAACCGCCCGCGTCCATAATTTACTTCTCAAGATCGGGAGTTAAATGTTGGTAAATATGGAGGTAGTTGGTGTTCGCATCGAGATGCCGTCCAATCAGCCGATAGTTCTCCTTAAGGAGATCGAGGGTTCACGCTTTCTTCCGATCTGGGTCGGAGCCGTTGAAGCAACCTCCATCGCTTTTGCCCAACAAGGTTTAGCAGCACAGCGCCCACTGACCCATGACTTGATGGCAAATCTCTTGGAGGTTGCCGACCTAACGATGACGGCCGTACACATCACCGAACTTAAAGATGGCATCTTCTACGCCGAAATTCAGATCCGCGATAGTCAATCGGCGCTGCTCAAAGTTTCGGCGCGTCCTTCAGATGCGATTGCCATAGCCCTTCGCACCAAGAGCAATATCCTGGCCGACTCGGATCTGCTGGACTTAGTAGGAATTGATATCCCTGAGAGGCTCGTTGAGCCAGATGGCCTAGGGGCGGGTGGCTCACCGGTTGGGGAAGGATCAGATTTGGATCTGGAGCGATTTAGAGAATTCTTGGATCAGATCAACCCTGAGGACTTTGCAGGTTAGTCAGAGAAAGTCTTAACCTCTAGTTGAGGTTTGCCTCGTGTCGGTCGTTGTTTACCGCCTTCTCGACTCGTAGCCTTAGCCAAGAACGAAACCCACCTTCCCTAGCAGAATCGAGAGCGACGTGACCTCCCCAGTTACGCACGAAGGACAGAACGAAATTGGATATCGCGGTGCAACCGCATGTGCGGCAGCCGGAATTTCCTATCGCCAATTAGATTATTGGGCTCGTACTGGTTTGCTCGAGCCGAGCGTTCGCACTGCAAGTGGTTCTGGAACAGCTCGCCTCTATGGTTTTCGTGACATTCTTGTTTTAAAGATTGTGAAGCGTTTGTTAGATGCCGGTGTTTCACTGCAGAACATTCGTACCGCTGTAAATCATCTGCGCAGTCGCGGTGTTGTAGAGCTAGAAAGCATCACCTTGATGAGCGATGGTGCATCTATCTATGAATGCACTAGCGCTGATGAAATCGTTGACTTGTTGCAAGGTGGCCAAGGAGTTTTTGGTATCGCGGTAGGTAAGGTTTGGCATGAGGTTGAGGGTTCACTCGCAACTCTGCAAGGAGAGATCAACGGCGAAATCGTTACCGCAGGTGGCGAAAGTAGCGATGAGCTTTCGTTACGTCGGAAGGCGAAAGGCGCCTAAAAGACATATTCTTCCCCAGTATGTTGCCAATAATTAGATTGGCCATTTATTCGGGGGAGTTATTTTGACTTTAGAACACGGTGCATTCGTTGATCGCCATATCGGCCCAACGCATGCCAATGAAGTTGAAATGCTTGCCCAGCTTGGCTTTGATTCTCTTGAATCATTTATCTCAGCCGTAGTTCCATCTGCAATTGCCATGAAAGAGCCGTTGGAAGAGCATTTACCTAATGCGGTAACCGAAGTTGAGGCGATCAAATTACTTCGCCAGATGGCATCAGAGAATAAAGTTTTTACTTCCCTAATCGGAACCGGATATTACGGAACAGTTACTCCAGCTGTGATAAAAAGAAATGTTCTCGAAAATCCTGCCTGGTATACCGCTTACACGCCATATCAACCAGAAATATCGCAGGGCCGTCTTGAGGCGCTCTTTGCATTTCAAACGGTGGTTTGCGATCTAACAGGTCTGACTATCGCCAACGCTTCGATGCTTGATGAGGGCACCGCTGCAGCCGAAGCAATGACTCTGGCTCGCCGTAACTTTAAAGGCTCCGATGAAGCCGTCTTTGTAATTGATTCTGCACTCCACCCGCAGAGCAAGGCGGTTGTAGCCACCAGAGCCAAGCCACTTGGAATTAAAGTAGTAGAAGTTGATATAAGAAGCAGTGCAGACATTGCAAATCTCGAATTCTTTGGTGTGCTTGTTCAGTATCCAGATACATTTGGTGAAGTAAGGAATTATTCAGAACTCGCCAGCGTGGTGCATGCAAAAGATGGTTACCTGATCGCCGCTACAGATCTGCTTGCGCTTACTTTGCTAAAGCCTCCAGGGGAGTGGGGCGCAGATGTTGCAATTGGTAGCGCTCAACGCTTCGGTGTCCCAATGGGATTTGGTGGACCGCATGCCGGTTTTATGTCGGTGCGCGCTGGTCTTGAGCGCTCTTTGCCCGGGCGTTTAATTGGACAGAGCGTTGATAGCCATGGAAATCCCGCGTTTCGTTTAGCGCTGCAAACTCGCGAACAACATATTCGACGCGATAAAGCAACCAGCAATATCTGCACTGCACAGGTTCTGCTTGCAAATATGAGCGCTTTCTATGCGATGTGGCATGGGCCAGCCGGTTTGAAAAAGATCGCTAATCGAGTTAACAGCCACACCGAAATCTTTGCCTGCGCCTTAAAGAGCAGAGGCTTTGAAATTGTAAATAAAACTTTCTTCGACACCCTTTCCATCAAAGTAGATAAAGCTGACGAATACCTGAGTAAGGCAAAGTCTAAATCAATTAATCTTCGCAAGTTTTCTGATGATCTGATCGGTCTTTCTTTTGATGAGACCACAACTCTTGAAATACTTAACAACCTGGCGAGTATCTTCGGAGCCGAGATTGACGTCAAAGCGCAGGGGAGTGGTTTACCGGACTTTGCAGTTCGAACAAGTAGATACCTAGCGCATCCAGTTTTTAATACCTATCACTCTGAGACATCGATGATGCGCTATCTGCGAACTCTCTCAGACCGAGATCTAGCGCTAGATCGCACCATGATTCCGCTGGGATCTTGCACCATGAAGTTAAATGCAGCAACTGAAATGGAGGCGGTTACTTGGCCAGAGTTCTCGGCGCTACACCCGTTTGCACCTGTTGATCAAAGCGCAGGCTCTCGCCGCATGATTAAGGAACTCTCTGATTGGTTGGTGGCCATAACTGGTTACGACGCCGTCTCGCTTCAACCGAATGCCGGGAGTCAGGGAGAATTTGCTGGCTTGCTGGCGATTCGTAATTACCATGATTCACGTGGCGATCACCATCGCACAATATGTTTGATTCCATCTAGCGCCCATGGCACAAATGCGGCAAGCGCAGTTATGGCTGGCATGCAGGTGGTGGTTGTGTCATGCGATGAGCTTGGCAATGTTTCTGTCTCCGATATCAAGGATAAAATCGCAGAGCATGGAGCTAAGTTGGCTGCGCTCATGGTTACTTATCCATCAACACATGGCGTCTTCGAGGCGGCAATTGGTGAAATCTGTGAGCTAGTACATAATGCAGGCGGCCAGGTTTATGTTGATGGCGCGAATCTAAATGCTCTTGTTGGACTTGCCCAACCTGGAAAATTTGGCGCAGATGTTTCGCACCTAAATCTGCATAAAACTTTCTGTATTCCACACGGTGGTGGGGGACCAGGCGTTGGTCCCGTAATCGCTCGCGCACATCTGGCACCTTTCTTACCGAACCATCCACTTGATGAAACAGCTGGACCTGCAACAGGTCCTGGTCCAATTTCTGCAGCACCATTTGGTTCAGCAAGTATCTTGCCGATCTCTTGGAGTTATATTCGTATGATGGGGGGAGCAGGCTTAACTCATGCAACTCAGGTTGCGATCTTGTCAGCCAATTACATGGCCAAGAAACTCGCTCCGTATTATCCAATTTTATATACAGGTGAGGGTGGCTTAATTGCGCATGAGTGCATCTTGGATCTTCGCGAGATCACCAAGGTAAGCGGTGTGACAGTTGACGATATCGCCAAGCGTTTAATGGATTTCGGTTTCCATGCGCCAACGATGAGCTTTCCGGTTCCAGGCACTTTGATGATCGAACCAACAGAGTCCGAAGATGTACGAGAGATGGATCGCTTTATCAACGCGATGGTTGAGATTCATCGCGAGATTTCTGAGATCAATGTTGGTGCGATTGCGGTTGAAGACTCTGCGCTGCGCCATGCACCCCATACTGCGGCCACGGTGATTAGTAGCCAATGGGATCGTCGCTATTCACGCGAAATGGGGGCCTTTCCAGCGCCCGCTAGCGGCCTCATAAGCGGTGAATTGATCGGTACTCAGGGTAAGTATTGGCCGAGCGTTGGCCGCATAGATGGCGCATTTGGCGATCGAAATCTGGTCTGTTCCTGTGCGCCGATCGAGTCTTACGCGTAAACCTGGCGGGGCAGGGCTTATTCTGAGTTACTTAACATAATGTAACTTATCGGCGTTAGGTACTAGTAGGCGTGAGATGCCCCAACGGGTCGTCTGGAGCAACGCCTCTACAACTATCGCCTGCGACATCTTAGAGACGCCATTTATTCGTTCCACAAAGGTGATTGGAACTTCTTTCTTCTTAGCACCTGCAAGATGTGCGGCAAGCGCCATTTCAATTTGATAGCAATAACCAGTTGCCTGCATATCGCTAAGTTTTAGCGCCTTTAGAAGTTCAACGCTATAAACCCTAAAACCTCCAGTTAAGTCATTAAGCGGTATTCCGAGAGCTAACTTGGCATAGGCAGTACCGGCACGAGATAGAAATTGGCGTCTCTTTGGCCAATTAACAACTGATCCGCCAGGTATCCATCGGGTTCCAAGAACAATCAATTTTCCTGGCTCAATTGCTGCAATCATCTTTTCTAAATCGAGAACTCGGTGGGATCCATCGGCATCCATCGTGATGACATGGGTGTAACGCGCATCAGCAAGAACTTGCACAAAACCGGCACGATAAGCTGCGCCTAAACCACCTTTCCCGGGTCTGCGAAGTATCGATACCCAAGGCAGATGCAAACTATCGACAATATCTGCGGTGCCATCTGGCGAGTTATCGTCAATAACGATTACATCAAAGATATTTTCTTTATTTGCGCGAAAATCTTTCAATTGATCTAAAAGTTCGACAATAGAAATTGCCTCATTATAGGTCGGAATCAGCAAAGCAATCTTCACTGTCATCGAAGGATCTTTCTACGGGGCCCAATAGCGAAGAAAAGTGAGGTCAGAAGGACCAGAAGGGGAGCCACTCCCCCTAGTCGATCGGCCAACGTTTGATGGTTTGAAATTTTTAGATTGCCAGATATAGAAGTTGAAACATTCTCGGCCGTCCGTGAGATCACCGCGCCATTATTGTCGATAAAGGCGGAGATACCAACGGTTGAAACGCTGAGAATATCGCGAGAATGTTCTACTGCTCGAATCCTAGTGATCGCTAACTGTTGAGCGCTTTCTGGGGTATTGGCGAAGGTGGCGCTATTTGTTTGAACGATCAACGCACCTGCACCTTTCGCGCTTTCGCGAACTAAACCATCATTGATAATTTCATAACAGATAATCGGGGCGATTTTCTTCCCTGCAATCACGTGCGGTACGAAATTATTGCCCGGCTTAAAATCGTTTACTGATTTTGCATAAGGTGAGACAAACTCAGCAATTGTGCGCAGAGGCATGTACTCACCAAACGGAGTCAGGTAACGCTTTATGTAGGTCGATTGCGCCTGTCCAGATTCGTTATACATAATCGAAGCATTCGCTGGAGATCCGCTTTCGGTAAGTACTACTCCGGCAATAAGTGGCGTATCAAGCTCTTTAACCAAGGTCTTGATATCTGCCAGAACTTCCGGATAGTTGCGCGGATCGATGTCGATCGCATTTTCTGGCCAAACGACTGCATCGTACTTGTGCATCACCAATTCTCGTGTGGTGTCTCGATGTAAGTAAAAGACCGCCTTCGCTCGCGAATTAAACTCCAGACCAACTGATGGTGTATTCCCCTGAATAGCTACTAAGGAAATCTTTTCTGATGAAGTTGGATTGTTTGGGAAAAGGGTAACAATGAGAAAAGAGAGTGCTACTAGAGCGATTGACCGAATCTTAAGGCGATGCAAAGCCAGCGCAGAGAGCAGGGTCATAAAGCTAAGTAGAAGTACTCCCCCAATAGAAACCAATGGCAGAAGCGGTGACTCAACTTGGCTAAAAGCGATTCTGGTCCAGGCGAAACCACCAAAAGGAAAGCGTGCTCGAACTTCTTCGCAAAGTAAGAAGGTAAGAACAACCCAGCGTAGTGAACTCGTTTTTCGGTAAACCCATCCAAGCGGAAGATAGAAAGTTGCCTGTAGCAAAGTTAATAAGAGCCACGGCAGCGCACCGACATACTTACTACTCCAATGAAGAACTATGCCGTTAAGAATTGAACCGAAAATGAATGAGGCTAAGACCGGTCTTCTACTTTTCGATAAACTCTTAAAGAAGAGCGCATAGCCAAAGAGCGCGAGATACCAGATACCTATCGGCTCAAACGCTGCACTTGCAAGAAGTGCAGAAAGTAAGAAGATCACCATTTGAGTGCAGAGATCAACCGATCAACGCTTGCGCCAAGTCCGTAGCGTTCTTTGATCTGACAAATCTTGGAAAGATCGGCTGGTTTCTGAGGCATCGAGATATCAAGTTTAGGAAGTGCAACATCCCTTGCGCAGTTCACCAAGGTGGGTGCGATCTTTAAATAATCTGCGCCTTCAATTATCTTCTTCGCTAGCGCTGGTTTTAAAGCCGGATGCGCATCACGAGCCCCTTGCTGTGCCTCATCGATATTGGCAAAGTTATTGGCAATCAGTGCCGCCCCTTTTTCGCCAATGCCTTTAACGCCAGGAAGTCCATCTGAAGGGTCCCCTCTAAACATGGCAAATAGGGCGTAGCGATCCCCAGGAATCGCATACTTGCGAGATATCCAAGCTTTATCAACTAGATCATGTTGAGATAAACCTTTTGCTAGGTAAACAACTTTCACATCGCGCTTATCATCTACAAGCTGAAATAGATCTCTATCTCCAGTAACAATTCGAGTTGGTCCAGGTTCTTTAACTGCGAATGTAGCCATCACATCATCGGCCTCATAATCATCTACGCCAACCATCGGGATTCCAAACTCGTCCAATAGATCGAGCAAGATCGGAATCTGCGGAGTAAGGAGATCGGGTTCTTCTTCGCCTTCACCATCTTCGTCAAGACGATTAGCCTTGTAATCAGGAAAAATATCTACTCGCCAAGATGGCCGCCAATCTCCTTCAATGCAGGCGACAATTCGATTTGGTGAGTACATGCCAATTAGACGCGCTGTCATATCTAGATAACCGCGTATGGCATTGACGGGAGTTCCATCGGGGGCCAATAAGGTATCTGGCATTCCGTAGTAAGCGCGATACCAAAGAGATGCACTATCAAGCAGCATTAAGGTCATAGGTCATCCACCATATATGAAACCACGCCGCGATCTAAACGCTTGATCGCCTCACGACAAACAGGGCGTAACTTTTCACTGGCGCCCGAAATCTGCATCAAAAGATCCATCAACTGTTTGGCGGAGCGAACAAAATCACCAACCGACATATCTGATCCCTTAAGCACGTTGGTCAATGAATTTCCCTGCGCCCAGCGGTAAGAGATATATGCAAATCCGAAATCTGGTTCTTTCTGAGTTTTGACATCGAATTCGTTCTCGATGTCCTCAAGCTTGGCCCAAAGTTTGGTGATCTCAACTAGCGCGTTGGAGACGTTCTGGTGTGGCATCTTCGGCGCGTATTCATCGCGAGATCTTGACTGGAAAATCATGCACGAGACAACTGATAGAAGTTCCGGGGCCGATAAATCATCAAGAATTCCATTACGTATTGTTTCAGTCAGGAGAAGATCTGACTCTGCGTAAATTTTCGCGAGGATTTTGCCTTGCGCTAGCGGCTTCTCCCCCTCGATATAGCCAAGATGAGTTAAAACATCACAGATGCGATCAAAGGTCTTAGCGATTACATGTGTGCGGTTCTCAACTCTTCCCCGCAAACCTTCTGACTCGCGGTGTAAGCGCTCAGCGCGTTCGGCAAAGCGAGCATGGGTCTCGCGATCATTACATGAATGGCATGGATGAGATCGTGTACTTCGACGCAGACCATCTATCTCGTTCTCCATATGTTGACGTTGGCGATTATCAAAGGTTCTGCGCCCATCGCGCTTGGAGAGTAACTTCTCTAACTCTTTTATCTCACTTCGCAATCGCGCATAGCTAGCGAAGTCGCCCAAGTGACATTCAGCGCTAGCCATCAGCTCGATACGTGCACTTTCATTCTTCTTAATCTGTTTAACCAAGCCAACTACGGCGCGATCTGCTTGAAACTGTGCAAATGAAGATTCCAAACTCCCGTGGGCTCGTTCGCGACCAAAACGCGCAATCAAATTTATAGCCATGTTGTAAGTGGGCGTAAATGAAGATCGCAATGGATAGGTTCTAGTCGAAGCTAAACTCGCAGCCATCGCCGAGTCCACAGTTGGAGACCATTGCACAACGGCATTTCCCTCAATATCGATTCCACGTCTACCAGCGCGGCCAGTTAACTGTGTGTACTCACCCGGAGTAATTGGAACATGTGCTTCACCGTTCCACTTGGTTAACTTCTCGAGAACTACGGTACGCGCTGGCATGTTGATTCCGAGTGCAAGAGTTTCAGTGGCGAAGACTGCTTTAACTAATCCACGTTGAAAGAGATCTTCGATCGCGTTCTTAAATGAGGGAAGCAATCCCGCGTGATGTGCGGCGATGCCACGTTCTAGGGCAGTTATCCACTCGCGATACCCAAGAACCTCAAGGTCCTCCTCAGGTAAGTTCGCGGTGTATCGCTCAGCGGTCTTTAGTATCTCGGCGCGTTCTTCTGTGTTGGTCAATTTAATTCCGGCTGCTAAACATTGTTTAACCGCCGCATCACATCCCATGCGAGAGAAGATAAAGGTAATGGCCGGCAGTAAGTTTTCGCGCTGCAGCTTCTCAATTATCTCGGGGCGAGAAAGTCTTGATTCAGATGCGCCCCATTGTTCCCGCCGGTGACGAGGAATCTTTACCTTGCGCATCGCCTCGCGCTCGGCCGCCAAGATTTCAGGATTGACCTTTCCAGGGCTAGAGAACAAGTCGATGAGAGATGAGTTGATCAGAATATGTTGGTAGAGCGGGATCGGACGGTGTTCACTCAAGATGACATGCGTTTCCCCGCGAACCTCACCGAGCCACTCCCCAAATTCTTCAGCGTTGGAAACTGTGGCGGAAAGCGAGATGACCTGAACCGACTCCATCAAGTGGATTAAAACTTCTTCCCAAACCGCACCGCGGAACTTATCGGCGAGGTAGTGCACCTCATCCATAACTACTGAACCCAGATTATTGAGCGTTGACGAGCCGGCATAGAGCATGTTGCGAAGAACTTCAGTTGTCATAACCAAGATATCTGCTTCAGAATTTATATTGGTATCACCCGTTAATAGCCCAACCCGATCTTCACCGAAGCGATCTACAAACTCTTGAAATTTCTGATTTGAGAGGGCTTTGATCGGTGTTGTGTAAAAACATTTTTTACCGTTTCGCAGGGCCAGAAATGCGGCAAACTCTCCGACTACCGTCTTTCCGGCACCGGTTGGAGCAGCAACTAAAACTCCATGGCCGCTCTCAACAGCATGGCAGGCCTGAATCTGAAAGTCATCAAAAGGGAACTTTGATTCAGCTAGAAACTCCTCAGTTACAGCGTGCTTACTTCGACTCTTTGCAGCGGCGAATCGTTCAGCAGGCGTACTCACGGGGTCCACGATAGTCCAGCACCTGCCATACACTCAGCACGAACTGGCAATCCTCCGATTCGCTCTCCATCGGCATATGCAACTGCCGAAGATGAGATTGACACCCGAGAACTTCGATAGATGCGTACTTGGGGATGATCGACATGAGCACCCTTAAACACCTTTGGAAATACCTTGATAAATTCCGGCTTGCTAACAGGATGCAAGATCATCACATCAAATAGACCATCGGTCATGGATGCATCAGGGCAGACCTGCATTCCTCCCCCATAACTTTTGCCATTGGCGACTGCGATCAACATCGCCTCAACTTGGAGTAACTGGGTATCTAATTCGATTGTGTAAGAAATCGGTGCAAATCTTGGCAATTCCATTGCAATAGCTAGGTTGTACTTCATCGGACCTTTTGGCCAACTCATGGTGTTAGCTCGTTCGTTTACCACCGAATCAAAACCAGTCGAGAGAATTGCACCAAACCATTCCGAGTCAACCATTCCAAGGTCAATCGGAGTTGGATCTGTCGTCGTCACATAATCCAACTGACTATTAATTGCATCTAGCCGCCAGCCCATTGATCGAACTAAATCGTTGCCGGTACCTGCAGGAATAACCGTGAATGGGATTCGCCTTGGTGCAACGATCTGCAGAACCAGATGAGCAAGTCCATCGCCTCCAACTGCGACTACTCCTTCGCAGCCTTGGCTCTCTGGAAGTTCTAGAAAGCTCTGTAAGTTAACTTTTAACTTTGCAGCGGATGTTGCGGTGATAATGGTGTATTCAGCACCAAGTTTTGCGAAGTAACCAGCGACTTCTCTTCCTAAAGTTGCTCCCTTGCCTCCCCCAGAAACAGGGTTGATGACGATTGCCCACACGGTTTATACCAGCGGAAAAGCTTTTTTAGCGCGGCGTTTATCGTTCCAGAGTGCAAATACTCCCGAAAGTAAATAAAGAATTATCAGCGGGATTGCGAGGAGAATCATGGAAAGTGGATCTGCACTTGGAGAAAATCCTGCGACAAAGAGGACAATGCAGAAGACCCAAATTCTCCATGGTCTTAGAATCGCGACGCCGCTCAAGAAGCCAATCAAGTTAAAGGTGACTAGGAAAACTGGGAGTTCAAAGGCTAATCCGAAGACCAAAATTGTTCGCATGACGAAATCGAGATAATCGTCAAACTTTACTAAGTTGTTAAGCGAATCTGGAGTGAAGCCAAAGAGAACCTTGATCGCCAGCGGAAGAATTGCGTACCCAAGAAAGGTCCCGGCAGCGAAGAATGGAGTAGCAGCAACGAAAAAGAAGACGGAGTTACGCTTTTCTTTACGGTGAAGTGCCGGTGCTATAAATGCCCATAACTGGTAGAGCCAAAAGGGCGCTGCAATTATCAAACCTGTTAACAGCGCTACTTTTATCTGAAGGTTAAGCGGGCCCAGAACACCGCTGATGTATAGCGAACCGCAAGTATCAGATCCAGTTCTCTGGGCAAGCGCTAAATCACAAACCGGCTGAGCCAACTTAGCTATTATCTCGTTATAGAAGAACCATCCAATTAGGGCGGCCAAAAGGATTACCGAAACAGAACGAACGATTCGCTTTCTAAACTCGCGCAGATGCTCCAATAAGGGCATGCGAGCCGACTCTGCACCAGCCATCATGAGCCTAGTAGAGCCAGTCCTAATTACTTAATGGATTACTTATTTGTTGAATCGTCGTCGTTCTTCTTTTCATCCCCATCGTTCTTCATCTCACTCTTGAAGATGCGAAGTGATTGACCTAAGGAGCGCGCTGAATCAGGCAGGCGCTTGGCACCAAAGAGAACGATAAAGACTAAAAGGACGAGAAGGAGGTGACTTGGTTGCGCTAAATTCATAGGCACAAGATATCGCATCTACGCCTTTGAGCGCAGGTTCACCTAGGAAGAGAAGTGCGGGTTCTTATAAAGTTCCAAGGTTGCCTGCGCCTTCGCGCCTACGGTTTTGGCTAGTTCTGCTGGCTCTGTGATCTCGGTGTTAGCCAGAGTGCTCATAAAGTTTCGAACCAACCAATCTTGGCTAAATGAGGTGACCTCAACTGTGACCCCTTTGCTCGAACTCAAGCCGGATGAGGTGGCTATATCGGTTTCTAAACGAAACCTTTCAAAAGTCGTTCTTAAACGAGAATCAACTCTGCACTTAGCACGGAAAAGTTCTTCACTTTCCTTCTTAGTGTTGGAAATTACTTCACTTGAATCGAGAAGTCTCGCATTTTTCACATTATCGAGACGGAAGGTGCGAAATCCTTTGGCAGAGTTGCAATAGGCAAGAAGTACTTCAACTCCCCTATCTTCACCCAGTTCAAGCGGTGTAATGGCTCTTGTCGTAATCTGATCTCGAATCAGTGAGTGATATTCAATCTCCAGGTTTCTACGTTCCTTGAGCGCTCTTAAGATTATTGCTCGATGGCTACTATCGACTGTCGGGGTAACCTGTGCAATATCTCCGATTAGTGATTTGATCTTTCCTTGAAGTGATCCGATAGCAAGTAAAAGATCTTCCCGATCCTTTGAGAGAGACTCTTTGAGGAAATC
>JACCED011226801.1_pt1 | contig 13770 bp, 10 predicted proteins | sample 7455021 | NCBI WGS metagenome assembly JACCED01 (sample SAMN15323456, study PRJNA562643) | freshwater metagenome | isolation source: river surface water | place: USA:Blue River Watershed | collected 2017-08-19 | reverse complement strand
CCATCAGTTTGCATAATTAAAGTAAAATTACCATTTTTTAATTGAAATCCATCAGAATATTGAACTCCAGGATATAATATATTATTTGAAGGATCAATATACTCTTGTTGATTTAAATTATTTAACTTTAAAGGTAAGTTATTATAACATTGACTTAATATATTAGTATTATCTTTCATTATTACTCGTTTTGAATCTTTAATCGTATATTTTAAAATATTTTTTTTAGCCCATTCAGATATAGCTGTAATAAATGAGGTAGTATTTTCTTCATATTTGGTATTTTCTATATTCATATTTGGATTATATTTAATTAATATATCATCTGTTAAACCTATATCACAACCAGTAGTATTCTTCCATAATGTTTGTAAAGATTCATTAGTAATATTAGGATTAGATTTATTATCACAATTACTAATTTTTGTTAATGTAAAATTTTTTATATTTGGTATATTATCATTTTCTCTTTTAAATGATATTTCATATAGTCCTGTATTATTTTTAAAAGTTAAAGTATCTCCTATTTTTAAATTATTTAATTTATTTAATTCATCTAACTTAAAATTATCAGTTAATTCACTATGATGTATACCTCCATTAATTGGAAATTGATATTGTATAGTTTCTGTTTTTATTCTATTTTTTCCAATTTGAGGTACACAGCCATCAATTGAGTTTGAATCAATATTTCTCCATTTAGTTAAAAATAAACCATTTATTGTACATTGTTTTATTTTTTTAGAAATTGTTGCAGTTTCAATCCAATTAGATGATTTTAGTAAATTAAATTTATTATTTATTTCGTTATCATTATATTTAGGATATAGCTCTTTTAATTTAGTTTGAACTGATTCTTTTTCTTTTTTCCCTGGTGTAAATATTCTTTGCTGATCTATCCAAATATTATCATCTGTTAGATATGTTTTTCCAATTTTTATAGTTGGATCATAACATTCATCTATATATATTTTTTTATTATTATCTAAATAATAATATTTTTTACCATTTTCTGTTGTTATATCAATCCAATCAGAAACAGTTGCTTCTGTACAAGCACCTGGTGAACAATGTTCCCATTTTATTAATAAATCTTTATCTACTAAATCTATACCACCATATTTTGGTTCGTTATAAGATCTTATATATTTTTGTTTTCCACCACCACATATAATTTTATTTAGAGAATCTTCTTTTTCGACACATTCTCCATCTGCTACCCAATCAGTATGATAACCATCTATAGAACAATATTGAGTATTACAATTTTCAGTTTCTTCTATTATATCTTTATCTAATAAATCATTACCAAATAATGTTTTTGATATATATTTACGTGTTCGATATCTTTCTCCACCATTACATATTTTTGAACATTCAGACCAATCTGACCATTCTGTGAAATATCCATCTTTAGATTGAGATAATAAAATAATATAAATTATAATACCAACTATAAATAGACTAATTATTATTTTAACTGGTTTTGGTAAATTATTAAATTTTGATATTATACCAGATTGCTGTCTTGGAGGACCTGGTGGTCCAATTATTGGACCTGGTGGTACAAATCCTGGTTGGCTATCTGGTACAAATCTTGGCTGATTCATTTAATAATTTATATATATATTATAATATTATAAAAAAAAATAAACTAAATTTAATAAACTAAATTTAATAAACCAAATTTAATAAACTAAATTTAATAAATTATTCATATAGAATCTAAATTTTATACAATTTCTATTATTATGTATTTGAAATACTCCTATTGATTTATTATTATATTTTAAAATATTTGATTCTGTCCATTTAGTAATATTAGTATTTAATTTTAATAAATTTGATTTTATTTTTAAAGTTTTTGGTTTTTTAATTATTCTATATGAAATTTCTTTATTTTTATAAATCCATAATAAATAATCACAGCAAAATAAATTTTTAAAATATATATTAAACATAAATAATAAATTATTTTTTATAAATCTTTTTAATTGATATTTACTATTAATTTTAATATTTTTTTTATAACTTTGTATATATTTAACTAATGAATTAAATGTACATTGTCCAATAACTTGGGGGCATACTAATCTATTATAATTTTTATTTGATTTAATTGATAATGTATAAATTAATTTAGATTTCATATTTTTACAAATAAAATCATGCATATTATTATTATATCCAATATATTCTATACATTTTAAATTATATTTTTCTAATATTTCTAATTTCACTTTAGTTAATATTAAGCTTAATTCTATTATATATTGATTATTAATTCTAGATTCTAGATTATTAGATAATTTATATAATTTACATATAATATATTCACATGTAATTCCAAATGATTCATTATTAACTTTATTTAAATTATTAACTTTATTAACTTTATTTAAATTATTAACTTTATTTAAATTATTCCAATATATACTAATAACATTCGTATTTTTATTTTTTTTAATAAAACTATTAATTTGATAAATTAATAATCTTTTGTTTTTTCTTTTAATATATTTATTAGTTAATTGATACCACAATTTATGTAAATCTTTATTACTTAATAAATTTAATATTTTTAAATTAATTTTATTAATTATATATTTTTTAGATTTATTTTTATAATTTATAACATTTAAAATTTTACATATTTTGTATAATTTATTTATTTTAATATGAGTTAAATATTTTGGAATAATCATATAATTATATAATCATATAACTTATACTATAACTATACCTAATCTTAAAATTTAATATGATTGAATTTCTAATAATTTTTTATATAATTCAATAGTAGAATAACAATCATATTTAGCATCATGAAAATCTAATTCACAATTTACTGTAATTTGTAAAAAATTACATAATTTACTTAATGATAATGATTGATATCTTGAAATTTTCTTTTCTATTTTTAAAATTTGAGCAAGATTATATGTATCAATATAATCTTTATTAAAATATAATTCAATATCTTTTTCTGTAATTAATTTATTACTTTTTAACATATTGATATCAAATTGAATATTATGACCTATAATGGAATATTTAGTATCATATTTTTTAATAAATTCAATTATTGAATTATATGCTTCTTCAATTGAAATTGCAATTTTATCATGTTCAACTAAATTAATTTTATTAATTTCTAATGCTTTTGTAAATATTAAATAATGTGGATGTTTAATTTTTAAATCTAATTCATGTAAAACTTCAAAATTTTCATCTAATATAATAAAATATGCTGTTAATACATTACAGCTAGGTAGTAAACCAGTTGTTTCGCAGTCAAATACTAAATATTTCATTAAAATTAATTAAAATAAGATTAATTAAAATAAGATTAATTAGATTAAGATATTTAATTTTAATATTTATTATAATTTCATTAAATCTTAAATTAACAAAAAAATATTAAAAACTTTCTTCTTAAGATTATTTAAATAATTTAACTATACATCATTAAATGTTTATTATCTTCTTCATTTTCTTTATTTATTGAATTTTCTAATAAAATATCAATATGTTCCTTTTTAATAATAACTGGTAATAAATTATAATAATCATATAAATTTTTATATCTTAGATTAATTACATTTTTAGTTTTATCTGTTAATAATAAGGTATTAATTCTAGAAATAATAGTTTGTATTTTAGCCTTAATTGATCTCATTCCTTGATTATTTTTAGATATTTCCACAATATAGTTAATAGCATCAGGTTCAAAAGAAATATCATCTTGAGTAAAATTAAATCCTTTTAATATACTATCTATTAAATGAGTATTAGTAATTTCTATTTTTTCTTTAACATTATAATTTTTAATTTCTATTTTATAAATTCTATCGGCTAAAATAGGATCTATTAAAGTAGGATCATTATATGTAAATACAAATAAAGCTCTTGATAAATCAATTTCTATACCTGAAAAGTATTCATCACCATTATATTTATTATTAGTAGTTAAATCTATTAAATGAATTAAGGTTCCGGTAATATCACGTCCATGTTCAGTTTTAGATATTTTATCAATTTCATCAAAGAAAATAATAGGATTCATTACTTTACTTTCAATTAATGCATCAATAATTTTACCTTGTCTACTTCCAATGTATGTAAAATTATGTCCTTTAATTATATGCGCATCTGAATTTCCACCTAATGAAATTCTTACTAAAGGTCTATTTAAAGCATTTGCAACACATTCTACAAAATGAGTTTTTCCTAAACCTTTATTACCATATAATCCAATAGCATTAATATTAGATTGTGGATTTCTAATAATTTGAGAAATAATATTAATTATTTGATCTTTTGGATTTTCTAAGAATGATAAATTTTTATCTAAACTTTTTCTAATATTACTAATATAAGATTTAATATTATCTAATGAATTATAATCAACATCAATATTATAATATGTATTAAATGGAATAGTTAATAATGTATTTAACCATGTTTTATATTTAATATGTTCTTCTGATGATGAATTACATCCATAATTTTCCATAATTTTCATATATTTATATGCAATTACTTTATTATTAAAATTCATAGCTGATTTTAATATGCGTTGTTTATAAGATTGAGATGCTATACCACATTCATCTTTATCAATACTATTTGTAATTTGATTTTCTAATTCAATTAAATCATTAGAATCTATATTATTAACTAATTCTTTTAATTCTTTAATATATTCATTATAATCATTAGATAATATCTCACTATTAGCAATTAAATATATTTTTTCTAATATTTTTTTTTTATTTTCTATAGATAAATGTGGATTATCTAAAATTTCAACTATTCCAATATTTTTTAATATATAATCATTTCTTAATTGTTCAAATTTATTATTATATTCATTTAATTTTTCAACACTATAATCTTCTTTTAATTTTTTAACTGTATAATTATTTTTATATATCTGAAAAAATTTACCATTTGCTATAGAATATATATAATTCTCAAATGTTTTAATTATATTAGCATCATTAATTTCTTTATTTTTATTATCTATTTCATTTTTTTTATTAAAATGATTTTCAATTATATCAGAAATACTAGTATATGATTCACTACTAGAATAATACTCAGTATTAGATTCATGTTCACTAGTAGATGCTAATTCAATAGACTCATGATCTGAAGTAGAATAATACTCAGTATTTGATTCTGATTCATTTGATTCTGATTCTGATTCATTTGATTCTGATTCTGATTCATTTGATTCTTCTTCTGATTCAGATTCCGATTCCGATTCACTTAATTCTGATTTATTTGATTCTGATTCTGATAATGATGATGAATTAAGATGAAGTTTATCTTCATATAATTCAGTTAAAGTTCTTTTTTTATTATTTGCAGAATTTCTAGTTATTACAACCATTTAATTCTATTTTAAAACTATTAATTAATAATTAGTATATAAAATTATCCTTAAATAATAATTAAATTAAAAGAATTAAACTCAGCTAATAAAATGAATTCAATTTTTGAAGATCCAATATATGGTTCTATGGAATTTAATAATATATGTTTAGATTTTATTAATACTAAAGAATTTCAGAGATTAAGATATTTAAAACAATTAGGTACATTATCATATATTTATAATTCAGCAAATCATACTCGTTTAGAACATAGTTTAGGAGTAAGTCATTTAAGTTTTAATTTAATTAATAAATTTAAACTAGAACAGCCAGAATTAAATATATCTAAAAAGGATGTAGAATTAGTTCAATTATCTGCTTTATTGCATGATATTGGCCATGGACCTTATAGTCATGTATACGATGGAGAATTTATACCTTATATTTTTCCAAATAATAATTATAATCATGAGGATATGTCTATAAATCTAATCGATTATATTATTGATAATAATAATATAGATTTAGAAAAAGATGATATTATATTTATAAAAAATTCTATACAAAATACTAATAATAAAAAAGGATTTAAATATGAAATAGTTGCTAATTATAATAATAGTATTGATGTAGATAAATTTGATTATTTAATTCGTGATATTTATTATTTAGTTGGATATTCAAAATTACATGATTTTAGTAAAATTTTTAAAAATAATCGAGTAATTGATAATACTATATGCTATGATTCTAAAATAAGTTTAGATATTTATAATTTATTTCAACAACGCTATATTATGCATAAGCAATTTTATAATCATAAAATTGGTAAAGCTGTTGAATATATGATTCGCGATATATTAATTAATGCAAATTCTACATTTAAAATAGCAGAAAGTATATATAATTTAGAAGAATTTGTTAAATTTACTGATGATATAATAAATACTATTAAAATTACTCAAGATATTAAACTAGAAAAATCTAAAAAAATAATAAATCGTTTAGAATCTCGAGATTTTTATAAATTTATAGATGAATATATAGTACCTTTTGATATTTCTAATAATTTACAAAAAATTAAACCTATAGATATTTTATCTTATTCAGATAATAAGATTGATATAGATGATATTATTATATATGATAAAAAAATTAATTATAATTATAAAGATCAAAATCCTGTAGATTTTGTATACTTTTATGATAATAATGATTTGAATAAAAAATATAAATTAAATAAAAATAATATTAGTTTATTATTACCTCATATATTTGAAGAACGTATTATAAGAATATATAGCAAATTAAATGATCCTATTCAAAATCAAAAAATAAAAGATTCATTTAATTTATATATGAAACAAATTTTATAAAAAAATAATTTTATTAATTGTATATTTTTTAATTTATATAATATAATACAAAATAAACTATGCAAGATTTACAAGTTAGATACAAATTTAATATTGAGCATTCTATATCAATACTAATCGCATTACTAGTAATAGGAACTATTATCTTTATAATGGTAACTGAAGTAACTTGGGATGGTAGTAAACCAAATGGTTGGGGTTATGTAACTGCTATCTTTGCAACTATTTTATTTTCTATTATGGGTGGTTCTATATCATATAATATTTCTTATAATTTGATAAAAAAAATAAAAAATAAAAACTAAGTAGTTTTATTTATTTTTAACTTTAATATTATTTTTTTAGTTAATATTAATTGTATATTAAATATTGTATATATTTATAAATAAGTACATAATTTTAACAATAATATACAAATTAAACAAAAATGTACAAATGTATAAAATGTAATAAAGAATTTAATTATGAATCTGATTTTATTCGACATAAAAATAGAAAAAAAGATTGTAATAAACAAAAAACTTATAATTGTAATATATGTAAAAAAGAATTTAAATTTGAATCTGAATTTTTAAGACATGAAAAAACTCAAAAACATATTAAAAATGTTAATAATAATTTAGAAAATATATCTAATATAAATTCTATTAATTATGAAGAAAAATATAATAAATTATTAATAGAAATGTCAAATTTACAATCTAAATATAATGAATTAATAAATAAAAATAATGACTTAGATAAATTAAATACAGAATTGGAAAATAAGTTTAATTTATTAGAAAAAATATCAAATAAAGAATCAAATAATAATGAATATATTTATATTATTCATGAAAGAACATTTGTTAAAACAAATGCTAATATTTATAAAATTGGTAAAACTAAAAATATTAAAAATAGATTAAATGGTTATAGTAAAGGTAGTAAATTATTATTTACTATTCCATGTATAGATTCAACAATAATGGAAAAGATAATATTAAAATATTTAAAAGAAAATGATAAATATATTCAAGCAAAAGAATATGGTAATGAATATTTTATATGTGAGTTAAATATTTTAATGAATGATATTCATACTTTAGTTAAACAAAATAATTTAGAAAATGTATAAAATTAATTTTTTATAGCCTAATTTCTTATTTCTCAGAATCAGAAATTTTCTGTCTGTTTGGAAGAAGATATAGAATTTTATTTAAAAATATAATATACTAATATATATACTTCTAATTATCAGATTTTAAAAATCTGGTTAAATAGAAATTGTGTATTTTATAGAATGAGTTATAAATGTATAAAATGTAATAAAGAATTTAAATATGAATCTAAATTAAACGAACATAAAAATAGAAAAATTCCATGTAATAAAATTAAAAATAACTTAAAATGTGAATTATGTAATGTTTTCTTTAGATGGGATACCGAAAAAAGACGCCACGAAAAAACTCAAAAACATATTAAAAATGTTAATAATTATACAATAAATGGTGATCATGCTCATATTGGCGATAATATAAATAATATTCAAAATATAATAAATTTAACTTTACAAACTAAATCATTTATTGATACAGATATGAGTTATTTAAGAAAATGGATTGTTGAAGATGTTGGTAATGATTTATATATCAAAACTATGAAAAGAGAATATATATGTCCACAGGAAAAAATTAAATCATTATTTCGCGGAACTTTAGAAATATTAGAACATTTACATTTTAATTTAAATAATGAAGATAATCATAATTGTAAAATTTTATTAATGTTCCCGGGATTTAAAAAACCAGTTTATGAATATTTAATATTAGAAATTGAAACAAATACTAATAAAATAGCATGGAAATCATTATCATATGAAGATTTTATTAAAGAATTATTAGAACATCTAACTAGAATGAATGATAGTATAAAAAATGAAAATTTTGAAAAATATATATATTATCTTAAGAAATATTTAATACACGATGAAGAAATATCGGTAGAAATGAAACCATTTATAGAAAATAAGTTAAGCGAATTATATATTAATTTTAATAATAAACAGAAAAAAGAAAAACGTGAAATTAAAGTTAATTTAGAAGAAAAAATAACAGAATATAAAAAATATAGAACAAATGAATGTAGATTACATAATGGTTATAATCCGGATATTATTAATTCACAAATTAAATAATTTTAGTTAAATAATTTAATTTTAGTTAATTAATTTGATCAATAAATAATTTTATTAAATAAATACTTATATTAAATAATTTGATCATAATATTTTTTACTTTCAATTTTGATACTATAATTATTATTAAAATCAAATTCAAAATTATTTATTTTTTTATTACTTATAAATTTATTATTTTTTAAGTAATCATTATCATTATATAATTTTTCTAAATCATCATTATTAATAATTAAAATATTTTTATTATTATTTAAAACAATCGGTAAAATCGGTATTTTAACTAAATATTTTTTTAAATCATCATTTAATTTAAATTTATAATTATAAAATATTATAGAATTATAATTATTATATAGTTTAGATATAGAATTCCATGCATTTTTGTATTTATCTTCATCAAAACATACTAATTTAAAGATTTTATTTTTATTTCTTTTATATTGATTTTTATTTTTATAATTAAATTCTTCAAATATATTAATTAAATTTTGGATAATAATTTCTTCAGTTGTATTAATTAGTATTAAAATACTATTACTATTATTAATATTATCTAAATGAGATAATTTGTAAGAATCATAATTAGAATTAACATTTTCTTTAGAATTATTAATTTCATTATAATTTAATTCATTATTTCCATTTTTAATTTGTGAAATATTGAAAAATTCATTAATATTAGATTTAATTTTAATATGTTCTTTATAATTTTTTTTTACAATTACAAATTGATATAAACTAATAAATTCTTTATCATTTGATGTTAATAGATTATATATTTTAGAATTATTATTTTCAAATATATTCATTAAACTATCGAATGATTCTGATATTTCTACTGAAAAATTATTATCATTAAATACATTAGTAAGATATTCTAAATTAATTAAATTTTCAGTATAATATTGTGTATTACTAAATGGTAATAATACATCAATTTTTTGACCTGTATTCATAAATTGATTTACTTTATATTTTTTCTTAATAGAATATTTTAAATAGTTATTTTCATATAAATTCCATTCATTTGATTTTTCTAATAATTTATAAATTTTATAACCATTAAAACATGTAAATAGAAATCTACCATTAGGTTTGAGATAATATTCTAATAATTTAATTAGATTTATTAAATTATCTTCATTATTAATTAAATAATGAATTGCAAAATTACAAATCATTATATCTATTGATTCTTTTGTTACTGTAAATTTTTCAAGTTGTTTAATTATGGTTTTATAATTATCAGTTAAATTTATTTCTTGAATATAGATTTTCATATTTTGTTTATTTTGAGATTTTAAATTAAATTTTCTATTAATTAATTCTAATAAAGCATTAGAATCATTATCAATAAAAATACCATTTTTAAATCCCATATTATTAATTCTAGGCATATCTTGCCCTTTTCCAGCGGCTAAATCAATAATCCAATCAGAATTATTTTTATCAGATAATTTAGGATTAATAACAGTTTCTAAAATATAAGTTTTAACAAAAGAGTTATAACTTCTTTGTGCTTTATACATTAAATTATCATTTTGTAGAAAATAACCAGTATTTTCCTCAAATAATTTATCAAATGTTAAAGGATTTTTAATATTATTCCAAATTAATTCGGCAATTTTAAAATAATTACCAAAATATTCACCTCTTTCTAATTCAATTGTTCTATCATAGCGTATTTTTTTTAATTTCCATGTATTAGTATAATTAAATTCTCCAATTTTATTATCTAAACTATCATCTGATGATGTATATATATAATTAATTGGATTATCACTTGTTGAGAATTGAATAGGAAAATAATTTTTATTTAAAAATTCTTCAGGAATAATTTTTTTATAATTAGTCATATAAGTTAAATTTAACTTATCATAATCATATTTACTAATACCAGAAAATAATATATAAATTATATCATTTTTATTATAACTATTAAAAGGATAAGTATTATATAAATTTTTTGGTAATTTTTTAATATAGAAATCTATAGTAATTTCTTCAATTGGTTTCCATTTATACCCAACCATATTATTATAATTAGTATTTATTGGATATTTTATAGTTGAATTTGTAACTTTAGAAGTTGGTGTAAAAATTAAACCATCAATTTCATATTCCTTAGATTTTCTTTTTTTATTATAAAAATTAGTTAATTCATCTTTATAATTTTTTGTTAATTTAATATATTCTTTACATTGAATATTAGATAAAAATTTAATTTTATTAAAAGCCTTTTCAATAAAAGGAAATCTATCTTCAAAAGGAGATAATGCAATTTTATTATTTTCATAAGATATAATATCAAATAAATATAATTTTACATCTTTACTATGTATTAAATCTTTATTTTTATTTTCTTCAGAAATCATAAATTCACTATCTAATAATGTAATTTTACCTTTATTAACATTTTCATTATAATCAGATAATTGATATAATTTATTTGTTAATAATTTTATATTAAAATTAGAATTTTCTTCTTGAATAATAATAATACATCTTTGTCCATCAATTTTATCAGTTACATAAAAATTATCAATCTGAGGTTGAATATTTTTATAATATAATTCAGTATTCATTTCAATTACATTATTTAATAATCTTTTTAATCCTGATTTGAATTTAAATTCTTCTAGATAATTTTTATTAGTAATAATAAATTGTGCAACTAAATAAATATAATCTTGATATTTATTATTATAATTATTATCAAATAAAGAATGTACGTATGAAATGCTATTATTTACATCATCAATATTTATTTTATTATTTAAAAATTCAGTTTCTAAAATTAATTCATCAAATAAATCATAATTTAAATCTTCAGTAATATTAGAAATTTTATATTCTTTAAATATTCTATTTTTAATTTCTTTAATATTATTTTGTTTTAAATCCACATTTTTAATTAAATCTAAGTCAATTTTATATATATCATTATTTTTTAATATAAAAGATAATCTTAATTTTATTTTAATCAATTTAATATTTTTGGACTTAATATCTTTTTCAGATAATATTATTTCTTTATTTAATTTAGCATTATATTTAATAATATTATGATTATTAGATGTATATTTTAATGGCTTAGATAAAGATGATTTAGATAATACTGTATCTTTATTCAAATTATTACCATGTTTAAATTGTTTTGTAACTCTAATATTATTATCATAATATATATTAATATATTCATTAATAACAATAGATGAACTATTATCTTTTAATTTATTAAATATATCTTTATAAATACTTCCAGATTTAAATAAATGATAGGTTAATTCAAATTCAGTTAATTCTTTACCTGTATTACTATTTGATTCTAATATAGAATTATTATATAAATTTACAATATTCTCCATATTTGAATAAATGTATTATAATACTTATTATATTATAATACTTATTATATATTTTGTTTATATAATAATTTCAATTTTAAATCATAATTTAATAAAAATAAGATTATTTACTTAAAAAAATTAAAAAATAAGATTATTTACTTACATATTATATATAATACATATTTTTCTATGAAGTATTAAATCTTTATCATTCAAAGGATCATAGCATTTATTACATTCATTACAATATAGTTTATTTTTATAATGACAGACATTGCATAATTTACAATGATAAATAAAATATGTATTAAAAATAATTATATCACAATTTGTACAATAATCCATGTTAATATAATTATTACAATTAGTATAATTATTACAATTGGTATAAGAATTACAATTAGTATAATTATTACAATTATTATAATTATCAAATTTAATTATAAATTTCTTATATTTAGATACTATTATACCCATTTAATTTAACAAATAATTACTAATTTAATAAATAATTATTAATGAATATTTTATCATTTTAAAATTGAAATTATAATTAAATTTATTGTACAATATATTAATAATAATTATTAAACTATGTCAAATATATTAATTAAGTTTCAAAATATTCAAAATAAATTAAAATTCACAATTCCAGTTGATTTATATTTTGATAAAAGTTATAATAAAATAAGAAGAAGTATTATTTTATTAATTGCAAATATTTTAGAAAATAATAAAACATTTAAAGAAAAGCATAGAGAGATTCAATCTAATATTATTATTAATATAGAATTATCTTGTTATAATGAAACTTTAAATAAATCTGATGAATTATTAATTTATCAATCATGGGATAATGAAAAATTTTATTATTTATATAGTTTATTTTGTAATAAAATAACAAAAAATTTAGATATTGACTCTGAAGTCGGTTCTGATTATTTAATTAATAAAATATTAAATAATGAATTAGATATTACTAAAGTCGCATTTATGAGTTCTCATCAATTATGTCCAGATAAATCAAAAAATATTAAAGAAAATTTAAATATTAGAAATAATCAACATTTAAATATTAAAACCAGTACATTATATAAATGCAGAAATTGTGGTAAAAAAAAGGTTTCTATTCGAGAATATCAAGGAAGGTCTTTAGATGAAGGTTCTAATTTAAGTTTAACTTGTCAATTTTGTAATTATAATTGGGTTGTTGGTTAAATAATAAAAAAAAATAATTAATATATTAAAATTATTAAATCTTATCAACTTTCATTACTTTTATTTTTTTATTATTTTTTGTTAATTCTTTTTTAAATTCGGTTTGGTAATCATATGTGCAATTATGTTCACTAGAATATCTGTGAATAGAACAATAATTCTTATTACATTTACATTTGATAACAAATATTGGTAACTTTTTATTACATACTCCACAAGATAATTTAATTCTTTTAGATTTATTACAAACATTTGAATCTTTAATT
>JACCED010340200.1_pt1 | contig 13770 bp, 22 predicted proteins | sample 7455021 | NCBI WGS metagenome assembly JACCED01 (sample SAMN15323456, study PRJNA562643) | freshwater metagenome | isolation source: river surface water | place: USA:Blue River Watershed | collected 2017-08-19 | reverse complement strand
GATGGTGCAGCCACCATGGACTGGATGGAACAAGAACAAGAGCGCGGTATCACCATTACTTCCGCAGCAACAACTTGCCAATGGAACAACCACACAATCAACATCATTGATACACCAGGTCACGTTGACTTCACAGTTGAAGTAGAACGTTCTTTGCGTGTACTTGATGGTGCAGTTGCTGTTTTCGACGGTGTTGCTGGTGTAGAACCACAATCAGAAACCGTTTGGCGTCAAGCCGACAAATACAACGTTCCACGTATTTGCTTCATCAACAAACTAGACCGTACTGGTGCTGACTTCTACATGTGCGTTGACACAATCAAGACTCGTCTTGGTGCAACCGCTGCAGTTCTTCAACTTCCAATCGGTGCAGAAGCAGATTTCAAAGGTGTAATTGACCTTGTTGAAATGCGCGCACTTGTTTGGCCAGATGACACCAAAAAAGGTGAGGACTACAACGTCGAAGAAATTCCTGCAGACATGAAAGCAAAAGCTGATGAATACCATCAAGCATTGCTAGAAGTTATTGCAGATGCAGACGACGTCTTTGCAGAAAAATTCTTGGAAGAAAACTTCACAACTCAAGATGTTAAAGATGCAATCCGTCGCGCAACACTTGCCGACAAGTTCACACCAGTTCTAACTGGTTCTGCATTCAAAAACAAAGGTGTTCAGCCGATGTTGGATGCAGTTGTTGATTACTTGCCATCACCACTTGACGTAAGTTCAATCGTTGGCTTCAAGCCAGATCACGAAGATGAAAAACTTGAACGTCATCCAAATGATTCAGAACCACTATCTGCACTTGCATTCAAAATTGCTGCAGATCCACACTTGGGTAAATTGACTTACGTTCGTATTTACTCAGGTCGTCTTGAAGCTGGTTCACAAGTTCTTAACTCAACAAAAGATCGTAAAGAACGCATCGGCAAGATTTACCGAATGCACGCAAACAAGCGTGAAGAAATTGCAAGCGTTGGCGCAGGTGACATCATCGCTGTTATGGGTCTAAAAGACACCACAACCGGTGAAACACTTTGCGATCCAAGCAAGCCAATCGTTCTTGAATCAATGAGCTTCCCAGCTCCAGTTATTCAGGTTGCAATCGAACCTAAGACAAAGGGTGACCAAGAGAAACTTGGCGTTGCAATTCAACGTTTGGCTGAAGAAGATCCAACATTCAAAGTTTTCACAGATGAAGAAACCGGACAAACCATCATTGCAGGTATGGGCGAACTTCACCTTGAAATTCTTGTAGACCGTATGCGTCGTGAATTCAAGGTTGAAGCAAACGTTGGTAAGCCACAAGTTGCTTACCGCGAAACCATCACCAAGAAGGTTGAAAAAGTTGAATACACCCACAAGAAGCAATCGGGTGGTTCAGGTCAGTTCGCTGCAGTCATCATCGATATCGAACCAACTGGCCCAGTTGTTGGCGGCCCTGGCGGATACGAATTCGCTAATGCTGTCACCGGTGGTCGCATTCCTCGCGAATACATCCCATCAGTGGATGCAGGTTGCAAGGATGCAATGGAATACGGCATTTTGGCTGGATACCCATTGGTTGATGTCAAAGTTACGCTACAAGACGGTAAGTACCACGACGTGGACTCATCAGAATTAGCGTTCAAAATCGCAGGATCGATGGCTTTCAAGGAAGCTGCTCGTCGTGCGACACCTGTCCTTCTGGAACCATTGATGGCTGTTGAAGTCACCACTCCGGAGGATTTCATGGGCGACGTGATCGGCGACCTTAACTCTCGTCGTGGCCAAATTCAGGCCATGGATGAGAGAGCTGGCGCTCGCGTCGTTAAAGCGCTGGTCCCACTATCGGAGATGTTCGGCTACGTCGGCGATCTTCGTAGTAAGACTCAAGGTCGAGCAAGCTATTCAATGGTGTTCGATTCTTACGCACAGGTCCCTTCAAACGTTGCGACGGAAATCATCGCAAAGTCGAAGGGCGAATAACACGCGGGCGTGAAAGCGCCCATGCCCCCAAAGGAAAAACCCCAGATTTACAGCGCCCGGGCTGTAAACATCAAGTAGGTCTTGGAGGACCAAGTGGCAAAAGCCAAGTTCGAGCGGACTAAGCCGCACGTAAATATCGGCACCATCGGTCACATTGACCACGGTAAGACAACTCTTACCGCGGCAATTACCAAGGTGTTGCATGACGCATACCCTGACGTCAATCCATTCACCCCATTCGATCAAATCGACAAGGCGCCAGAAGAACGCCAACGCGGTATCACCATTTCTATCGCACACGTCGAATACCAGACCGAAGCACGTCACTACGCACACGTTGACTGCCCAGGCCACGCTGACTACATCAAGAACATGATTACTGGTGCAGCTCAGATGGACGGCGCGATCCTCGTTGTTGCTGCAACTGACGGCCCAATGCCACAGACAAAAGAACACGTTCTTTTGGCTCGCCAGGTGGGCGTACCAGCAATCGTTGTTGCATTGAACAAGTGCGACATGGTTGATGACGAAGAAATTCTTGAACTTGTAGAAATGGAAGTTCGTGAACTTCTATCTCTATACGAATTCCCTGGTGATGACATTCCAGTTGTTCGTGTTGCTGCATTCCCAGCACTTAACGGTGACGCTAAGTGGGCACAATCAATCCTAGATTTGATGAGCGCAGTTGATACTTACATCCAAACACCAGCTCGTGAAGTTGATAAACCATTCCTTATGCCAGTTGAAGACGTCTTCACAATCACCGGTCGCGGTACCGTTGTAACTGGTCGTATCGAACGCGGCATCATCAAGGTAAACGAAGAAATCGAAATCGTTGGTATCCGTCCAGGTGTTCCAGCAAAGACAACCGTTACCGGTGTTGAAATGTTCCGTAAGTTGCTCGACGAAGGTCAAGCTGGCGAAAACGTCGGTCTACTTCTTCGTGGTACCAAGCGTGAAGATGTTGAACGCGGTCAGGTTCTTTGCAAGCCAGGTTCAGTGACACCACACACCAACTTCGAAGCTCAGGCTTACATCCTTTCAAAGGACGAAGGCGGACGTCACACTCCTTTCTTCAACAACTACCGTCCACAGTTCTACTTCCGTACAACTGACGTAACTGGTGTTGTAACTCTGCCTGCAGGCCGCGAAATGGTTATGCCTGGCGACAACACTGAAATGTCAGTGGAATTGATTCACCCAATCGCAATGGAAGACGGACTTAAGTTCGCGATCCGCGAAGGTGGACGCACTGTTGGCGCAGGTCGCGTCACCAAGATCACTAAGTAATTAACTGATCTCCCGTTTGTTGGGGGAAGGAAACTTCCCCCAACAAACACCAAACAAAAGCAACGGCAAACTAACAAAGGAATTATGAAGATGGCGGGACAAAAAATCCGCATCAGACTCAAGGCATACGACCATGAGGTTATTGATTCTTCTGCAAAGAAGATTGTTGAAACAGTAACTCGAACTGGTGCTCAAGTTGCCGGTCCGGTGCCGTTGCCAACTGAGAAGAACGTTTTCTGTGTGATTCGTTCTCCTCACAAATACAAAGACAGCCGCGAGCATTTCGAAATGCGTACACACAAGCGGTTAATTGACATTCTTGACCCAACACCGAAGACAGTTGACTCGCTAATGCGTCTTGACCTTCCTGCTGGCGTCGATATCGAGATCAAGCTCTAAGGGAACGACTGACATGACGAAGACACAACAGGGAGTATTGGGCACCAAGCTCGGTATGACTCAGGTGTGGGACGCCGACAACAAGATCGTCCCAGTAACTGTTATTGCTGCAGGTCCTTGTGTTGTTACACAAGTTCGCACCGCAGACAAAGATGGTTACAACGCCATTCAATTAGCTTTCGGTGAAATCGAACCACGCAAAGTTTCAAAGCCAGAAACTGGTCACTTTGAAAAAGCTGGTGTAACTCCACGCCGTCACTTGGTAGAAGTTCGTACCGATGATGCAGCGAATTACACAGTGGGTCAAGAAATCACTGCAGATACTTTTGCAGCTGGCCAACTAGTTGACGTAACGGGAACTTCTCGTGGTCACGGTTTCGCCGGTGTTATGAAGCGTCACGGCTTCCACGGTTTGCGCGCATCACACGGTGTGCATCGCAAGCACCGTTCCCCAGGTTCTATCGGTGGCTGCTCAACTCCAGGTCGCGTTTTCCGCGGCGTGAAGATGGCTGGTCGCATGGGTGGAGATCGCACTACAACTCAAAACCTAACTGTTCAATCAGTTGATTCAGAAAAAGGTTTGCTGTTGATCAAGGGTGCAATTCCTGGAACAAAGGGTTCACTCGTTTTGGTTCGCAATGCAGTTAAGGCAGGTGCGTAATGACAACAGTTGATGTCAAAACTCCAACCGGTGGTTCTGCTGGCAAATTCGATCTTCCTGCGGAAGTTTTCGATGTGCAAGCAAACGTCCCACTGATTCACCAAGTAGTTGTTGCACAACTTGCAGCAGCTCGCCAAGGAACTGCAGATACAAAGGATCGCGGCGAAGTTCGCGGTTCAGGTAAGAAGCCTTTCAAGCAGAAGGGAACCGGTCGCGCGCGTCAGGGTTCTGTTCGTGCTCCACACATGAAGGGTGGTGGCGTGGTTCACGGACCAACACCACGTTCTTACGACCAACGCACTCCTAAGAAAATGAAAGCTGCTGCACTCCGTGGCGCACTTTCAGATCGCGCACGCGACGGTCGCGTACACATTGTTAGCGCATTCGTTGAAGGAACAACTCCATCAACCAAGACTGCACTTTCAGTAGTAGCAAACGTTGCATCTGGCAAGAACATTCTTGCAGTTGTAAATCGTGGAGACGATGTTTCAGCATTGTCATTGCGCAACGCAGCAAACATTCACGTTTTGTTTGTTGACCAACTCAACACCTACGACGTGCTTTTGTCAGACGACGTTGTATTCACCAAGGCTGCAATTGAGCAGTTCCTTGCTGGTCCAATCGTTGGTAAGTCTGTTAAAGCAGTTGCAAGCGAAAGTGAGATTGCATAATGGCTTTGAACATCGCAGATCCACGCGACATCATCATTGCACCAGTTATTTCTGAAAAGTCATACGGTCTAATCGATGAAAACAAGTACACATTCTTGGTATCACTTGATGCAAACAAGACTCAGATTAAGCAAGCTGTTGAAGCTATCTTCGGAGTTCGAGTTACATCAGTTAATACCTTAACTCGCCAAGGCAAAGTAGTTCGTTCACGTTCTGGACTTGGCCGCCGCAACAAGACCAAGCGCGCAATCGTCAGCCTAGCTGCCGGTGAACGCATCGATCTCTTTAGCGGAAACTAATACGGAAGGTCAGTAGATAATGGGTATTCGCAAATACAAGCCGACGACTCCAGGTCGTCGCGGTAGCAGCGTTGCTGACTTCGTAGAAGTTACACGTTCAGAACCTGAAAAGTCATTGGTTCGTCCACTCGCTAAAAAAGGTGGACGTAACGCAAGCGGTCGCATCACAAACCGTCACGTTGGTGGCGGACACAAGCGTGCTTACCGCATCATCGACTTCCGTCGTGCAGACAAAGATGGTGTACCTGCAAAAGTTGCACACATCGAGTACGACCCAAACCGCACCGCACGTATTGCTTTGTTGCATTACGCAGATGGTGAAAAGCGCTACATCATTGCTCCAAATAAATTGAAGCAAGGTGACACGATCGAAACCGGTCCAAGCGCTGACATCAAGCCAGGCAACAACTTGCCACTTCGCAACATTCCAGTCGGTACCGTGATTCACGCTGTTGAACTACGTCCAGCTGGTGGAGCAAAGATTGCACGTTCTGCTGGTGCATCAATTCAGTTGGTTGCAAAAGAAGGACAGTTCGCTCAACTTCGTTTGCCATCTGGTGAAATCCGTAACGTAGATGTTCGTTGCCGCGCAACCGTTGGTGAAGTTGGTAACGCAGAACAATCAAACATCAACTGGGGTAAAGCTGGCCGTATGCGTTGGAAGGGCAAGCGCCCAACCGTCCGCGGTGTTGCAATGAACCCGGTCGATCACCCACACGGTGGTGGTGAAGGTAAAACTTCAGGTGGTCGTCACCCTGTTAATCCAAACGGTAAACCAGAAGGCCGTACTCGCCGACCTAACAAGTCAAGCGATGCACTAATTGTCCGCCGTCGCAAGAGCAACAAGAGTCGCTAGGAAAGATCAGAATGCCACGTAGTTTGAAAAAAGGCCCATTCGTTGATGGCCACCTTGCAAAAAAGGTGAACGATCAAAACGAAAAGGGAACACACAATGTCATCAAGACATGGTCACGTCGCTCGATGATCTTGCCTTCATTCATCGGTCACACCATTGCGGTTCACGATGGACGCAAGCACATTCCAGTGTTCATCTCTGATGCAATGGTTGGACACAAGCTCGGTGAATTTGCACCAACTCGTACCTACAAAGGTCACGTCAAGGACGACCGGAAGGCCAAGCGTAAGTAACCCGCGTGGTTATTTCGCTTGACTTCGGAAAGAGAAGAGAAAGATGACGATGGAAGCCAAGGCTGTCGCGAAGTTCGTTCGCGTTACGCCACAAAAGGCACGTCGAGTCGTGGATTTGATCCGTGGCATGAATGCAGCAGAAGCACAAGCTGTTTTGCAGTTTGCACCTCAAGCTGCAAGCGAGCCAATTGGCAAAGTGCTTGCAAGCGCAGTTGCTAATGCATCAAACAACCTCAGCCTTGACCCAGCCAGCTTGTGGATTTCACAAGCATTCGTTGATGAAGGTCCAACAATGAAGCGTTTCCGCCCACGTGCACAGGGACGCGCATTCCGCATCAACAAGCGCACCAGCCACATCACAGTTGTCGTTGAATCACGACCTAACGGAAAGAAGGGATAGTTCCATGGGACAAAAAATTAACCCAAATGGTTTCCGTCTAGGTATCACCACCGACTTCACATCACGTTGGTTTGCAGACACCACTAAAGCTGGTCAGCGTTACTCTGACTATGTCAAAGAAGATGTTGCAATCCGCGCAATGTTGAAAAAAGGTATGGACCGCGCAGGTATTGCGAAGGTTGAAATCGAACGTACACGTGAACGTGTTCGCATCGACATTCACACCGCACGCCCAGGTGTTGTAATTGGTCGTCAAGGCCAAGCTGCAGACAAGTTGCGTCAAGATCTTGAACAACTAACCGGCAAGCAAGTTCAGCTAAACATTCTTGAAGTTAAGAATCCAGAAGTTGATGCACAACTTGTTGCGATTGGTGTTGCAGAACAACTTGCAAGCCGTGTTTCATTCCGTCGCGCAATGCGTAAAGCAATTCAGTCTTCACTAAAGGCTGGCGCAAAGGGAATTCGTATTCAGGTTTCAGGCCGTCTTGGTGGTGCTGAAATGAGCCGCACCGAGTTCTACCGCGAAGGTCGTGTTCCACTACACACCTTGCGTGCAAACATCGAATACGGTTTCTACGAATCACACACAACCTTCGGCCGTATCGGTGTAAAGGTTTGGATCTACAAAGGTGACGCACTAGGAACTCGTGCCGAACGCGAAGCTGCAGCACTTGCAGAACGCCAAGCACCAGCTCGTCGCAACGACACTCGCGGACGTCGTCCACGTCGTGAAGATCAAGCACCTAGCGAAACCGCAAATGTTGAAACCCCAGCAACCGAAGCACCAGCTGAAGTTGCAACTGAGACAGTTGAAAGCGCAGGCGAATAATTATGTTGATGCCTCGTCGTGTTAAGCACCGCAAGCAGCACCACCCAGGTCGTTCTGGCGCTGCCAAAGGTGGAACTCAAGTCACTTTTGGTGAATGGGGTCTACAAGCACTTGAACCTGCTTACGTAACCAACCGACAGATTGAAGCAGCGCGTATTGCGATGACTCGTCACATCCGTCGTGGTGGAAAAGTTTGGATCAACATTTATCCAGACCGCCCATTAACAAAGAAGCCAGCCGAAACTCGCATGGGTTCTGGTAAAGGTTCACCTGAATGGTGGATTGCAAACGTCAAGCCAGGTCGCGTGATGTTTGAAATCACATTCCCTAACGAAAAGACAGCACAAGAAGCGCTACTTCGTGCAGCCCACAAGCTGCCAATGAAGTGCCGCATCATTCGTCGCGAGGAGGTGGCTAACTAATTATGGCTACATCAAACAACATTGATGAACTGCGCGGCATGACCGACGCAGAACTAATCAACAAACTGCGCGACGCAAAGGCTGAACTTTTCAACCTTCGCTTCCAAGCAGCAACCGGCCAACTAGAAAGCCATGGTCGTTTGAATGCAGGACGCAAAGAAATCGCACGCATCTACACAATCTTGCGTGAACGTGAACTAGGTATCACTTCTGGTGGTGCTGCATGAGCTCGAAGGAAACCGTGACTATTGAACGTGGCGAACGCAAAGTTCGTGAAGGCATCGTTGTTAGCAACAAGATGGATAAAACCGTCGTTGTTAGCGTCGAAGATCGTTTCAAGCACCCGCTTTACGGCAAGGTTGTGCGTCGCACAAGCAAGCTAAAGGCACATGATGAAGCAAACGATTGCGGTATTGGTGACCGTGTCCTGTTGATGGAAACTCGTCCATTGTCAGCAACAAAGCGCTGGCGTGTGGTTGAAGTTCTTGAGCGGGCTAAGTAAGCGGATAGGGAATAGAAAATGATTCAGCAAGAATCTCGACTTCGTGTCGCTGACAACACAGGTGCAAAAGAAATTTTGTGCATTCGTGTTCTTGGTGGCTCTAGCCGTCGTTACGCAGGAATTGGTGACGTAATTGTTGCCACCGTTAAAGACGCAATTCCAGGCGGAAACGTAAAGAAGGGTGACGTTGTAAAAGCAGTTGTTGTTCGCACTGTTAAACAACGTCGTCGTCCAGACGGTTCATACATCCGCTTCGATGAAAACGCAGCTGTTATTTTGAAGGCTGACGGCGAACCACGCGGTACTCGTATTTTCGGACCAGTTGGTCGCGAACTTCGTGAAAAGCGTTTCATGAAGATTGTTTCACTAGCTCCAGAGGTGATCTAACGATGGCACATGTTAAAAAAGGTGACACCGTTTTGGTTATCGCCGGTAAAGACAAAGGCGTAAAAGGAACTGTGCTTTCAGTTCTTAAAGACGCAGACAAAGTAATTGTCGAAGGTGTAAACCGCGTAAAGCGTCACACCAAAGTCACAACCGGAACTCGCGGCGCAGCAGTTGGCGGAATTCAAATCCAAGAAGCACCGATTCACATTTCAAATGTGAAACTTGCAAAGGATGAAAAGAAGAAGCCAGCAGCAAAGAAAGCTGCAAAGAAGACAACCTCAAAAGCTTCAAAAGAAGCCGAAGAAACTACTGAAGAGGCATAATGTCAGTGCAAACCCAGCCACGCCTTAAGGCGCGCTATGCAAGTGAAATCGCACCTGCATTGCAAAAGGAATTTGGCTACAAGAATGTGATGCAAACTCCACGTTTGGTCAAAGTTGTAGTGAACATGGGTGTTGGTGAAGCCGCACGCGATTCGAAACTAATCGAAGGCGCAATCCGCGACTTGACCACCATCACTGGCCAAAAGCCATCAGTTACCAAAGCTCGTCTTTCAATCGCACAATTCAAATTGCGCGAAGGAATGCCAATTGGTTGCCACGTAACACTACGCGGCGATCGCATGTGGGAATTCCTAGATCGTTTGACCACAGTTGCACTTCCACGTATCCGTGACTTCCGCGGTATCAACGGAAAGCAATTCGATGGTCGCGGTAACTACACCTTCGGTTTGTCTGAACAATCAATGTTTATTGAAATTGATCAAGACAGCATCGATCGTCCACGCGGTATGGACATCACAGTTGTGACCACCGCAACCAACGACAAAGAGGGACACGCTTTGCTAACGCATCTTGGTTTCCCTTTCAAGGAGAACGCAAATGGCTAAGCTCTCATTAAAACTAAAGGCAGCTAAAAAGCCTAAGTTTGCAGTTCGTGGATACACCCGTTGCCAACGCTGCGGTCGCCCACATTCTGTATATCGCAAATTTGGTCTCTGCCGCATCTGCCTTCGTGAGATGGCACATCGCGGTGAACTACCCGGCGTCACAAAGAGCAGCTGGTAAATCAACAACGTTAAAGGTCTAGGAAACTAGAAACCGTAACGAGGAAGGGCGAAGCCCAAAATGACAATGACAGATCCAATCGCGGATATGTTGACTCGCATCCGAAATGCAAACTCTGCATACAAGGATGTAGTTGTAATGCCTTACTCAAAGATCAAAGCAGGAATTGCTGATATCTTGAAAGAAGAGGGTTACATCGCAGGAGTTGAATCACGCGACGCAACCGTCGGCAAAGAACTCGTAGTTTCATTGAAATACGGTCCAAGCCGCGAACGTTCAATCGCCGGTGTACGCCGTGTGAGCAAGCCAGGTCTTCGCGTTTACGCAAAGAGCACCAACATGCCTCGCGTGCTTGGTGGACTTGGTATTGCAATCATCTCAACATCAACTGGTTTGTTAACAGACAAACAAGCAGCCAAGAAAGGTGTAGGCGGAGAAGTCATCGCCTACGTCTGGTAAGGGTGGATTGATATGTCACGTATTGGTCGTCTCGCAGTTGCTATTCCAAGCGGAGTAGATGTTCAGATTGATGGCGCAACTGTTGTTGTTAAAGGACCTAAAGGTCAGCTACAACACACACTTGCACAATCAATCACCGCAGTAAAAAACGAAGATGGAACTATTCAAATCAATCGTGCAAACGATGAGCGTTTGAGCAAGTCACTTCATGGTCTTTCTCGCACTCTTGTTAACAACATGGTGCTAGGTGTTACAACAGGCTACGAAAAGAAGATGGAACTTTCAGGTACTGGTTACCGTGTTGCACTTAAGGGAACTTCACTTGAGTTTGCACTTGGTTTTAGCCACCCGGTCGTCATTGATGCACCAGCTGGAATCACCTTCACTGTTGAATCACCAACCAAGTTCGCTGTGTCTGGAATCGACAAGCAACTAGTTGGCGAAACTGCAGCAAAAATTCGCAAGCTTCGCAAAACAGATCCTTACAAAGCTAAGGGTGTTAAGTACGAAGGTGAAGTTATCCGTCGCAAGGCTGGTAAGGCAGGTAAGAAGTAATGGCACTAACCAGTTGGGGCAAAAAGAAATCTGCAAAAGCAGTTTCACGCCGTCGTCGCGCAATTCGTATCCGCAAGAAAGTAAACGGAACCGCATTGCGTCCACGTTTGGTGGTTACTCGTTCAACCCGTCACGTATTCGTGCAGGTTGTTGATGACACTAAAGGTGTAACACTCGCATCAGCATCAACAATGGAAGCAGATTTGCGTAGCGCATCTGGCGACAAAACCGCCAAAGCTCGCAAAGTTGGCGAACTTGTTGCTAGCCGCGCAAAAGCAGCTGGCATTGAAACTGTGGTCTTTGACCGCGGTGGTTCTAAGTACACCGGTCGCATCGCGGCCCTGGCTGAAGGCGCCCGCGAGGGCGGCTTGGCCTTCTAGGTAAACGACGGAAAGGTCTAAATAATGACTACTGCAGCAGCAGGACAACGTCGCGGCGGAAACGAAGGTCGCGAACGTAAGAACCGTCGTGAAGAACGCGGTGCACAGCCAGAAAAGAGCCCATACGTTGAACGCGTAGTTGCGATCAACCGTGTAGCAAAGGTTGTTAAGGGTGGTCGTCGCTTCTCTTTCACAGCACTAGTTGTTGTTGGAGATGGCGAAGGAACCGTTGGTGTTGGATACGGAAAAGCAAAAGAAGTTCCAGCAGCAATCGCAAAGGGCGTTGAAGAAGCAAAGAAAAACTTCTTCAAAGTTCCACGCATCCAACAAACAATTCCACACCCAGTACAAGGTGAAGCAGCAGCAGGTGTTGTGCTTTTGCGTCCAGCATCAGCAGGTACCGGTGTTATCGCAGGTGGCCCAGTTCGTGCAGTACTTGAATGCGCTGGTATCCACGATGTTTTGTCTAAGTCACTAGGTTCAAGCAATGCAATCAATATTGTTCACGCAACTGTTGCTGCATTGAAGATGCTAGAAAATCCAGAACAGGTTGCTGCACGTCGCGGTAAGTCTGTTGAAGATGTCGCACCATCTGCAATGTTGCGCGCGAAGGCAGGAGTTAATCAATGAGCAAGCTCAAAGTGACTCAAACCAAATCAACCATTGGCGAAAAGCCAGCGGCTCGCGAAACTATGCGTTCACTTGGCCTAAAGCGAATTGGACACGTTGTTGTTAAAGATGATCGTCCTGAAATCCGCGGAATGGTTAAATCAATTCAGCACTTGATTTCAGTCGAGGAAGTGAAGTAACGATGAGTCTCAAAGTTCACCACCTACGCCCAGCTCCAGGATCCAAGACCAAGCGCACTCGCGTTGGTCGTGGTGAAGGTTCAAAGGGTAAGACTTCAGGTCGCGGTACCAAAGGTACAAAGGCTCGTTACCAAGTGCCTGCAAACTTTGAAGGTGGCCAGATGCCAATGCATATGCGCCTTCCAAAGTTGAAGGGTTTCACTAATCCAAATCGCGTTGAATACCAAGTAGTCAACGTTTCAGACATCAACGCACATTTCCCAAATGGTGGCGATGTAACTGTGGCAGCTCTAATTCACAAGGGACTTGTTCGCAAGAACGAACTTGTTAAGGTGCTTGGCCGTGGAGATATCACCGTGAAGGTCAATGTCGCAGCAGATGCTTTCAGCGATTCAGCGAAAGAAAAGATCGAAGCCGCTGGCGGCAAGATCACCAAACTGAGCTAAGAAAATTAGTAGTTTGACGCCCCGGCGCCATTAGGTGTCGGGGCTTCAAACAAAACGGAAGGTATGAGCACATGCATGTAAGCGCTTTTGTTTCGGCGTTTAGAACTCCGGACTTGCGTCGCAAATTGTTGTTTACCCTCGGCATCATCACACTTTTCCGAATTGGTTCAGTCATCCCAACTCCTGGTGTTGATTACAAAGCTGTTCAAACATGTTTGGCAGTTGAAAACCAAAACCCACTTTTCGGTCTAATCAACCTCTTCTCCGGTGGCGCACTTTTACAGTTGAGCGTTTTCGCGCTCGGCATCATGCCTTACATCACTGCAAGCATCATCTTGCAATTGTTGACCGTTGTAATTCCGCGTCTTGAAACCTTGAAGCAAGAAGGTCAATCAGGACAGCAAAAAATTACACAGTACACACGTTACGTAACTGTCGGTCTTGCAATCTTGCAATCGACCACAATTTTGACTTTAGCTCGCACTCCAGATCGTTTGATTCCTGGATGTAACGAAACTTTGATTCCAAACGATTCAATCTTCACCTTCGTTGTAATGATGATTGTTTTGACTGCTGGTACAGCAATGATCATGTGGCTCGGCGAATTGGTCACAGATAAGGGCGTTGGCAACGGTATGTCAATCCTTATCTTCACATCAATCATCGCAACCTTCCCATCACAATTGCTAAGCATTGGTCAAACAGATGGCCTATTCACTTTTGCAATGGTTATGTTGGTTGGCGTAGCAACAATCGCTGGTGTGGTTTTGGTTGAACAAGCTCAACGCCGTATTCCAGTTCAATACGCAAAGCGCATGGTTGGTCGCAAGACTTACGGTGGCTCTTCAACTTACATTCCAATCAAAGTAAACATGGCTGGCGTTATTCCGGTTATCTTCGCATCTTCACTTCTCTATATTCCATCGCTGATCGTTAACTTCACCAATAGCGAAGCATCTTGGGCAGTATGGATTTCGCGTAACTTGGTAAATGGCGACAACATAATTTATGTAGCTACTTACTCAGCGCTAATTATCTTCTTCACCTACTTCTACGTTGCGATCACCTTCAATCCAG
>JACCED010858322.1_pt1 | contig 13772 bp, 17 predicted proteins | sample 7455021 | NCBI WGS metagenome assembly JACCED01 (sample SAMN15323456, study PRJNA562643) | freshwater metagenome | isolation source: river surface water | place: USA:Blue River Watershed | collected 2017-08-19 | reverse complement strand
TCTGGCATGGAGTTATTGGCGATTGATTTTGATGAGCGTGACCCCGCGGTTGAGTTCTTGATCGCTCGTGCAATTGACACATGTATTGCTAAAGGCAAGTACATCGGTATTTGCGGTCAAGGACCTTCAGATCATCCTGACTTTGCTAAATGGTTAATGGATAGAGGTATCAAATCTATCTCGTTAAATCCTGATAGCGTTGTTGATACTTGGACAATGCTTGCGAAGAAGTAATCTGATGTCAGGCCAATATATCTTGGCCTGATTTTTATTCGCCTAGCTTAGAGCCCGAACGCATAATTCGGGCTTTTTCAATTTGCCAGTCTCGATCTTTGGTTGCTTCGCGTTTGTCATGCTGTTTTTTGCCTCGACCGAGTCCAATTTCACACTTAACGCGACCTTTGCTGAAGTGCAAATTAAGCGGAACTAATGTGTAACCTTTTTGCTCAACCTTACCAATGAGCTTCTTGATCTCTACGGCATTAAGTAAAAGTTTTTTGGTTCTACCAGGATCAGCTAAGACGTGGGTAGAGGCAGAAATGAGGGCGCTAATGTGGCAGCCAATCAAATAAATTTCAGCATCCCGAATGACAACATAAGCTTCTTTAATTTGGGCGCGACCTTCCCGAATGGCTTTTACTTCCCATCCCTGTAGAACCATGCCGGCTTCAAAGCGCTCTTCAATGAAATAATCAAAGAAGGCTTTTTTGTTATCTATGATGCTCATATATATTTATCGTTAGAATGCGAGATTATGGCAGACGTATTTAAGACTGTGCTGATTCAGCACTCCGCAGAGCGGATGTATAACTTGGTGATTGATGTTGCCAAGTATCCGGATTTCCTCCCTTGGTGCGGCGGCGTTGAGGTCTTCGAGCAAACTGACGAAGTTTTAGATGCCAAAGTGCATATTAAATTTAAGGGTATTAACCAGTTCTTCCATACCAGGAATGCCAATACAAGGCCATCAGCCATTGATATGGTGTTTGTTGATGGGCCTTTCAAGAAATTTCATGGTCATTGGAAGTTTGTATCTTTACGTGACGATGCCTGTAAAGTTGAGTTTCAACTGCATTATGAGTTTGAGAGTATTTTTCTAGAAAAGATTATCGGGCCCGTGTTTGGCATGATTGCCGGAACCTTTGTCGATGGTTTTGTTAAAAGGGCGGATCAGTTATATGGCAACTAAGCTTCATATTTTGGTCTGCGACGCCCGTCTAGGGGACCCTGTTCTCAAAGACTTTATTTGGGAGCCCCTAAATTCTGCTCCAACTGTTGGACAAGCTTTGATCGCTTTAGGGGTTGCTGAATCACCCACAGACCCAAAAATTGCTAGAAAAGGGTGTTTTGGGGTGTTTGGCAAGCGTAAGGACTGGGATGCTCCCATCTATGACGGAGATCGACTAGAGCTTTATAGCGGGCTGCTAGTAGACCCTATGGCTGCACGTCGAAAAAAGGCCAATAAAGACCTTGATGCAAGGCTTCAAGCCAAAGCAGCGTCGAAAAAAGGCCGTTTTTCAGGCAAATAATCATAAAACCTCTATAATTCGCTTTTGCGCATAGAGGTTTTGCATGAGACTCATACAAAAAGCACTTACATTTGACGATGTGCTTCTCGTTCCTGCTTATTCAGCAGTTCTGCCACGTGATACTCAATTGGGTACTCAATTAACACGTGATATTTCAATCAATATCCCTTTGGTATCTGCTGCAATGGATACAGTCACAGAAGGTCGCTTAGCGATTGTGATGGCACAAGAGGGTGGCGTTGGCATTATTCATAAAAATTTAACGCCTGCTGAGCAAGCTCGCGAAGTTGCTAAGGTCAAGCGTTACGAATCAGGTGTATTACGTGATCCAATCACTATTTCCCCTGAGATGAGTGTTCGCCAAGTTATCGAGCTATCCAGAGAACATGGCTTTTCTGGCTTCCCTGTTTTAGAAGGCAAAACAGTTGTTGGCATCATCACTAATCGAGATTTACGCTTTGAGGAAGATCTAGACGCTAAGGTGCGTGACAAGATGACTCCAAAGGATCGCTTGATTACTGTCAAAGAAGGCTCTAGCCCAGAAGAAGCTAAGCGCTTGATGAATAAGCACCGTCTTGAGCGTGTTTTAGTTGTTAATGATGCTTTTGAGCTTCGTGGTCTTGTGACAGTTAAAGATATTCTGAAGGCTAAGGAACATCCTTTAGCCAGCAAAGATAGTCGTGGTCAGTTGATTGCAGGCGCTGCTGTTGGCGTTGGCCCTGACAATGATGAACGCATTGAATTGCTAGCAAAAGCTGGTGTGGATGTGATTGTGGTTGATACAGCGCATGGTCATAGCCAAGGCGTTTTAGATCGCGTGAAATGGGTCAAGAAAAACTACCCGCAAATTCAAGTGATCGGTGGCAACATCGCCACTGGTGAAGCTGCAAAAGCATTGGTAGCTCACGGTGCTGATGGCGTCAAAGTGGGCATTGGCCCTGGATCTATTTGTACAACTCGTATTGTTGCAGGTGTTGGTGTGCCTCAAATTACTGCGGTTGTGAATGTTTCTGAAGCGCTCAAAGGTACAGGCGTACCTCTGATTGCTGACGGTGGTATACGTTACTCTGGTGATATTTCTAAGGCGCTTGCTGCCGGTGCTCACTGCGTCATGATGGGTGGCATGTTTGCAGGTACAGAAGAAGCTCCTGGTGAAGTTTTCCTTTACCAAGGTCGTTCATATAAGAGTTATCGCGGTATGGGTTCTGTTGGTGCTATGAAAGATGGCGCAGCTGATCGTTATTTCCAAGAAGATAACAGTGCTAACGTTGATAAATTAGTGCCTGAAGGCATCGAGGGACGCGTTCCTTATAAAGGTAGTGTTCTAGCGATTGTTCACCAATTAACAGGTGGTGTTCGCTCTTCAATGGGCTATTGTGGCTGCAAAACCATCTCTGAATTACATGAGAAGGCTGGATTTGTTCAGATCACTGCTGCTGGTATGCGTGAGTCTCACGTGCACGATGTGCAAATTACCAAAGAAGCACCGAACTATCACATTGACTAATCAGCCCATATACATAGGACTACCGTGCACGACAAGATTTTAATTTTGGATTTTGGGTCACAAGTGACCCAATTGATTGCTAGACGCGTTCGTGATGCACGTGTTTATTCAGAAATTCATCCCTATGACGTTGATCCTTCTTTTATCGAAAAATTCGTTAAAGAAAGCGGCTGTAAGGGCATCATTTTGTCAGGTGGCCCAAGCTCAGTAACAGAAGGTGATACACCACGTGCACCTGAAGTTGTTTTTAATCTAGGTGTTCCTGTTTTAGGTATTTGCTACGGTATGCAAACGATGGCAGCTCAATTGGGTGGCCAAGTTGCAACAGCGGAATCTTTGGGGAAGTCACGGGAATTTGGTTACGCAGAAGTTCGTGCTCGTGGCCACACAAAACTTTTAGAAAATATCCAAGACTTCACAACACCTGAAGGTCATGGCATGTTGAAGGTTTGGATGAGTCACGGTGATTCCGTTACTGTATTGCCTGCTGGATTTAAATTAATGGCATCCACCGATTCATGCCCAATTGCAGGTATGGCTGATGAAGAGCGTCGTTTTTATGCGGTTCAATTTCATCCAGAAGTAACTCATACAGTTTTAGGTACAGCCATCCTTGAGCGCTTTGTTCATGAGATCTGTGCATGTGGCACGGATTGGGTGATGGGTGACTACATCGCTGAAGCAGTAGCCTCGATTCGCCAGCAGGTAGGCACTGATGAAGTGATCTTAGGTTTATCTGGTGGCGTTGATTCCAGTGTTGCTGCTGCTTTGATTCACAAAGCAATCGGCAAACAACTCACTTGCGTATTTGTAGATCATGGCTTACTTCGTTTAGACGAAGGTAAGATGGTCATGGAGATGTTTGGCAAAAACTTAGGTGTCAAAGTTATCCATGTGGATGCAACATCTCAATTTATGGGTGAATTAGCGGGTGTTTCAGACCCTGAAGCTAAACGCAAGATTATCGGAAAAGAGTTTGTTGAAGTTTTCCAAAGAGAATCTGCAAAAATTGAAAATGCTAAATGGTTAGCCCAAGGCACCATTTATCCAGATGTGATTGAATCTGCAGGTAAGGGTAAAAAGGGCGCACATACTATCAAGAGTCACCACAATGTTGGTGGTTTGCCCGATGATATGAAGCTTCAATTACTTGAGCCGCTTCGTGAGTTATTCAAAGATGAGGTTCGCGCACTAGGTGTTGCCTTAGGTTTACCTCATGAGATGGTTTATCGCCACCCATTCCCAGGACCGGGTTTAGGTGTTCGTATTCTTGGTGAAGTTAAAAAAGAATTTGCTGATTTGCTTCGCAGAGCGGATGCTATCTTTATTGAGGAGTTACGCTCAACCATTGATCCTGCTAGTGGAAAATCTTGGTACGACTTAACAAGTCAGGCCTTTGCTGTTTTCTTACCAGTTAAATCTGTTGGCGTGATGGGCGATGGCCGCACCTACGAATACGTCGTTGCTTTACGCGCCGTTCAAACGCAAGACTTTATGACGGCTCATTGGGCGCATTTACCTCATGAATTACTAGGTAAAGTTTCCAATCGAATTATTAATGAAGTGCGTGGCATTAATCGTGTTGTTTATGACATCAGCGGTAAGCCACCAGCAACCATTGAGTGGGAATAAGCGGGGCATTTGTCCTCGCTTCTTGGCATGAGGGTTCTTAGTCTCATTCCACCCATGACGCAGTTAAATACGCCGTATCCTTCAACGGCCTATATCACTGGTTTTTTACGTTCAAGACAGATTGATGCAGTCCAGGATGATTTAGCTTTGTCTTTGGTCCTTGGTTTCTTTACGGCTGAAGGCATTGCTGAAATACATCAAGAAGCTCTCCAGGTACCGGAAGAAAATCGAAGTGCCAGCGTCAACTTTTTCCTAGACTATTTTCTAGATTATCAGCGCACCATTGAGCCTACCATTAAGTTTCTCCAGGGAAAAGATAGCACTCTTAGTCATCGAATTAATAGCCGAAGTTTTTTACCGGAGGGCCCTCGCTTTGCAAGTCTAGATGTCTATGATGAATTTTCTGAAGATAGTTTGTCATGGGCTTTTGGCGCCTTAGGGTCTGAAGATAGAGCAAGGCATTTAGCTACTCTTTATCTAAATGACTTATCGGATGTCCTCCGTGATGCACTTGACGATCGATTTGAATTTGTCAGATATGCGGAGTCTCTTGCTGGGAGTCAGGCATCTTTTGATCTACTAGACAGCGCTTTGGCTGCAAAGCCTACCTTAATAGATCGACATTTACAGCAATTAACAATTTCAGCACTTTCCAAACATCAGCCTGATTTAGTGCTTTTATCAGTGCCATTTCCAGGATCTGTTTATGCAGCATTGAGAATTGCTCAAACCATTAAAAATAACTATCCATCAGTAAAAATTGGATTGGGCGGGGGTTTTGTTAATACGGAGTTACGAGAATTAAGTGATCCTCGAGTTTTTAACTTTGTTGACTTTATTACCTTAGATTCTGGTGAGACTCCTCTGTTAGCTCTCATAGAGCACCTCACTGATAAGCGAACTATCAATCGACTAGTGAGAACGTTTATTAGAAACAATGATGGGCAAGTTCAATATATCAATTGGCCTGATCCCGATATACCGTTTGAAGATGTGGGAACTGCAACTTGGGATGGCTTACCTTTAGATTCGTATCTATCTCTTCTTGATATGCTCAATCCAATGCATCGCCTATGGAGTGATGGCCGCTGGAATAAGCTCACTGTTGCCCATGGTTGCTATTGGAAGAAATGCAGTTTTTGTGATGTAAGCTTAGATTACATCTCTCGATATGAGACTGCGTCAGCCAGTTTGTTGGTTGACCGTATCGAACAAATTGTCTCTGAAACAGGTCAAACAGGCTTTCACTTTGTAGATGAAGCGGCGCCACCTAAAATCTTAAAAGCTTTGGCCGAAGAATTAATTAGAAGAAATGTCACCATTTCTTGGTGGGGTAATATTCGTTTTGAAAAAACTTTCACCCCAGAGTTAGCAGAGCTGCTTGCCCAGAGTGGTTGTATTGCTATGTCGGGCGGCCTTGAGGTTGCCTCAGATCGATTACTTGATTTAATGCAAAAGGGTGTTTCAGTTGAGCAAGTAGCTCATGTCACCAAAAGTTTTTCTGATGTTGGCATCTTGGTGCATGCTTATCTCATGTATGGTTTCCCAACACAAACCGTTCAGGAAACAGTGGACTCTCTTGAGTACGTAAGACAGTTATTTGAGACTGGTTGTATCCAAAGCGGTTTTTTCCACCGTTTTACTTGCACAGTTCACTCACCAGTTGGAAAAAATCCTGAAGCCTATGGTGTGACATTAATTCCTCTGCCGCCCGTTACATTTGCTAAAAATGATATTGCTTTCATTGACCCTACAGGGGTTAATCATGATGTTTTGGGACAAGGCCTAAAGAAGGCTATTTACAACTATATGCATGGTGTTGGCTTTGATGAAGATGTTCGAAATTGGTTTGATCTGACATCTGAACAAATCCCTAAAACAACTATTCCAAGAAACAAAATAGCCAAAGCATTGCAGCTCAACTAGTTTGATCATTTGTTGTCTCAATTCTTTACAATAGCAATAACAGCTTCTTCTACTAGGACGAAATGACTTATAGCGTTAAAGAACTCTTTCTCACTCTTCAAGGCGAAGGTGCGCATGCAGGTCGTGCTGCTGTTTTTTGCCGGTTCTCAGGCTGTAATCTATGGACTGGAAGAGAAGAAGATCGATCAAGCGCTATTTGCCAATTTTGTGACACTGATTTTGTGGGCACGGATGGTGCTGGCGGCGGCAAATTTGAAAGCCCTGAATTATTAGCAGATGCTATTAATCAGGAGTGGGGGAATGGTGACCCGCATCATAAATATGTTGTTTTTACTGGTGGAGAGCCCTTATTACAGCTTGATACACCCCTGATCATGGCACTTAAGGCTAAAGGTTTCAAAATAGGTCTAGAAACGAATGGCACGATTAGAGCACCTCAAGGTATTGATTGGATTTGTGTCAGCCCTAAATCTGGGGCAGAGTTAGTTCAGGTTCAAGGTGATGAAATTAAGGTCGTTATTCCTCAGGCAGGGCATCTTGGCCAATTACCACAACTGTTAATTCGCTTTGAGAAGATGTCATTCAAACATCATTTTCTCCAAGCCATGGATGGTCCGGATTTAGAAGCCAATCGAGCTTTAGCGATTAAAATCTGCCAATCACGTCCTTTATGGCGTTTAAGTACTCAGACCCATAAATTATTGGGAATCCGTTAACCTTATTGTTAACACTCGCCTTAGGCAAAGATTTATGAATAAAAAAATTGAAATAACTCGTCGACTCGAATTTGATGCTGGACATCGTATTCCTCATCATGGTGGGCATTGTCGACATATTCATGGTCATCGCTACGTTATTGAAGTGACTGTCTTAGGTCAGGTTTTAGACCATCAAGGTCATGGTGATGATGGCATGGTCTTGGATTTTGGCGATATCAAAAAAATCACCAATGAGATGGTTGTGGAAAAGTGGGACCATGCTTTTTTGGTCGCCAAAGAAGATGAATCATTAGTCAATTTTTTAGCTAGTATCCCTGGTCATAAAACCGTGGTGATGAACCATATACCGACTGTTGAGAATCTTGCCCAAACTGCATTTACTATTCTTGACCCTATTTTTAAAGAACGTTTTGGTGGCCGTTTAAATTTGAGTCGTTTGCGCCTCTACGAAACTCCTAATTGTTGGGCTGATGTTCATGCCTAATGAGCGCGACCTTGAGTTCATGCGGCTGGCATTAGAGCAAGCTCAATTGGCCAAGGCTTCTGGTGAAGTTCCGGTTGGCGCCGTTTTAGTATCAAACGATCAAGTCATTGCAGCAGGTCACAATCAACCCATTACACAAAATGACCCTAGCGGTCATGCCGAAATACTTGCCTTAAGGGCTGCAGGTCAAAATCTAGGCAACTACCGTCTTCCTGATACAACCCTTTATGTCACTTTAGAGCCATGCATGATGTGTTCTGGCGCCATCATGCATGCAAGAGTTTCTAGGCTTGTTTACGGAGCACGGGATCCCAAAACAGGCTGTGTTCATAGTGTTTTAAATCTCTTTGACAATCAGCAGCTAAATCACCATACAATAGTTGAAGGCGGCATTCTGGAGAACCAGTGTGCTCAAGTATTAAAAGATTTCTTCAAAGAACGACGCTCACAAAACTCATGAATTTGCACCTTATAGCTCCATCAGGATGTTTACCCGATCCAAGCATTGTTGATCAGGGCATCTCTTGGCTTAAAAATAAGGGCGTTAATGTTCAAAATGTTTCCTGCAGTCAGCGACAGTTTCAACGTTTTGCAGGAACAGATATCGAGCGTCTTGAAGATATCAACGCCATAGCTCATTTATCAAACACGGTGGTTGTTTCATTACGTGGTGGTTATGGTTTAAGCCGTTTGATGAGCGATATCAAATGGCAAGCTATTGGCGCTCAAGTTCCTAAAGGTTTACAGATTGTGGGCCATAGTGATTTCACAGCATTTAACCTGGCACTTTTTGCAAAAACAGGTGCGCCTAGTTTTGCAGGTCCTATGTTTAGCTATGATTTTTGCGGTGATGTTTCTTCATTTACCTGGAAACACTTTCAACAAGCAATTAATCATAGTCAGTTATCAGTTGAAGTTTTATCCCCACAACAACTTGAAAAACCTGTTGGTATTGATCTTTCCGATCAAGCAGTTCTGTGGGGTGGCAACCTCACTATGCTCGTTAGCTTATTGGGTACAGAATTCATGCCCTCACGCGAGCAAGTAAAAGGCGGTGTTTTGTTTATTGAGGACGTCAATGAGCATCCTTATAGAGTTGAGAGAATGCTTCATCAATTGTTTGATGCGGGTTACTTAGATCACCAGAAAGCTATTTTGATCGGCGATATATCAGCCTACAAATTGGGTGATGCAGACAGAGGCTATGACCTCAAGCAAGCTCTTACAGCAATCAGATCCCGATTAAAAGGCCAGGTACCTGTTCTGACTGACCTTCCTTTTGGGCATTGTTCTGACAAATTAACCCTCCCAATTGGCCGATTTGTAAGCCTTTCAGCCAGCTCTTCAGGCTATATCCTCCAATCTAGCTGGTAATTTTCAAGCTTTCTCCGTATTAGTTAGTCTGATTGGTTAAAATAGAGGGCTTTGGTTGTCTCACTCTTTTACAGGCAAATAACGTGCTTTCAGCTGCAAATATCACTATGCAATTCGGGGCGAAGCCCTTGTTCGAAAATATTTCTGTTAAGTTTGGCGGGGGTAATCGCTATGGCTTAATTGGAGCCAATGGTTGCGGTAAATCAACCTTCATGAAAATCCTGGGTGGAGATCTTGAGCCATCTGCAGGTAACGTATCTCTTGAGCCTAATATTCGCCTTGGTAAATTGCGTCAGGACCAATTTGCATACGAAGATAAGCGCGTATTAGATGTTGTCATGATGGGGCATGAAGACATGTGGAATGCTGCGGCAGAGCGTGATGCTTTGTATGCCAATCCAGATGCAACTGATGAAGATTACATGCGTGCGGCTGAACTAGAAGCAAAATTTGCTGAGTTTGGTGGTTATACAGCTGAAGCTAGGGCAGGTGAGTTACTTCTGGGTATTGGCATTCCAAGTGAGCAACATAATGGCCCTATGAGTGAAGTGGCTCCCGGTTGGAAGTTACGTGTCCTTTTAGCCCAAGCGCTTTTTTCAGACCCAGATGTGTTATTGCTTGACGAACCTACCAACAACTTAGATATTCACTCGATCCACTGGTTAGAAGATATTTTGAACGCCCGTAACAGCACGATGATCATTATTTCGCACGATCGTCACTTTTTAAATGCTGTGTGCTCACACATGGCAGATATGGACTTTGGAACACTGACTGTTTACCCAGGTAATTACGACTCGTACATGCTAGCTTCTATGCAAGCTCGTTCACAGCAGTTAGCGAACAATACAAAAGCCAAAGAAAAGATTGAGGAACTTCAAGCATTCGTACGTCGTTTCTCCGCTAATGCTTCCAAAGCACGTCAAGCAACATCCAGACAACGTCAATTAGAGAAAATCGAAGTTGTAGAAATTAAACCTTCATCACGTCAAAACCCATTTATCCGTTTTGAATACGATAAGAAATTACACAACATTGTGGTGGAGTGTGATGCACTCACTAAAACTTATGATCGCGATATCTTCAAGAACTTCAAGTTGATGATTCGACCTGGTGAAAAAGTAGCGATTATTGGAGAGAATGGTGCTGGTAAGACCACACTACTTAAATCTATTTTGAGTGAAAAGTTTGGTGGCATTGCTACTGATTCTGGAACAGTGAAGTGGTCTGAAAACGCAGACGTCGGCTACATGCCACAGGATACTAGCGAATGTTTCCCTGAGGACACCACTCTTCTTGAGTGGATGGGGCAGTGGGGTAAGCCGGGTGATGACGATCAAGTCATTCGCGGAACATTAGGTCGCCTGCTATTCTCAGGTAACGATATTGGTAAATCAGTTCGAGTGATCTCTGGTGGTGAAAAGGGTCGAATGATTTGGGGTAAGTTGATGCTTCAAAAACACAACATCCTGGCTATGGATGAGCCAACCAATCACATGGATATGGAATCGATTGAAAGTTTACAAACTTCACTTGAAAAATATGATGGCACCGTGATTTTTGTTTCGCATGACCGTGAATTTATTTCAGGCCTCGCAACAAGAATTCTGGAAGTCAGAAATGACGGCAGTGTGACTGACTTTGAGGGTAGCTACGAAGAGTACCTTACCAGCCAGTCCTTGGAAGGCTAATTCTTTCTTGTAAAACGCATGGAAGTGGCCTCTTGAGTGATGCGTGTCCAAACAACATGCTTCTCTTCGGGGGTCATAAAAACCCAATTACAAACTTCCAATGCAGTTCGCCCGCATCCCTTGCAGACGTCATCAAATAAAGTAGAGCAAATACCGACACAAGGGGAGTCAGCATTTTCTTCATTGATTAACAAAGAAGATTCAGACTTTGTGCCAGGGTTATTAGAGTTTGTCATAGAGATACGCAGCTTAAAGTTTCATCGCCTTTTTTCCAGGCGCCAGTTTTAGAAGTAAAGGTGATTGCAGATTGGTCTGCTTTTCCAGAGCAATTGATATCAAAATAGCTTTGTGGGCCTAAGCTGCCACAATAGTTATAAAGTTGCTCACCAACGGTCATTATTGAACCTTTTAAAATCATTCGTAGAGGTTTTTCTTCGACGTTAGTAGGATCTACTTTGCAATGCCAAGTAACATAATCATTTCTATCGCAGGCCGCCAAGCTCATCGATAATATTAGAAATATAGGTAATCTTTTTAAAAACATGTCCTCGAATATAGCTCAATCCCACACAACACGTGAATCTTGGTTACAGGCTGCTGTCCATTCATTAGAACCAACGTTTTCAAAGGCAGGGTTTGCTATTCCTCCGGTGAAGGTTTCCTGTGGCTGGCCTGCATCAAGTGCTCCCAGAACAACATTGGGCCAGTGTTGGCCTCGTGAACGCTCTGGAGATATGGTTAACGAAATCTTTGTATCCCCAAAGCTAGAAGATCCAGTTGAAGTCCTTGATACATTGGTCCATGAGTTATGCCATGCTATTGATGATTGCCATAGCGGTCATGGTGAGGACTTTAAAGAAATCGCGCATTGCGTTGGTTTAGAAGGTCCTGCCAGAAGCGCCCATGCAACCGAAGAACTCAAAGTTCGATTAATGATGATTGCCGAGAGACTAGGGCAGTACCCTCACAAAGCGATTGTATTTCCGCCTCCAAGAGCCAATAACACCCAAAGATCAAAAGCGAAGTGTGGTCAGTGTGGTTACGAAGTCAGTCTTCTCAAGAAGTGGGCCACTATGGGTGCCCCCATTTGTCCTAAGGACAATATTCGGATGGAAGAAGTGGTCACGGATCTACTGCAAGAAACAGCAGAAGAAGAAAAAGAAAGAAAAGATAAAGAGAAGGAAATTAAGAGGGCAGTCTCTTAATTTTAATAAGGGGACATGACCCCTTATTTTTGAATCAATTCGATCTTGTAGCCATCCGGGTCTTGTACAAAAGCGATCAGAGTATTGCCACCCTTAACAGGGCCAGCTTCTCTGGTGATTTGTCCACCAGCAACTCGAATATTCTCGCAAGTCTTGTAAATGTCTCTAACGCCTATAGCGATATGGCCGTAGGCAGTACCCATTTCATAGCTATCAACGCCGTGGTTATAAGTTAGTTCAATCTCTGCCTGCCCAGAGATATTGCCTTGTTCATAGCCTATGAAAGCTAGTGAGTAATCTTGACCAGGGCGCTCCGTTGTTCTTAATAGATTCATGCCCATGACTTCTGTATAGAACTTAATAGACCTCTCTAAATTACCAACCCGTAGCATCGTATGTAATAGTTGCATCTGTTTTCCTTCTTAATAGCTGTATTGTTTTTGCTTTAAGGCCAGACTAAGCTTGGCGCATGGCCTGTTTCTATCCAAACAAAAGCATTTTGCTGGAATTGTCTTCCTAAATTCTCTGCTTGATCCAAAGCTATTCCAAGAATCAGATAGCTTTCCTCCTTCCAAGCGCCCTTCGGATCTGAACCTAATGCTGGGAGAAAGGGGAGTTTCATCTCATTGAGTGAAAACTTCAAATCTTCCATCGCTCTTTGGTTTTCATGATGACCTTGTTTTATCCCTTTTGGATTGCAGGCTGTTATTAAAGCAGCTGTTTCAATTGCTTCATTAACGAATAGGTCCTCTAAACCCTGATTCATCTCTCCAATCCTAAAAGCTATTGGAGGGGAGCTCAAAACCTCATATTTCGCATTTTGGTAGATATCCGAATACTCCAGATATATCTTATTTAACATAATAATGATTATGCGATATTACGGTTTTGATGGATAAGGCTTTCCATAGAGCTTCAACCAACGAGATTTAAGCCCATCCGCGATCTCCGTCTGGTTATTAGCCAATGCGAAATCAATAGCAGTTAAATTCAACTGGTTACTATTGGATATGTTGGCGCCACGATCAATTAGCAACTTCACAATTTGAATGTGCCCACCCCGAGCTGCCATCATTAAGGCCGTTGTCCCGTTGGGACTCTCAGGATCTACATAAGCACCTTTATCTAATAAAAACCGCACAATCTCTAGATGGCCATTAGTGGATGCGTAATGCAGCGCAGACCAGCCGGGATGATTAATTTCAACAGAGCGTTGAGTAACCAAATAAGTCACTAAATCGTATGAACCCTTGTAAGCAGCCATCATTAGAGGTGTTTCGCCAGCCAAATTAGGCCGCTCAAGGTCAATAGATGGTGAATTAATTAACAATATGGCTACATCTGTGGATTTCTCAGCAATCGCTAATGCTAGAGCTGAGTTTCCTCTGTTATCTGCCACATTAGGACTCATGCCTCCATCCAAAGCTTTCTTAACGCCACGAGCATTGTTTAACTTAACATCTCTAATGAAATCATCCATTAAATATTGCTGATCTTGGCTTATCTGAGCGTAAACCAAATGTGGTGATGATAAGGTACAGATAAAGGCTATAAATATTATTAAAAAACATCTAGTTAGGGTTGTTATATGCATTAATTTCTAGGTAAGTAAAGATGTTAAATAGGGGCTCTAAATAAGGTTTTGAAGTTCTCAGTGGTGTGTTTTGCGACAGTTTCAACAGGCACCCCCTTCAAATCAGCAATA
>JACCED011888785.1_pt1 | contig 13773 bp, 12 predicted proteins | sample 7455021 | NCBI WGS metagenome assembly JACCED01 (sample SAMN15323456, study PRJNA562643) | freshwater metagenome | isolation source: river surface water | place: USA:Blue River Watershed | collected 2017-08-19 | reverse complement strand
CGAATCTCGCATAGTGAAGTTGTGCTGAGACAGTGATCGTCCTTGTTGGACCATTTCGATGTTTTGCAACGATCAAATCAGCCTCGCCAGGTCGATTCTGTGAATCGTAGACATCATCACGGTGAAGTAGGATCACGACGTCAGCGTCCTGTTCGATCGAACCTGATTCACGAAGATCGGAGAGCATTGGACGCTTATCTGCACGTTGTTCAGGAGAACGATTCAACTGGGATATAGCGATGATCGGAATCTCCAGTTCCTTTGCAAGGAGCTTGAGTTGGCGTGAGAATTCAGAAACTTCTTGCTGACGATTCTCAACACGCTTTCCAGAAGTCATCAACTGGAGATAGTCGATCACGATGAGCTTCAAATCATGACGCTGCTTCAGGCGGCGAGCTTTAGCACGAATCTCCATCATTGAAAGGTTCGCAGAATCATCGATAAAGAGCGGAGCTTCGGAGATCTCACCCATGCGTCGAGCTAGACGTGACCAATCCTCATCATTGAGCTGTCCTGAGCGAATTGCATTGAGGGTTACACGAGCCTCTGAAGCGAGCATACGCATCGTGATCTCACTTCGGCTCATTTCAAGCGAGAAGATCACAGAGGTCAATCCGTTATGAATCGAAGCTTGGCGGGCGATATCAAGGCCAAGAGTTGACTTACCCATCGCAGGTCGAGCCGCAACGACGATCATGTTTGAGGGGTGGAGACCATTGGTCAGAAGATCGAGATCTTTAAAGCCCGTCATCACACCTTCTGCGACAGTGCCACGGGAGATTGCTTCGATCTGATCGAGAGCATCGGGGAGAAGTGCATTGAGTTTTACGTAATCCTCAGAAGCGCGTCTCTCGGTTACCGCGAAGATCTCAGCTTGGGCTTTATCGACAACATCATCGACCTCTCCTTCAGGGGAGAAACCAAGTTGTACGACCTTGGTTCCCGCTTCGATGAGCTTTCTAAGAATCGATTGTTCGCGAACAATCTGCGCGTAATAGTTCGCATTAGCAGCTGTTGGAACCGAACTGACAAGAGTATGTAAGTAGGGTGCTCCACCGACTTTGGCAATCTCGCCACGCTTTGTTAATTCCGCAGAAACCGTTACCGGATCAACAGGCTCACCATGTCCGTAGAGTTCGATGATCGCGTCATAGACCATTTCGTGTGCTGGTCGATAGAAATCATTAGGGCGCAAGATCTCAACGACATCAGCAATTGCATCTTTCGATAACAACATACCGCCGAGGACGGATTGCTCGGCGGCTAAATCTTGGGGTGGAGTTCTTTCAAATTCATTGGGGTCGCCAAAATCATTGTTACCTCGGCGCGAGGGATTTGGGAACTCCGCGATACTCACGGCCGTATCTTGATACCCACCACCGACAATGCCTATTTTCCTTAACTATCACTGTGTTTCCAGGTGTGGAGTAGTTGTGGAATAGGTGGATAAGTAAGTGGATAACTGTCGCTGCATTGTGGATTGCTGTGGGTAACTTCGATGAATTGAGCCTAATTACCTGTTGAAAAAGAAAATTTAAATCTGTCCAGACTTTGAGATGTCACATAGAAATGAAAAAGGGCGAAGCGATCATCGCCTCGCCCTTTCTTTCTGATTCTCTGTCAGATCATTAAGCAGCAACCACCACGATATTGACGGTAGCAACCACATTGGAATGAAGTGCAACCTTCACAGTGTGCTTTCCGACCTTCTTGATGTGGCCGTGTGCTTGGACCTTATGCTTGTCGATATCGACGCCGGTCTTCGCCTTAATCGCAGCAACGATCTCTTTGTTAGTCACCGAACCGAAGAGTTGTCCTTCGCCTCCAGCGCGAGCCTTGAGAGTGATCTCTCCGCTCTCCAAAGACGCCTTGATCTGATTTGCATGCTCAGCATCGCGGATTTCACGAGCTGCGCGAGCGCGACGAAGACCTTCAATCTGGGTTTCGCCACCTTTGCTCCATGTAATTGCAGAGCCATTTGGGATCAGGAAGTTACGACCGTAACCATCTTTCACGGTGACGATATCGCCAGCAGTACCAAGACCCTTAACTTCACGAGTGAGGATGAGTTTCATAGTTTCCGCCCCTTCCTAGCGAGCCGAGTTTGGATAAGGAAGAAGGCCCATCTCACGGGCATTCTTAACGGCACGCGCGATCATGCGCTGTTGTTGGACGGTCACACCGGTGACACGTGCTGATCGAAGCTTGCCTCGATCAGAGATGAATCGGCGAAGAAGGGCTACATCCTTGTAGTCGATGTAATCGACACCCTTGAGTGGATTGGCGCGCTTCTTGAACTTCTTGAGCGCAGCGCCTTTCGACAACTTCGGCTTCTGCTTGAAGGTCTTATTGGATCTTGCTCCCATGGGGCTTATTTCTCCTTACTAAATCTCTTTTTTAAAGATCTCGGATCTATCTGAATCGGTTTTAGAACGGCGGCTGCTCTTCAGAAGCCGTCTGACCCCAACCGCCACCTACTGGTGTGGTTGATGCCCACGGATCATCGCTCGCTTCTGCGGCGGTGAATGAAGAACCAGCAGCACCTGCACCACGTGACATCTTGGTCACCTTGGCAGTCGCATTGCGAAGTGATGGACCGACATCGTCGACCTCGACTTCGAATACGGTGCGCTTCTCGCCTTCCTTCGTCTCATATGAGCGTTGCTTCAAGCGACCAGAGACGATCACACGCATTCCACGGGTGAGTGACTCTGCGACGTTCTCTGCAGCTTGTCGCCAAATCTGACAGTTGAGAAAGAGGGTGTCCCCGTCTTTCCACTCATTGGTGTTGCGATCCATGTACCTCGGTGTCGAAGCTACGGTGAACTTCGCAACCGCCGCACCATTAGGTGTGAAACGGAGTTCTGGATCGTTGGTTAGGTTTCCAACCAATGTGATGTTTGTATCTCCTGCAGCCATTTTCTTTCCTCTTCTCGCTACGTAACGGATATCTACTTATCGGGCGCGGAACTACTTGAGTACTACTACTTTGGTGCGGAGTACTGCTTCATTGAGATTGAGTTGGCGATCCAACTCTTTCACCGATGCAGGTTCACAGTGCATATCGACAACGGCGTAGATGCCTTCGCTCTTCTTTCCGATTTCGAAAGTCATGCGGCGACGACCCCAGATGTCGAGCTTTTCGACTCGACCACCGTCATCTTTGATGATCTTGAGATATGTCTCAAGACTTGGTGCGACTGTGCGTTCTTCGAGATCTGGGTCGAGAATGACCATAAGTTCGTAGTGACGCATGCGTTAACCCCACCTCCTCTGGACTAAACGGTCACGGACGTTCCGTGACAGGAGGGTTCAAGCGCGTTCTCTCTGAGTCTTTTTTTAAGAGTCTCGTTAAGAGAAACCCTTCAATCTAAGCCAGCATGGGCTGGACCCGTTGAGGGGAGGGAAAGCCTAACCCGGGCCACCGATACGGCAAAAACGGCGAGGGAAGCTATGCGGATAAGTATCGATATTGCATAAAGCGGCTCAGAGAGCCCTTGGCCACCCGAGTACTCCGCAAGGTACTGCCAGACACCTAGGTGATAGATCGCCTCTCCTGCCTGCCATATCCAGAAGTAGGCTCGAAGTTTCTTGTAATTCTCATTCTCTCTATTTCCTTTATTTCCTTTATTTCCTTCATTTCCTTCATTTCCAGGAGTATCACGAGAGGTGGCAAGAAGCAGGACGGCAATCGGAGTCAACCAGAGAACGTATTGCGGCGAATAGACCTTGTTCAGAGAAAAGATAAGAGCAAGTGAAAGAAAAGAGAGCAGCAGGAATATTTCATATGAGTTCGCTCTAGATCGTAGAGAGTTACGAAGTGGTCGATAGATCAATGAAGCAAGGAGAAGTGCGATGATGACTGCGACAAGATTGAGGTGTTTAAAAGTTAGATCAAAGAGCAGATTAAGGGCGTACCAGAGTGATCCAAGATCGACACCGCGCTCTTGGTTGAAGGTGAAGAAACGAACCCAACCATCGAAATAGAAAATCGCTGTTGAAAGATTCGTGGCAATCAATGTAAGTGCCGTGTAACCAAAGAACGATAGGAAAGTTCTATCCTTTCGAAGATAGAAGTAGATCACTGCCGCTGGTATCAAGAAAATGGGGAAGAACTTGATCGCAATCGAGAGGCCCAAGAAAATTCCTGCTAGATCAGATCGCTCGCGATGAAGGAAATGAAATGAGAGTAGAAGAGCAAAGATCGCCCAGAGATCCCAATTGATATAGAGCGAGCTGATGACTGCAGGCGCAAGGGCCAAGAGTGGCCAATCTTTCTCAGCCTGACGGGAGAGAAGATGGATTGTTGCGACGAAGAGGATCGCGATTGCAATTACATTGATATCGAAGAACTCGATGAAGTCACTTGAGAAACGCGCAAGGAAGGAAGCGATATATCCGGTACCAACTGGGTACTCCATCGAGTTGGTCGGGTCTGCATAAGGATTGATCCCCAAATTGAGTCCCCGCGAGCCAAAGAGCGCTGGAATATCCGAATAACAGAGGTGGGTATATGAATCAGGACTTGCAAAGAAGTTGCTTCGACAATGCCAGGATTTGAGAAAGGATATGAGCGCTACTCCAAGCGCTGTCAGTGCCGGAAAAGTCCAGGTGAGGCGCTTCATTGCACCCTTAGTTTGAGGAATCCTTTGGTGGCGTTAAGGCAGTGGCAGATTCACGAGAGTAAGTCATCACGACATTGCGCATATCAACCGGATCAGTTCCGTTGACATTGACTGGTGGTCGGAACTTCGTCTTGGGCATTCCCTCCAACGCACCCTTTGTGTATGCGCCCCAAATACGAGCGGGGAATGTTCCACCAGTTAAAGATGTGATGCCACCGATTCCTTGCAAGGTTGTCAGTGCATCATCGCGGAAGAAGGCGATCGAAGTCGCAAGCTCTGGTGTATACCCAGTGAACCATGCACTGGTGTTGTCATTCGATGTTCCAGTCTTTCCTGCTGCTTGCCGTCCAAAACCACGGAGCGCTGATGTTGCAGTTCCACCGAGAACGACTTGGCGAAGTGCGTAATTCAAATCGCGCATGATCTCTGGGGAGAAGACTTCTTCGGCTTCTATCTTGCCTTGATAAAGAACTCCCTTGTTGGAACCTAAGACCTCATTGATAATGAAGGGTTTTGCATAGACGCCTTCGGCAGCGAAGGTGGCATAGGCAGCCGCCACATCGATCACTCGAGGACTCGAAACACCCAAGACGAGTGATGGGGTAGGAAGCATCGCTACAGAATCCGGGATTCCAGCGCGTCGAGCCGCGTTGATCACATTCTCAAGTCCTGCTGCGATTCCAAGAGGGACATAAACGGTGTTGATGGAACTTCCGGTTGCCCGCAACAGCGTCACATCACCGTATTCCTCATTGCCGTAATTGCTCACTCGATATGGTTTTCCAAGATCATCGAAGAACTTCGGTGAATTTCCATTCCAGATCGATGTCAGAGGAATTCCTTGTTCCAGAGCTGCGATCAAAGCAAAGACTTTGAAAGTTGAGCCAGCCTGGGTGATTCCTTGTGTCGCATCATTGAGTTGGCGAGCGAGGTAATCCTTTCCGCCATACATCGCAACGATCTCACCGGTTCCAGGTCGTATAGAGAGAAGTCCGATATGTAAATCTTCTGGTGCATTCTTTGGACCAACCTCTTGAACCGCGATCTGCGCCGCTTCTTGAGCCTGTCGCTCTAATGTCGTGCGAACGACGAGGCCACCAACAAGGAGTTGTTCGTCGGTAAATCCGAGTTGATTGAGTTCTCGCTGCACCCATGAGATGAGATAGCCACGAGGACCTGCAAGACGGCCGGAAGAGAGTCGTGGGTTGACTGGTGGCTCTTTCTTCTTGAGCTTCTCACCACGCTTCTCACTCAACCAACCTTCATCGACCATTCCGTCGATCACATACTTATAGCGAGCAGAGAGCCGCTCCTTATTTCCTTCTTGGAAGTATGGATCGTAAAGACCAGGAGAACGGAGGATCGAAGCAAGGATCGCGGCTTCACTGACGCCCCATGAATCGACGCCGTGGCCAAAGTAGACCTGTGCACCAGTTTCAACACCGTAAGCGCCTCGACCGAAATAGATCGTATTGAGATAGTTCTCCAAGATCTCGTCTTTTGAAAGTTGATTCTCGAGCTTGATTGCGATGACCAACTCTCGGATCTTTCGCGTGATCGTACGTTCAGAGGTCAAAAAGGCGGTCTTTGCATACTGTTGAGTGATCGTTGATCCACCTTGGGTTGCGCCGCCTAAGACATTGTTAAGAGCCGCTCTCGCGATACCGATCGGATTGAAGGCGAGTTGGCTGTAGAAGTTTCGATCCTCTGCAGCAAGAACCGCATGGCGAAGTTTGACTGGGATTTTGGCAAGTGGAACCACGGTGCGATTCTGTGCACCTAAACGTCCGATCTCACTTCCATCTGCGTATTGGATGATCGTCGCTTGACTGTTGACGTAATCGTTGGGATCTGGGATATCGACGGTGAAGTAGGCGATACCGAAGACGATTACTCCGGAAACGAATCCGAAACCGCCTAGGAGAATCGCGAGTCGAAGAAGGATCTTTCTTGTATTTCTATTGATAAAGGCCATCAGCCAGCCATCTCATCTTCGATCGTTCTTGCTTTTCGTGGCGGCTTTCGATTGACGCCATCTCCTAAGAGGAATGAGGAGACAAGGTGGTTCCAACCGCAGTCATTACAGACTTCTACTTCATAGACCCGAAATTCGCCGAACTCAGATTGCATCTCTCGTAATTCCTCAAGGTTCTTCAATCGTCCTGAATATTGTCCAAGTTGGTCACCGAAGGTGTAACGAAGTTCGACCATCTTTCGGGATTTACAGACTGGGCATTGACGATCTGTCTTCTCGCCATGGAATTTCGCTGCGCGACGTAGGTAGGGGTCAGCATCGCAAGCATCCATCGCGCTGCTCAGTCCTTGAAAGAGAGCAGCCAGGGTCGCTCGTTTTCTAAAGGTGTAATCAACCCGAGCGCGTTGCGACCAGAACACCCGCCTATCGTAGTGAGCAATCACCTACGATTAATAAGTGAATGCAGAACCTCGCGTGAGATTCTCAGGATTCAACTCTGAAATTCGCCGACTTCTCGCCCTTCGTTGGACCGGTCAGCTCAGCGACGGCATCTTCCAATCAGGGTTGGCCTCATTCATCCTCTTTTCACCAGAACGTCAACCAGATGCCTTCTCCGCTGCAATCGCATTCGCGATCGTCCTACTTCCATACTCACTTGTCGGACCATTCGTCGGAACTATCCTCGATCGCATCTCACGCCAGCGCATCTTGTTCTTCGCAAATATCTCACGGGCTATCGTGGTTGCGATTGCTGCATCCTCCATTGCAGCTGGAGCGACAGGTATTACCTTGACTGCTTTGGTTCTTATCGCTTTCGGAATCAATCGATTGATACTTGCAGGACTTTCGGCATCGCTTCCGCTTTTGACGTCTCGTGAGCAGTTAGTGACAGTCAATGCGACCGCTGTCACTGGCGGAACCATCTTTGTAGTACTAGGTGGTGGAATTGGTATCGGTCTTCGAGGGCTTCTCTCTGAGAGCGGTGCAAACCATGCAGATTCTGTCGTCATATCCCTCGCAAGCTCACTCTTTCTCATTGCTGGACTTCTGGCACTGAGGTTGGGGCGCAATCAATTAGGTCCACAACCACATGAGGTAAGAAGTGCATCTTTCATTGCAGGTTTGATTGAGATGCGTGATGGATTTAAAAGACTTCGAGAGGAGAGAGATCCTCTCTTTGGGATCATCGCAACCGGTGTTCAACGGGGCGGACTTACTGCGCTCACAATGATGGCGCTTTTGTTACAGAGGAATACCTTCAATCCAAGTTCCGACCCAGATGCCGGGTTGCAAGGTTTTGCTCTCTCTGCAGTTATTGCTGGGATCGGTATCGGAATTGGAGCGTTGATCGCGCCCTTTGGTGTTGCTCGTTTTGGCAGGCATAGCTGGATTCGCTCGATGCTCTTCCTCAGTGCGATTGCTCCTATCGCGCTGAGTATCGATCAGAACGAGTTCGCACTTCTAGCAACTGGATTCTTTGTGAGTGCCTGTGGACAGAGCCTTAAGGTCACAAATGATGCTTTGGTTCAATCTCGGATCGTTGATGAATTTAGAGGAAGAGTTTTTGCTGTCTATGACGTGATCGTCAACTTTGCCATCGTCTCTGGTGCGATCATTGCGGCGCTCTTACTGCCCAACTCGGGTCAGAGTGGAACTGTGCCACTCTTGATGGCAGTGCTCTATATATTCGTCGCGCTTACTCTTTTGAAGCCAAAGCGTTTTTCTGCTCCTGCCACCAAGTAAGCAACTCCTCTTTCGCTCGTTCCTTACCGAGTGGTCCATGTTCCAATCTCAGTTCGAGTAAGAAGTCATAGGCCTTACCAACAATGGGACCAGGTCTGATTGCCAGAATCTCGATGATCTCGTTCCCATCGAGATCTGGGCGCATGCTTGCGAGCTCTTCTTCCTCTGCAAGTTTCGCAATCCGGGCCTCAAGAGAGTCATAGGTTCTAGCCAAACTCTCCGCTTTGGCGCGATTTCGAGTTGTGCAATCAGCGCGCGTAAGCACATGAAGGTGCTCAAGAAGGTGGTCGGCATCGCGGACATAACGTCGCACCGCCGAATCACTCCAATCACCGCTTCCATAACCGTGGAAGCGAAGATGAAGGAAGACCAGTTGGGATACGTCTTTTATCAGCTCTGATTCGAATCGAAGGTTCTTAAGGCGCTCTCTCGTCATCTTTGCCCCAACGACTTCGTGATGGTGAAACGAGACCCCGCCACCGTCGATCAGCTTTCGAGTACGCGGTTTTCCGATGTCATGCAAGAGAGCGGCGAGTCGAATCGTGAGATTAGGGCCGCCAAGTCGCGACTCCAGCGCAATTGCTTGCTCTAGAACAGTGAGAGAGTGTTCATAGACATCCTTGTGATGGTGGTGTTCATCGACCTCTAATTGCAGAAGTGGAATCTCTGGAATGAAGATCTCGGCAAGACCACTCTCAACAAGCGCAACGATGCCCTTTCGTGGTCGATCGGAGAGCAAGATCTTCACGAATTCATCCCTGATCCGCTCAGCAGAGATGATCTTCAATCGATCTTTCATCGCCTTGATTGCTGTAAGCACCTCTGGCGCGATATCAAAATCTAGTTGCGCGGCGAAGCGGATCGCTCGCAACATACGAAGTGGGTCATCAGAGAAGGAGAGTTCAGGACTCTGTGGCGTTCTTATGATCTTACGAGCAAGATCGACAACACCATGGAAAGGGTCGATGAAATCATTCTGATCTTTCGTCCCGCTATTCAAAGAGGTGAGTTCCAACGCCATTGAATTGATGGTGAAATCACGACGAGATAGATCCTCATTTATCTCAGTGCCATAGGAAACTTCAGGCTTTCGCGAATCACTTGAATAACTTTCACTTCGATAGGTTGTGATCTCGATGAGGATTTCCTCATCGGATGAGGTCTTAGAGCTTGCCTTCGCTGAGATCGTTCCAAATCGCGCACCGGTATCCCATACGTGCTCAATCTCCTTCTTAAGGTTCGTACTCTTAAGAATCTTTCGAGTCTGATCAGGATGGGCATCGGTCGTGAAATCAAGATCATTGCCAAGACGCCCCAAGATCGCGTCACGAACGCACCCACCAACTAAGGCCAATCGCTTGCCTTCGCGTTCGAACTCTCGCGCAAGATCTGCGGCAAGTGGAGCTTTCTCGCGCAAGGTATTCCTTGCGATCTCCGCAGCCGCAAGCGAGATGGGATCGGTCACGGCAAAAGGCTATCTTCACTCCACACGATCTCGAGCGCTTACCGATACCCTTTGGAACATGACCCCGGCACCTAGTGCGGGCGGCGAGGAAAAACAAAAGAAGAGCAGGCGACGACGCCCGCGACGCAAATCGTCCGCATCCACTAATAAACAAGCTTCACGTCCACGTGCGCGCTACACAAAGCGCGTTGATGAAGTCTCAGCTGGTGGTTTAGTCATCGACTCCACTGGCACCAAAGGACTTCTCATCGCGAGGCGTGATCAAAAAGATCAGACACGTCTGATCTGGTCACTGCCGAAAGGTCATATCGAAGAAGGCGAGACTCCTGAAATCGCTGCGATCCGTGAAGTAGCAGAGGAAACTGGAATCAGAAGCGAGATCTCACGCTCACTCGGCGTCATCGATTTCTGGTTCATGGCAAGCGGAAAACGGATACATAAGACAGTCCACCACTTCCTCTTCAAGGAGGTAGGTGGTTCGCTTCAACCTCAAGTCACTGAAGTCGATGATGTGGCATGGGTTCCACTGGAAGAGGTAGTAGAACGCCTTGCTTACCCCGATGAGAAGAAGTTGATCGCGCGTAGCGGGGATCTCACACCATGAAGCGTTTCCTGCCTCTCTTTCTCCTCATTCTCTTACTTCCTATAACCCCATCACATGCAGCAACTATCGATGGTCAGGAAGTCTTTATCGTCGCAGATACGCGCCATAGAAACCTTCTCGGTGAGTTCTATGACCGCACCTTGGAAGAAAAGTTGAGTAGCGATGGTCTCCTCGGCAAATTGTTGATCGCTGCACAGGCTCGTCCGTTGAGTGATCGCATCCTTTTTATCGATCCGATGTTGATAGAAGAGGTGCAAGATCTCGCTGATGGGTCAACACTTATCGGTGGTGATTCGATAGAAGCAAGTGATATCGCAAATGTTTGGCTGAAGCGTTTAGAGAGCATCATTAATGGCGATGAGATTGCAGCAACGATCTATGGCAATCCCGACCTTTCTTTTTTAAGTCGGTCGGCACCGACGGAATTACGCATCCAAGAACGTCTTTCTGCGCAGCGTCTCGCTGAACTCCTCTCTCGTGAGATATCTGATATCTCGGCTCCAGTTATCGGAAGTACACGACTTCCCACCTTTATTACAGAGAGGTTCACGGAGCACCGTAAAGAGATCCGCTCCATCAACCGATACGCAAAGAATCCAGTGACGCGAGCTTTGCGCTTAAACAATGCATCACTTCTCAATCCCTTGATTCCGAAAGAGCGTTCGTTCGAACTCACTAAGGAACTTTCAGTAGAACTTGAAAAATATTCAAACTCAGTTCGAATCACAAAAGGTCGCTTCACTCTTACCTCAAAGAAGGAGCGATTGCCACTGACGCTGATCAATGATTTCACTAATGATCTGACAGTGAGATTCAAAATCTCATCAAGTAATAGTCGAATCCTCGTCGATCAAATCGAACCGATCACAATCGCAGCAGAATCCAAAGTTCCTTTTACGATCCCCGTCGAAGTCCTCTCTTCTGGACAATCCGAGGTGATCATCAAACTCAAGACCTCGAAAGGTATCTCTCTGGGAGAAGAGGTGCGGCTGCCCATCAACCTCGCAGTGATTAGTCCGATCACTACCTGGATCACGACAGGCTCTGGATTGATCCTTCTCTTTGCTGCGATAATTCAAAGTATCCGCCGCGTCAAACGCTCTCGCGAGAAAAAGATTTCTAACGATGTCTAATTCCTTGATTCGCTCATCGCTCTTGATGGCTCTTGGAACCCTTCTTTCGCGAATCACTGGATTTCTTCGCAACATCATCATCGTTGCACTCCTTGGCACAACGCTCCTAGGAGATGCTTATAACGTCGGTAACACGATGCCTAATATCGTTTATAACCTCATCATCGGTGGTGCACTCACTGCCGTCTTCTTACCGCAGATCGTCAGGGCTCTCAAAGACCAAGACAATGGCAAAGCTTTCATCTCTAAATTAGTGACATTGGTGATTACGACTTTGTTGATCATTACGGTGGCGGCACTCCTTCTCGCACCCTTCTTCCTCGACCTTTATGCACCCACCTTCGACGGTCGTGAGCGTGAAATAGCCCTGATCTTCATGTATTTCTGCCTACCGCAGATCTTCTTCTATGGCCTCTTCGCGATCCTTGGCCAGATTGCCACCTCACGCGATTCCTTCGCGCCGATGATGTGGGCTCCGATCCTCAATAATCTCGTCGTCATCTCTATCTTCTCTTTCTTCCTTTTGCGTTATCAAGGGCTTGATGCGACGACTATCTCTGATAGTCAGGTCCGTGCTCTAGCAATTGCAACAACTCTAGGGATCGTTAGCCAGGCGCTCGTTCTCATCCCGGTTATTCGAAAACTCGGAATCGGTTTTGCCTTTGATTTCAAATGGCGAGGATTTGGTCTTCGTAAATCGATTCGCCTTGCCGGCTGGACTCTTATTTATGCCTTGATCACGCAAATTGGTTTCTTGATCACCGTCAATCTCACAACTCGAATTTCAAAAGAAGCGAGTGTTCTTGGGTTGACTGATGGTCTTGGGCTCACTCCCTATCAAAACGCTTATTTAATATTTCTTTTACCCCATTCCATTTTCACCATATCTGTCACAACTGCGATTCTCCCTTCACTTAGTCGTCTAGTTCAGGAAGATTCCCTGGAGATTGTGAAGGAGAATATGGTTCGAGCGATTCGCCTTATCGGTATCGTCGCGATTCCAAGCACCTTCTTCTTCCTCTTCTTCGGCGAGATCATTGGTCAGACGATTTTCTTTGGTATCCCAAACTCTGACGCTATATTTATTGGGAATCTCTTAATGGTCTTTGCTTTAGCTCTTCTACCTCTCGGGCTCAACACGCTCTTTATTCGAACCTTGAATGCTTTCGAGAATACGAAATATCAGGCATTTTCCAATCTCATCATCAATGCCATCGCTGCCTTTACTTCTTTTCTCGCCTATCTCTTCTTACCTATCGAATTCAAGACGCTAGGAATCGCAGCTTCTTTCACATTAAGTTATCTCGTCGGCCAATTCGTGACCTATGGCACTTTGAAGGTCTATGTCGGAGGCTTGCCACACCGCCCTTATCTCTCGCTTTACCTGAAATTAGCCTTGATTTCAGCGACGATCTTGGGTCTCTTGGCGATAATAGGCTCGTTACTTCCCACATCACGATTAGGGAATACCCTCTATCTCTTCGTGGTTCTTATCGTCACAAGTTTTGGTTACATCACGATCACCAAACGTATGGGCGTGAACGAGGTTTCAGAGGTCGTAAAGATTGTCACTAGACGAAGTTAGTTAAGAGATGGGAAGCGATGATGAGTGAGAATGATGTAAGAGATGTAGTGATCGTAGGTTCAGGACCTGCTGGTTACACAGCAGCCATCTACACCGCGAGAGCACAACTCTCACCTCTTCTCTATGAAGGCTCTGTCACCGCTGGTGGCGCTCTTATGAACACCACCGAGGTAGAGAACTTCCCAGGTTTCAAAAACGGCATCATGGGCCCGGATTTGATGGAAGAGATGCGAAACCAAGCGCTCCGTTTCGATACTCAGATCGTCACTGATGACATCGTCTCCATGGATCTCTCTGGTGATATCAAGACTTTGACTGATGGCTCGGGAAAGAGCGTTAAGGCCAAAGCGGTCATCCTTGCAATGGGTTCTGCATATAAAGAGATCGGTTTGGAGAATGAAAAGCGTCTCTCTGGACGCGGGGTTTCTTGGTGCGCCACCTGCGATGGCTTCTTCTTCCGGGACCAAGAGATCGCTGTCGTCGGTGGTGGTGACTCTGCAATGGAAGAGGCTAATTTCCTCACTAAGTTCGCATCAAAGGTCTATGTGATCCATCGCCGAGATTCATTGCGAGCATCGAAGATTATGGCTGATCGCGCGATGGCAAACCCGAAGATCGAATTCATTTGGAACACCGAAGTGAT
>JACCED010944346.1_pt1 | contig 13774 bp, 13 predicted proteins | sample 7455021 | NCBI WGS metagenome assembly JACCED01 (sample SAMN15323456, study PRJNA562643) | freshwater metagenome | isolation source: river surface water | place: USA:Blue River Watershed | collected 2017-08-19 | reverse complement strand
CGTGCTCACCGCCATTCTGGTCCCCGAAGGCACGGAAAATGTCTCGGTGAATACGGCGATTGCCGAATTGGATGGCGGCGCTGGCAGCGCGAAAGCCGCACCTGCTCCAGTAGCGGCCCCCGCACCCGTCGCCCCTACCCCGGCATCCGTGCCCGCAGCACCACGTGCCGCAACGCCCGAGAAGGATTGGGGTCCGACCAAGACCATCACGGTGCGCGAAGCCTTGCGTGACGCCATGGCAGCAGAAATGCGCGCTGATGCGGATGTATTCCTGATTGGCGAAGAAGTGGCGCAATACCAGGGCGCCTATAAAATCAGCCAAGGTCTGCTGGAAGAATTCGGCCCACGCCGCGTGATGGATATGCCCATCACCGAACATGGCTTTACCGGCATGGCAGTGGGCGCGGCCTTCACCGGCCTGAAGCCGATTGTGGAATTCATGACCTTCAATTTCTCCATGCAGGCGATTGACCAGATCATCAATTCTGCCGCCAAGACCTTGTATATGTCGGGCGGGCAGCTTGGTTGCCCCATTGTCTTCCGCGGCCCGAATGGTGCGGCTTCACGCGTCGCGGCGCAGCATTCGCAATGCTATGCATCCTGGTATGCGCATTGTCCGGGGCTGAAAGTGGTTGCGCCCTGGTCGGCGGCCGATGCCAAGGGGCTGTTGCGCGCTGCCATTCGCGACCCCAATCCGGTGATCGTGCTGGAAAATGAAATCCTCTATGGGCAGAGCTTTGAATGCCCGACGGCGGATGATTTCGTGCTGGATATCGGCAAGGCGAAGGTGGAACGCGAAGGCAGCGATGTCACCATCGTCGCTTTCTCCATCATGGTCGGCATGGCGATGCAGGCGGCGGAAAAGCTTGCGGAGCAGGGGATCAGCGCAGAGGTGATCAATCTGCGCTCCATCCGGCCTTTGGATACGGACACCATCGCGGCTTCCGTGCGCAAGACCAATCGCCTGGTGACCCTGGAAGAAGGCTGGCCCTATGCCGGCATCGGTGCGGAAGTGGCCATGCAAATCATGGAAACCGCCTTTGACCATTTGGATGCGCCGCCGGTGCGCGTGACGGGTGTGGATGTGCCCATGCCCTATGCGGCCAATCTGGAAAAGCTTGCGCTGCCGCGCCTGGAACAGGTGGTGGAAGCGGCGCGTAGCGTCACCTATCGGCGGTAAGGGAAAAGATCATGGCAACGAACATCCTGATGCCCGCGCTTTCGCCGACCATGACGGAAGGCAATTTGGCGCGCTGGCTGAAGCAGGAAGGTGACCGGATCAAGGCCGGCGACGTGATTGCGGAAATCGAAACCGATAAGGCGACGATGGAAGTTGAAGCGGTGGATGAAGGCATTCTGGGCCGCATCCTAGTGCCGGCTGGCACGCAAGGCGTGAAGGTGAATGATGTGATCGCCGTGCTGGTGGAACCGGGCGAAGCCGTGCCCGCCGCTGGCGCTGCACCGCAAGCCGCACCCGCTGCTGCACCTGCCCCGACAGCGCCCGAAGCTGTTGCTGCTGCGCCGGCCGCTGCTGCGCCTGCGCCCGCAGCCGCAGCGGGTGATCGTGTATTCGCGAGCCCGCTCGCGCGCCGCATGGCTGCACAGGCTGGTTTGGATATCGGCAAAATCACCGGTTCCGGCCCTAATGGGCGGATTGTAAAGGCGGATGTGGATGCGGCCCTGTCGCGTGGCCCCGCTCCCGTTGCTGCTGCCGCGCCTGTTGCTGCGCCCGCGCCTGTCGCGGCACCGCGCCCCGCAGCGCCAGTCGCGATTACCGCGCCGCATACCGCTGTGCCTAATAGCAGCATGCGCAAGGTCATTGCGCGCCGGCTTTCCGAATCCAAGGCGACCATCCCGCATTTCTATGTCAGCGCCGATGTGGAAATTGATGCGCTGTTGAAAATCCGCGCTGATTTGAATGCGCGCAGCCCGAAGGATGGCCCTGGCGCCTATAAGCTTTCGGTCAATGATCTGGTGATCAAGGCAACGGCGGTCACGTTGCGTCGCTTCCCCAATGTGAACGCGATGTGGACCGAAGATGCCATTCTGCAATTGCATGATGTCGATATCTCGGTCGCGGTCTCCATTCCCGATGGGCTGATTACGCCGATTGTGAAGAATGCTGATATCAAGGGCCTGGCCGCCATCAGCAATGAAATGAAGGATCTGGCCGCGCGCGCCAAAACCGGCAAGCTGAAGCCCGAGGAATTCCAGGGCGGTGGTTTCTCCATTTCTAATATGGGGATGTATGGCGTGAAGGATTTCGCTGCCATCATCAACCCGCCGCAGTCTGGCATTCTGGCGGTCTCCGCAGGTGAACAGCGCCCGGTGGTGAAGAATGGTGCGCTTGCCATCGCAACGGTGATGACGCTGACCCTTTCCGTGGATCATCGCGTCATTGATGGCGCGCTGGCGGCGGAATTCCTGCAAGCGCTGAAGCGCAATATTGAGGATCCGCTGAGCCTGATGCTCTGATGGGTGCGGGCTTCACGCTGCGCGATGCCACACCGGCTGATGTGTCGCTAGTGGCTCATTTCGTGCGTGCCTTGGCCGAATACGAGAAGCTGCTGCATGAGGCCAAGGGGACTGAAGCTGATTTCGCTGCCGCGCTTTTTGGCGAAACACCACGAGCAGCCGCCATCATAGCGGAAGTGGACGGCAAGGCGGTTGGGCTTTGCATCTGGTACCGGACTTTTTCCACCTTCACCGCGCGGCACGGCATTTGGGTGGAAGATATTTTTGTAGAGCCCGCCTATCGCGGCCGCGGTATTGCGCGCGCCATTTTCCGCCGTCTGGCACGGCAGGTGAAGGATGAAGGCGGCGCAAGGCTGGAATGGAGTGTGCTGGATTGGAATGAGCCGGCGATTGGCGCCTATCGCGCCATGGGTGCACGCGGGCTTGATCAATGGACCATGCAACGTGTTGACGGTGAGGCGCTCGATCGCCTGGCCGAATAGAGGAAGGAGCCTGCGCAATGGCTGAGGCATTTGATCTGGTAGTGGTGGGTGGCGGGCCTGGTGGCTATGTCGCCGCCATTCGCGCGAGCCAGCTGAAGATGAAGGTCGCGCTGGTGGAGCGCGAGAATCTGGGCGGCATTTGCCTGAATTGGGGCTGCATCCCCACCAAAGCGCTGCTGCGTGCTTCCGAAATCAATCATTTGCTGCATAGCCTGGATGCTTATGGCTTCGCCGCTGACAATATTCGGTTTGATTTCGCGAAGGTGGTGAAGCGTTCGCGCGGCGTGGCGGGGCAGCTTTCCGGTGGCGTGAAGCATTTGCTGCGCAAGAACAAGGTCACGGTGTTTGATGGCCATGGCAAGCTGGCCGGTGGCGGTAAGCTGGCCGTGACCAAGGATGGCAAGCCGGTGGCCGAATTGGTCGCCAAGCACATCATTCTGGCAACTGGTGCGCGGGCGCGGGTGCTGCCGGGGATTGAACCGGATGGCAAGCTGATCTGGTCCTACCGTGAAGCCATGACGGCGCCCGCCCTGCCGAAGCGGTTGATCGTGATTGGGTCTGGCGCGATCGGGTCTGAATTTGCGTCCTTCTATCGCAATATGGGGTCCGAGGTGACGCTGATTGAAGCGATGGATCGCATTCTGCCGGTGGAAGATGCCGAGGTTTCTGCCTTTGTGCATAAGGCGTTCGAAAAACAGGGCATGAAGGTGCTGGTTGGTGCCAAGCTGCAAGGCGTGCGCAAGGAAGGCGACGCCGTGGCCGCGATTGTGGAAGCCGGCGGCAAGGTGACAGAAATCAAGGCGGATCGGCTGATCAGTGCGGTTGGCATTGTTGGCAATGTTGAAGACCTCGGCCTTGAGGGCACGAAAATTCAGGTGGACCGCACGCATATTGTGACCGATGCCTTTGGCCGCACGGGGGAGCCCGGCATTTATGCCATTGGTGACCTGACCGGCCCGCCCTGGTTGGCGCATAAGGCATCCCATGAAGGGATCATTTGCGTTGAAGCCATTGCCGGGCTGCATCCGCATGCCATGGATATCGGCAATATTCCGGGCTGCACCTATTGCCGGCCGCAGGTTGCCTCGGTTGGGCTCACGGAAGCTGCGGCCAAGGCGAAGGGTCATGAGGTGAAGGTTGGGCGCTTCCCCTTCATCGGTAATGGCAAGGCGATTGCGATGGGTGAGCCGGAAGGCTTTGTGAAAACCGTGTTTGATGCCAAGACGGGCGCACTGCTCGGTGCCCATATGGTGGGGCCGGAGGTCACGGAAATGATCCAGGGCTATGGCATTGCCCGCACCCTGGAGACGACCGAGGCCGAATTGATGCACACCGTCTTCCCGCACCCGACAGTTTCTGAGGCGATGCATGAAAGCGTGCTTGATGCTTACGGCCGGGTGATCCACATATAGCGTCTGATCCGCGTAGGTCGTATGACCGAAGCGGTGAATCAGCCGCCCAAATCAAGTCCTGTCATGCCCCCGACCCGCATCGAAATTGACCATCGCGCCGCCAAAACGGGTGCCGAAAGGCATCCGGAAAAGGCGCATCGCCCGGACAACCCCATCCAGCGCAAGCCCGCCTGGATACGGGTGAAGGCGCCGACGCATCCGGTTTATCTGGAAACCCGCGCCCTGATGCGGGAGAAGAAGCTGGTCACGGTGTGTGAGGAAGCGGCCTGCCCGAATATCGGCGAATGCTGGTCTCAGCGCCACGCCACCATGATGATCATGGGTGAGACCTGCACCCGCGCCTGTTCCTTCTGCAATGTCGCAACGGGTATTCCAAAGCCTTTGGATGCGGATGAACCGCGCCGGGTTGCCGAAGCAGTTGCCTCGCTTGGGCTACGCCATGTGGTGATTACCAGCGTGGACCGGGATGATCTTGCCGATGGCGGCGCGGCGCATTTCGCCGAAACCATTCGCGCCATTCGCGCTGCCGCCCCTGGCACCACGATTGAAGTGCTGACGCCGGACTTCCTGCGCAAGGATGGCGCGTTGGAAGTGGTGGTGGCGGCACGGCCTGACGTGTTTAACCATAATCTGGAAACTGTGCCGGCGCTCTATCCGAGCATTCGGCCCGGCGCGCGGTATTATCATTCGCTGCGGTTGCTGGATCGTGTGAAGCAGCTTGATCCTTCCATCTTCACCAAATCCGGCATCATGGTCGGGCTTGGCGAAAAGCGTATTGAAGTGCTGCAAGTGATGGATGATCTGCGCTCTGCCGAGGTGGATTTCCTGACTATCGGCCAATACCTGCAACCTTCGGTGAAGCATGCCGCGGTGGATCGCTTCGTCACGCCTGATGAGTTTGAGGATTACGCCAAGGCCGCGCGTGGCAAGGGGTTTCTGCTTGTGTCCGCCACACCTTTGACCCGTTCTTCCTATCACGCGGATCGTGACTTCGCGGCGCTGAGTGCGGCGCGCAACGCGCAACTGGCCGCGCAAAGCTGATATGCCAACCCATGCGGAAAAGAAGGTGCTCCGTTATACGCCGGAGCAGCTTTTCGACATGGTTGCGGATGTGGCGCGCTACCCGGAATTCCTGCCCTGGTGTGTTGGTGCGCGGGTGCTGAGCCGCGATGATCAGGTGCTGGTGGCGGATTTGACCATTGGCTTTCGCATGTTTCGTGAAACCTTTCGGTCCCGCGTTGGATTGAACAAGCCTGGCCATATTCATGTGGCCTATGAAAACGGTCCTTTCCGCTATCTGAATAATCACTGGCGCTTTACGCCGGTGGCGGGCGGGACAGAGGTGGATTTCTTCGTGGATTTCGAATTCCGCAGCCGCATCCTGCAAGTGGCGATTGGCGTGGTGTTCAATGAAGCGGTGCGATTGATGGTGCGCGCCTTTGAAAGACGCGCGATGCATCTTTACGGGCGGCCAGGCGCGGCTGGCATTGGCAAGCCGGCCTCGGCCTAATCCATTCCTATTGCAGCTTGATATTGCGCGCCTGGATCATGTTGCGCCATTTGGCGTTTTCCGCCGCGAAATAGGCCGGCCATTCCGCAGTACTGCCAATAGTTGGCACCACGGCAAGTGTGCTTAGGCGTTCGCGCGTATCGGGCGCTTCCATTGCGGCTTTGGTCAGCGCATGCATGCGCGCCAGGATTTCGGCAGGTACGCCGGTTGGTGCTTGCAGGGCGATATGTTCCACCACCTCCACACCCGGAAAGCCTTGTTCGACGAAGGTGGGGATTTCCGGCGTGAGGGGGCTTCTTTCCTTGGTCGCCACCGCAAGGGCGCGCAGGGCGCCGGACCGGATATGCGGCAAAATGCCCGACGCCGCCTGGAAAACCATCGGCGTTTCATTGGCGAGCACTGCCTGAACCGCCGGAGCGCCGCCGCGATAGCCGACATCCTGAATGGTGAGCCGAGCTTCCTGCAGGAACAATTCAGTCGCGAGATGCGTCGAAGACCCCGTGCCGGAATTCGCATAGGTCAGGTTGCTGTTCGGCCGGCGCGCGATTTCCACATATTCCGCAAGCGTGCGCGCGGGGAAGCTGGGATTGACCACCATGATGATCGGCATGGAGGCAATCAGCCCGATACCGACAAAATCCTTTTCATTGTCATAGGGCAGCGGCATCAGATGCGGCGCCATGGCATAAGTGCTGACGGTGCTGACCAGCATGGTATAGCCATCAGGCCGCGCGCGGGCGACGCTATTAAAGCCGATCGTGCCATTGGCGCCGGTGCGATTATCCACCACAAAACTGCGGCCCGTATCGCTGGAAAGCTTTTGCGCCAGAATGCGCGCGACAGCATCGGTGGACCCGCCTGCGGCCCAAGGTACCACCAGCGTGACCGGGCGGCTTGGCCACGCATCCTGCGCGCGCGCGATGCTGGGAAGCAGCGCAGGGGCGGCAAGCAGGGCAAGGTGACGGCGAGAGATCATGGTGTCCTCCTGAGTGAGCGCTTGTGCTGTCCTTAGGATTGACCCGATGGGCATGGCAAGCGGCTTTTCCCACTGATGGTTTTTCTTGCTTTCTGGTGCCTGCCTGAAGAAGACTAAGCGCTCCCCAAAGCCAGGAGACGGAATATGGGTGGCTTTCTGACCGATGATGATCTGAAGCAATTGCAGTCGGCGGATGAGGTGATGTTTCCCTCTCCCATCCCGACGCAGGTGGTGTCATCCGACGAATTCTGGCCCATGCCGCAGACCGAAAAACAAAAGGCGGTTGAAGCGCGTATCAAGGAAATGGCCGATGAAATCGGCGGTAAGCAGGGCCTGGGGCGGCGGCGCTTTCTGCAAACCGCTTCCGGCATGGCAGCCGCCTTCCTCGCCATGAATGAAGTCCATGGACCGCTTTATGCGGTGAGCAGGGCCGAGGCGCAGCAGCCGGATGCGGCGGCAGCGCGTGCGGCGGCGTTGAAGGACCAGTTCATCATGGATGTGCATACGCATTTCCTGCGCCCCGATACGCGTATCATGACCTTTGTGAATGCCCGGCGCGCGGTGGGGCAGGCGGGATGGAATCCTGATCTGATCGGCAAGGAACAGACGATTCAGGATTTGATGGAAGCAAGCTGGTTCAAGGAAGTGTTTCTTGATTCGGATACCAAGGTCGCGCTGATCAGTGGCGCGCCTTCTGAAGAACCGATTGACTGGTTCCTGACCAATGACATGAAATTCGATGCACGCAAGCGTGTGAATGATGCCGCCGGCACCAAGCGCGTCTTGTCCCATGCGATTTTCACGCCAGGCCAGCCGGGCTGGATGGATGAGGTGGAGCGGAGTATCGAACAACTCAAGCCCGATAGCTTCAAAGGCTATACCATTGGCGATAACACCAATAAGCAATTGGCGCGTCATCCTTGGCGGATGGATGATGAAAAGCTGCTCTATCCCTTCTATGAGCGCTTGCTGAAGGCTGGGATCAATACTGTCTGCGTGCATAAGGGGCTTTTCCCACAGCAGGTGACGCAGCAATTCCCGCATCTGCTGCCCTTTGCCGGCGTGGATGATGTGGGCAAGGCGGCGAAGGATTGGCCGCAGATGAATTTCGTCATCTACCATTCTGCCTATCGCTGGACCGGCGGCGGTGGTGCCGGCATGGGCGTGGAGCAATTCGCCCGTACGGGCCGTGTGGATTGGACCACGGATTTGGCAGAAATTCCGGCGAAATATGGTGTGACGAACGTCTATGGTGATCTTGGCCAGATCTTCGCGCAGACCACGGTGATTGAACCCGGGCTTTGCGCGGCGCTGATGGGTACACTCATTCGCGGCCTTGGTGCGGATCATGTCGTTTGGGGTACGGATGCGATCTGGACCGGTTCGCCGCAATGGCAGATTGAAGCGCTGCGGCGGCTTGAGATTCCGGAAGACATGCAGCGCCGCCATGGATTTGCTCCGCTTGGACCGGCGGATGGTCCGATCAAGACCGCGATTTTTGGTGGCAATTCGGCGAAAATGTATCGCTATGATCAACGCCGCGCAGGGCTTGAAGGTGATGGCGTGGCGCGTGTGAAGACGCAATATGCGGCCGCTGGCGGTAATCGCAGCAACAAGGCTTACGGCTATGTGCTGGCAGGATAGGGAAGAATGGGCGCAGGCGTGAACCTGCGCCCGGCGCCTTTACTCCGCCGCGCGTAGCGCGGTTTGGGAGCGAAGTTTCACAATGCCTGGCAGGGCATTGCCCTTCCACAGCGCTTCCAGCAGTGCTTTGGCTTCCTGCGTGCCAATCGCGTCTGCCGTGAGTTCCAGGAATTTGTCGGACAGATCCGCATCCGAAAGCGGCGCATCCGGATCGCCCTTGCGGGTGTGCTGATGGCGGTTCAGTACACGCCCATCGCGTAGCTTGATTTCCACCTTCGCGGAACGCTTGGATGGGAAGGCTGCCGCACATTCCGGGTCCAGAGCGACTGTCACCTTGGGCATCAAGGCCCGGATGGCGGGATCAGTCAGACGGTCTGGTTCAAACGCCGCCAAGCGCACGCCGCCATGCAGCAACATGGTTGCGACGGTGAATTGGGTCGAGAAACGGCAATCCTGCTCGGTCGCGGCGGTCGGGCGATCACAGACATCCTTGGTCGCCTTATAGCCGCCGACATGCACGCCAAGCACATCGCCCGCGCTGAAGCCGGCTTCGCGTTGCAAATCGCGCACGGCATCAAGCGCGGCGAAAATATGCCCGCAGCAACCGTGATTCTTGAAGGTCATGTCCGTGATGGCATAGGGCTTACCAATATTAGCCAGTGATTTTTCCCATTTGCCGGTATCTTCGCTGGTGGCTGCAGCAAAGCCTGCCGGCCCATGCAGCACGTCCAGCGCGCCGGTCATGCCGCGTGCGGCCGCCATCGCCGCCATGGCGCCCGCTTCCGCTGCATGGCCGGGATGCAGGGGCTTGGACATGCCTTCGCCCCGGAAGGCTTGTTGCAGGCCGCTGGCCATAGTAGCGCAGGTTGCAATGGCGTGTGCTGTGCGTTCCGCATCGCAATTCAGAGCCACCGCCACCGCTGCCGCCGCACCGAAAGTGCCGACCGTGCCGGTGGTATGCCAGAAATCGTAATGGGATGGCTGTACGGCAACGCCGATGCGGCAGGAAACCTCATAGCCAGCAATCATGGCACGCAGCAGCAAATCCATATCCGCGCCGCGCGATTGCGCCGCCGCCAGCGCTGCCGCAATGGTGGGGCAGCCCGGATGATAGACGGCGTAACGATAGATATCGTCGAACTCCACGGTATGGGATGCCGTGCCATTCAGTAGCGCCGCGTGGCGGAGCGGCACCTGACGGCCACTCACGTAACATACCGCGCCACCACCGCCGCGCGTTTCATCTTCCAATGCGGCGGACATGAAGGTGGCGGGTGCGCGTGACGCACCGGGCAGCAGGGCAGCGAACCAATCCACCAAGGCGCGGCGCGCGTGATGCGCGACTTCCGCATCTACCGCACGGCTGCGCCAGGAAGCAGCGTGATCCGCCAGAATGAGTAAGGGGTTTTCCATGATGGGCATTGCTACGCGTTGCCGCGCAGCACCTCCTTATTGATCACAACATCGGGGTCGAGTTGACCCTTGAAATGGCTGATGATGCTCTCCGCACAGGAAAGCCCCATACGGCGCATTCCCTGTTCCGTTGCGGCAGCCGAATGCGGGGAGACGACAACATTCGGCAGATCAAGCAGCGGCAGGCGCGTGGTGACTGGTTCTTCCCAGAACACATCAAGCCCGGCAGTCGCAAGATGCCCGGTTTTCAGCGCGGCGGTGAGTGCGGCTTCATCCACCAATGTGCCGCGTGCGGTATTGATATAGGTGCCGCCCGGCTTCATTGCGGCAAGGAAAGTGCCATTCACCATGCCGCGCGTTTCCTCATTGCTGGGGCAATGGGTCGTGACGATATCGGCTTCTGCCAGGCCTTCATGCAACACCTTCACCGGGCGGAAGCCAGCGCCCTTGATGGTGTTTTGTGGGATATAGGGGTCATGCACCAGCACCTCCATCCCGAAGGCGGCGCAAAGCCGCGCAACGCGCCCACCAATGCGGCCAAAGCCTATGATCAGCACCTTGCGCCCGGACAAATCCCAGGTTTTCAGCGAAGGTTTGGAACCCCAATCCAACGCGCGCAAATTCTTGTCATAATCCAGCGTGCGCCGGGATGTTGAAAGCATCAGCATCATGGCGTGTTCGGCAACCGAAAGCGCATTGGCATCGGGGGTGACCGTCAGGGGAATGCCGCGTTCGGTCAGCGCCTTCACATCAACCGCATCATAGCCCACGCCATGCCGCGCGCAGATGGAAAGCATCGGCGCGTTGTTCAGAAAATCGCGATTGATCGGTGTGGCGCGAACGATGATCGCTTCTGCGGTTTGCATCGGCTCCCGCAGTGTATCCGCATTCACCTCGGTCAACATCGTGACCTTGAAATCGGGTTCCGCATGCAGCCTTGCCATCGCGTCGGGGTGCAGCGGTCGTAGGCAAACGATATGGGGCATGGTGTTTCCTATTCTACCTTGGCGCCGGATATACGCACCAACTCTGCCCATTTCGGAATTTCGCTTGCCAGAAAGGCGCTGAACTCCTCGGGGGTGGAACCAACAGGCTCGCTCCCCTGCTGGGCGAGCTTGGCCTTCATGTCATCAGTACGCATGACGGCACGAATTTCTGATGCGATGCGGTTGACGATGGGGGTGGGGGTACCGGCCGGCGCCATATAGCCATTCCACAGCGCCACTTCGAAGCCAGGCAAGGTTTCGGCAATGGTCGGCACATCGGGTAGCAGGGAAGAACGGCGCGCGGTTGTTACGGCAATCGCGCGCAGCCGGCCCGCCTGTACATGCGCAATCACTTCCACCAGGGGCGCGGCCATGGCCTGGATTTTGCCACCCATCAAATCGGTTACAGCTGGCGTGCCGCCACGATAGGAAACATGCGTAACGTCAATCCCAGTGCGCGTTGCGATCAGCGCGGCAGACAGGTGTTGTGATGTACCCGAACCAGCATTGCCAAAATTGAGCGCACCGGGCTTCGCCTTGGCTTCCGCAACAAGCGCGGCAAAATCCCGCGCTGGCACATCCGGGTGCACCACGAGCAGATTGGGAATGAAGGTGGTTTGGCTGATCGGTGCGAAATCTCGCCGCGCATCAAAGGGCATATTGCGATAAAGCGCGCCATTCGTCGCATGCGTCGAACTTGTCGCCATCACCAGCGTATAGCCATCGGGCGCGGCGCGTGCGACAGCCTCACTGCCGATATTGCCAGCGGCACCTGGGCGATTTTCAATCACGACAGGCTGGCCAAGCCGGGGCGAAATCGCCTCAGCCACCAAGCGTGCCGTGATATCCGTGCTGCCACCCGGTGCGAAGGGAACAATCACGCGAATGGGGCGATCGGGGCTCCAGGGCGTCTGCGCCAAAGCCGGGCTCGCTGCAATCGCCGCGAGCCCTGCCAGAAGATGTCGTCTTTGCATTGTATCCTCCTTCAACGCCGCCGATCTGCGCCGGCTGGCGTGGTGCTGTTACAATTGATGATGCGCGGCTGGCCCCATCACCGCTTCACGCATGCGCGCCTGCAAAATGGCACCTTCGCGCGGCGGCAAAACCAAGGGCTTGCTGGTGGCGTCAATTTTCGCCACCGCGAACAGGGGGCCGTTACCTGCATGAATAGCCTTATGCAGCGCGGGGACTTCATCTGGCTTGGTAACAAACATGGTGTGCTTGAAGCCCGCGCCTTTCGCCATGGTCACCAGGTCCACACCGTGGCGGGTCGCGGTTTCCTGCATGCCGGTTTCACCGTAATGCTCATTGTCTTGGACCACGATGGAAAGATTGGCGGGCTTTTGCACCGCAATCGTCGCCAAGGCGCCGATGCCCATCAGCATTTCACCATCGCCGGTAATCACCAGTACCTTGCGCTTGGGCTGCGCCAGGGCGAGGCCAAGGCCAATCATGGCCGCACCGCCCATGCCCCCCCAAAGCGGCAGGTTTTCCGCGCAATCGCCAATGGCGGTAATATCCCAGGCTGGCGCGCCAAGACCGGCGATGACAAGCATATCGCCACGATCCGCCAGCAGTGCACGGGTCAATTCACGACGATCAAGTTTTCCTGAAGCGGCAAGCATGGGTCAGTCCTTCCCGAAGGTCTTGGCGCCAAGCACACGCTGACCAATCAGGGTTGCGGTGGGGCGGAAGGTATTGAAGGCAAGACGAAGGGTCGCATTCACCGTGGGGGCGATATCTTCTGGCGTATCGGCGCGGTGCACCAATGTGCCCATGGCTTCCAGCACGGTTTGCGTCGCATTGCCCATGGGCACCTGCGCCGGGTTAAATTCACCAAAATCGCCACGCATGGTCACCAGCATTGGCAGCGGGCAGCGATGCATGAGCGAAAGCGAAAGCATATTGATGCAATTGCCCACACCGGAAGATTGCATCAGCAAAACGCCCTTGGCGCCACCAAGCCATGCCCCTTGCAAAAGCGCGATGCCTTCTTCTTCCGTGGTCAGTGTCACCACGGTCATTTCATTATCCGCCAAGCAGCGGCGGATCAGGCGGGAATGCCCAGCATCCGGCACCAAGGCTACTTGCGTGATGTTATGGGTCTTGAGCAGGGAATAAATTTGATCCGGCCAATCGGCCGCGGCGTCGGGCGCCTTGTCAATTGCGTGCTGATCCATGGTTTTCCAATCCTTAGAAGGCCCCAACATCCTGCGCCCGGGGCCTTATTGCAAGCGCCAATGGTGCTTTTTGGGCATCCTGGCGCTAAGCATCCATCATGATTCCCATCACAACGCGCATCGCCATTGCCGAGGAGGAATTGCAGGAGGATTTTCTGCGTGCCTCCGGCCCTGGTGGGCAGAATGTCAATAAGGTGGAAACGGCCGTCCAATTGCGGTTCGCGGCCATGGCGTCGCCCAATCTGCCGGAGAGGGTCAAGGAAAGATTGAAGAGCCTGGCCGGGCGGCGCATGACACGGGAAGGGGTGGTGGTCATCACTGCCCAGCGTCATCGTTCGCGTGAAGCCAATCGGCAGGATGCGCGCGAAAGACTCCTGGCATTACTCCGTGAAGCCGCTCAGCCACCGGCGCCGCCACGAAGGGCTACAAAACCAACTTTGGGTTCAAAAAAAAGGCGCCTTGAGGCGAAGACCCGGCGGGGATCCATCAAATCTTTGAGAGGCACACCGAAGGAAGATTAGCGTGGCGTGTGACCATAAAAAAGGCGGCACCCCAAAGGAATGCCGCCTTGCTTACCATCGGTAAGGCTCAGCCTTTGGCCTTGCGCTTGCCCTTTTTCACGCCAGCGAGGGCCGCGGCTTTCAATGCCGGGCTCGCCTTGAAACGAACGGTGGCGCCAGCCTTGATCTGCACTTT
>JACCED011078813.1_pt1 | contig 13777 bp, 13 predicted proteins | sample 7455021 | NCBI WGS metagenome assembly JACCED01 (sample SAMN15323456, study PRJNA562643) | freshwater metagenome | isolation source: river surface water | place: USA:Blue River Watershed | collected 2017-08-19 | reverse complement strand
TCTCCATGAGCCGGGTCCGATAGGTACTCACCGTCTTCACCGACAGCGACAGGGCCTTGGCGATGTCCCCCGCCGTCTCCCCCTTGGCCAGCTTGAGGAACACCTGGAACTCGCGTTCCGACAACTGCTCGTGCGGCGCCCCGCCCTCTTTGCGGTTGAGCTGTTGGGCCAGCAACTCGGCCACCGCAGGCGAGATGTACCGCCGCCCCAGCGCGATGGTGCGGATCGCGTTCACGATCTCCATCGGCTCGCACTCCTTGTTGAGATACCCGCTCGCCCCCTGGCGGATCAGGTTCATCGCGTAATGCTCCTCGGGATAGCCCGAGAGGATCAGGATGCCGACGTCCGGCGCCTTCGCGCGGATCATGCCCAGCGCGTCGATGCCGCTCTGGCCGGGCATGGACAGATCCATCACCAGCACGTCCAGCTCGGTGGTGCGCACCAGATCGATGGCCTCGCGGCCGCTGGCCGCCTCGCCCACGACCCGCAGGTCGACCTGTTCCGAAAAGAACTGCTTCAACCCTGAACGCACGATGGCGTGGTCATCGACGATGCCGACTTTGATCATGTCCGAACTCTTTTCTCGCCTGGTGTATCGGAGCGGGCCCAGGCTCTACCATTAGGAATTACTGTGGCACGCGGAGGATGCGGATTCTATGCACTTCTCCCGTCGAATGGAGGCACTCCGTACTACAGAAGAGCCGGTCGGACGGCATCGGCCACGTCCTACCGCGGGTCGGCCGCGGGGACTATGAGGCACCGCTGACCTGCACGCCTAGGCTTGGCGCGCCAGTCCCATCGCCAGAGGACACCGCCATGAACGAACGCCACTTCCCCCGGGCCGCGCAGGCGGCCGCAGGTCGCCGCCTCGCTCAGGAAGCCGCCGAGACCGGCGGCAACCTGTTCGACAACACCCGCGAGTTCGCGGCGCAGGCACTCGAGCGGGCCGCCCACCGCATGCGCGACCTGCGCGAGGGCGTGGCCGACGGCGCGACCGCGGCCCAGCGCCAGGTGGGCCTCTACACCGACGCCACCCGGCGCTACGTCGCCGACCAGCCGCTGCGCTCCGCCCTCATCGCCGCCGCGATCGGCGCCATGGTCACCGCCGCCATCCTGATGCTGCGCCGGCGCAGCGGCCGCTACTGACCGGTGCCAGCCCATGCTGCACCCGGTCTTCACGGTGCTGCTGCGCCAGCCTGAGCTGCTGATGGAGCATGCGGCCGGCTACGCCGCGCTGCTGCGCGAGGAAGCGCAGGCCACCACCGGCCAGCTGGTCAGCCGCGCCCTGGCCTGGGCCATCGCGGTGCTGGGCTTCCTGCTGTTCATCGTGCTGGCCGGCACCGCCGCCATGCTGGGCGCGGTGACGCAGCACTTCCACTGGATGCTGCTGCTCGTGCCCGGCACGGCGCTGGCGCTGTCGGCGGTGGCCTTCCTGCAGGCGCGGCGCGCGCTGCCACGCCCCCTCCTGGACAGGCTGCGCGCCCAGCTCGATGCGGACGCACGGGCGCTGCGCGCCCCGGCACGGGCATGAGCCACGCGACCGACCGGCTCGAGCGCTCCCGTGCCGCCTTGGCCGAGGCGATGCAGCGCGGCGGACTCGGCCCGCCGCACGCACGAGCCCAGGCGCCGACGCCACACGGACCGGATGCAGCCGGGGCGGAAGGCGCGCGCGACGCCGCCCACCCGCGCAGACCACCCTGGCAACGCTGGATGGACGCCGCGCGCCGCCGCTGGCACGCGCATCCGCTGCACCTGGTGGCGGAGATCGCGGTCCCGGCGCTGGGCGCATGGGCGGCACGCAGGCCGCTGACCTTCCTGGCCATGGCCGCTGCGGCGGGTGCCGGCCTGGTCGCCACGCGGCCCTGGCGCGTGCTCTCGGCCACCGGCGTGCTGGCGATGGCCCTGCGCGCGATGGGCGTGCCCTCGTTCGCGCTGGCCGGCCTGCGTATGCGACGCAGCCCGCGGCGCATGGCCACGCGCGTAGGGCCCTGAACCGATATCCCCTTCCACCCCCGCCAAGGAGATCACCATGAAGAAGACGTCCACCCCCACCACACACGCGCGCCGCGCCACCCGCGCGCTCCTGCTGGCCATCGCCTGCGGGCTGGGGCTGTCGGCCACGCTGACTGGCTGCGCCGTCGTGCGCGGGCAGCAGAGCATGGGCACCTACATCGACGACCGCACCATCACCGCCGCGGTGAAGGCCCGGCTGCTGGAGGACAAGTCCACCAGCGGCATGACGGTGGACGTGGACACGCAGGAAGGCACCGTCATCCTCTCGGGCTTCGCGAAGACGGCCCAGGAGAAATCGCAGGCTGAGGCGCTGGCCCGCGCCACCAAGGGCGTAAAGAACGTGCGCAACCTGCTGGTCGTGCGGCCCTGAGCCGGGGCCGGGCGGCGACCCGATGCGCCTGTTCCGCTGCGACCGCTGCGGCAACGCCCTGTATTTCGAGAACTGGCGTTGCCTGCAGTGCGGCAGCGACCTGGCCTTCCTGCCGGACTGCATGGACCTGTGCGCCATCGATCCGGCGCCCGCCGACGGGCCCGCGCTGTGGCGCCGTCACCAGGCCCCGGCCGGCGAGGCGGCGCGCCGCTGGCGCCTGTGCCTCCACAACGCGCAGACGCAGGCCTGCAACTTCGCCATTCCCGCCCACGACGCGAACCCGCTGTGCGTGTCCTGCCGGCAGACCCGGGTGCTGCCTGACCTGTCCGCCCCCGGCAATACCGAGCGCTGGTACCGCCTCGAGGTGGCCAAGCGGCGCCTGTTCTTCACGCTGGCCTGCCTGGGCCTGGTGCAACCGGACCCCGCACGCGCCGGCCCTGGCCAGTCCGGCCCTGCCTACGAGTTCCTCGCCGACCTGCCCGGGCAGCCCGTCACCACCGGTCATGCCCACGGCGTGATCACCCTCAACATCGCCGAGGCCGATGACGACGAGCGCGTGCGGCGGCGGGTGGCGCTCCACGAGCCCTATCGCACCCTGCTGGGACATCTGCGGCACGAGTCAGGCCACTACTACTGGGACCGGCTGGTGCAGGGCACCCCCGCCCTGCCCGCCTTCCGCGACCTGTTCGGCGACGAGCGCGCCGACTACGCGCAGGCGCTGCAGGCGCACTACGCGCGCAGCCCGCTGCCCGAGCCGGGCTGGCAGGACGCGTTCATCACCGCGTATGCCACCGCCCACCCCTGGGAGGACTGGGCCGAGACCTGGGCGCACTACCTGCACATGGTCGATCTCCTGGAGACGGCCGCCGCCTTCGAGACGCGGCAGCAGGGGTCCGCTGTCACCGGCGGCGCCGGCGACTTCGATGCGCTGGTGACGCGCTGGGTCCCCCTGACCCTGCTGGTGAACAGCCTCAACCGCAGCCTCGGCCACGGCGATGCCTACCCCTTCGCGCTGGGCCCGGGCGCGCGGACCAAGCTGCGCTTCGTCCACGACCGCATCCAGGCCTGGCGCGGCGGCTACGCGTTCAGCGCGCCGCCACCGTGATCTCGTTGCGCACCGAGCGCGCCTCCTTCACGTTACCAGCCAGCTCGCCGGCACGCGTCTTGGCGGCCAGCGTGGGCACCTGGCCGCTGAGCGTCACCACGCCCTGCGAGGTCTCGACATCGATGCGCACGCCCTGCAGCTCGCGGTCGGCCGCCAGCACCGCCTTCACCCGCGAGGTGACCTGCGTGTCGTCCATCTGCCCGCCCGCGCGCGAGGCGCCCTCGCGCGCCTGGCTGGCCGCGCCCATGACCGCCGACTTCGCATCCTGCGCGGCCTCGGAGCCGCCCTGGCGCACGTCGCGCGCGACTTCGCGGCCCCGCTCCAGGGCCGAATCGACCTGCTGCCCGACGCTGCGCGATTCATCGCGCTCGCCGCAGGCGGTCAGCGAGGTCACCGCAGCCAGCGGCAGGAGGTACAACCAGGGATGGCGGCCGGTCATCGGCATGGGAAGTCCTTTCGGTCGGTGAATCGACGAGCCGCCCAATCTAGGCAGGCGCCGTGCGGCGAGCCGTAGGACAAGCGCGATGCGGCCGTGCGCTCAATCCGCCGGCCGGTCGATCTCGCGCAGCAGGCGCTCGAGCCGGACAGACAGCTGCTCGGTGGACAGGCGCTCCCGAAATCGCTCGACCATCAGCGGCAGGCTCATCGGCGTGGGCTGCGCCAAGTCGACCCAGGCCAGCCCCAGCCGGCGGATGCGCGCCAGCGTCTGCGCGAGCCGCCGTACCTCCAGTTCCTGCGAGAGCACTTCGCGCTCGGCCTGCACCAGCAGCAGGTTGCCCCGGTCCCACTTGCGGAACACCTCGAAGAACAGCCCGCTGGAGGCCTGCAACTGGCGCGCGCTCTTGGGCTGGCCCGGATAGCCGCTGGACACCAGCCCCGCAATGCGCGCGATCTCGCGGAAGCGTCGCTGCGCCAGCTCGGACGCGTTGAGCGAGGCCAGCACGTCGGCCAGCAGGTCGCCCTCCGCGAACACCGATCCGTCGCGCAGCGGCGCGAGGTCGAAGGGCTCGGCGCTCACCAGCTCCAGGCCGTAGTCGTTGACGGAGAGGCTGAAGGTGTTGGGCTTGTCCCGCGCCAGCCGCCACGCCAGCAGGCTGGCCAGCCCCAGGTGCACCTGCCGGCCGGCGAAGGGGTGCAGGAACAGGTGCTGTCCCTCGCGCGAGGTGAGGCACTCGGCCAGCACGCACTCGGTGGACGGCAGGCGGGACAGGCGCGCCTGGGTGCGCAGCATCGGCAAGGCCGCCGCGAGTGCCGGGGCTGAGTCCGCGTCCACAGCCTCCCCAGCCACGCCCGCCTCGGCCGTACGCTGCAGCACCTGCAGCACCGCGTCCCCCAGTTCAGCCGACAGCGACATGCGGCTGCCCTGCCAGGTCGGCACCGCGCCCTTGCCGGCGCTGGCCTTGCGCACGTAGGCCACCATCTCGCGCACTCGCACGAACTCCAGCAGGCGGCCGGCGAAGTGGAAGCAGTCGCCCGGGCGCAGGCGCGCGATGAAGCCCTCTTCCAGGGTGCCCAGGCTGCCGCCGGTGAGGTACTTCACCTGCAGGCTGGCGTCGCTGACGATGGTGCCCACCGCCATCCGGTGCCGCTGGGCCACCCCGCGGTCGGGGACATGCCAGCGGCCCTGCGCGTCGGGCACGATGCGCCGGTAGTCCGGGTAGGCCGCCAGGCTCTCGCCCCCGCGCTCGCAGAAGGTCAGCGCCCAGTCGAATTCCTCGCGCGTGAGCCCGCGGTAGGCCGCGGTGCCCCGCACCTCCTCGTACAGCGCGCCAGCCTCGAAGCCGCCGCCCAGGGCCACGGTGACCAGGTGCTGCACCAGCACGTCCAACGGCTTGTCGGGACTCTCGCGGCTTTCTACGCGGCCTGCGGCGATCGCCTCGCGCACGGCCACCGCCTCCACCAGCTCCATCGTGTGCGTGGGCACCAACGTCAGGCGGCTGGCCCGGCCCGGCGCGTGGCCGCTGCGGCCGGCGCGCTGCATCATGCGCGCCACGCCCTTGGCCGAGCCGACCTGCAGCACCCGTTCCACCGGCAGGAAGTCCACGCCCAGGTCCAGCGACGAGGTGGCCACTACGGCGCGCAGCGTGCCCTCGCGCAGGCCAGCCTCCACCCAGTCGCGCGCGGACTTGTCCAGCGAGCCGTGGTGTAGCGCGATCTGCCCCGCCCATTCAGGCCGCGCCTGCAGCAGCAGCTGGTACCAGATCTCGGCCTGCGATCGCACGTTGGTGAAGACCAGCGTGGTGCCAGAGCGCTCGATCTCGGAGGCCACCGCCTCCTGCATGCGCGCGCCCAGGTGGCCCGCCCACGAGTAGCGGCCCGGGTCCTCGGGCAGCAGGGTGTCGACCACCAGCGCCTTGTCCATGCGCCCGCGCACCTGCACCGGCGCGCCGCCTGGCCCGCACAGCGCCTGCGCCGCGGCCTCGAGGTTGCCCAGCGTGGCCGACAGGCCCCAGGCCACCAGCCGCGGGTTGAAGCGCCGCAGCCGCGCCAGTGCCAGCTGCACCTGCACGCCGCGCTTGCTTCCAAGCAGCTCGTGCCACTCGTCGACCACCACATGGGTCACGCCGGCCAGCAGCTCGGGCGCCTGAGGGCGGGTCAGCATGAGCGTGAGCGACTCGGGCGTGGTGACCAGCGCGGTGGGCCAGCGCTTGTCCTGCCGGGCGCGCTCGGACGAGGATGTGTCGCCGGTGCGCAGGCCCAGCGTCCAGCCGGGCGCGAGTTCGGCCAGCGGCGCGGACAGGGCGCGCGCGGTGTCGGCGGCCAGCGCGCGCATCGGCGTGATCCACAGCACCCGCAGCGGGGGGGCCGTGCGGGGTGCAGGCGTCTGGACCGGTGCGTGGCAGGCCGCCAGGATGCCGAGCCAGACGGCATACGTCTTGCCCGCGCCCGTGTTGGCATGCAGCAGGCCGCTGTCGCCGCGGGCGATCGCAGCCCAGGCCTCGCGCTGGAAATCGAAGGCCTGCCAGCCGCGCGCGGCCAGCCAGCCCTCGACGGCGGCAAGGCCGTCGGCGGGCGGTGTGGACGGAAGGCGGTCGCGCGGCATGGAGGCCGCATCTTGCCCCCGGCACGCCGTGCGCGCGGACACGGGGACATTGGCCGGTGCGCCGGCCGGTCCGCGACCCTGCGGTTAAGCTTCGCGCCTATGACATCGATGTCCCGCTGGCTGCCGTTCCTGGCCTGGCCCCGGCCCGACGGCGCCCTGCTGAGGGGCGAACTGGCCGCCGCTCTCACCGTGGCCGTCGTGGTCATTCCGCAATCGGTCGCCTACGCCGGCCTGGCCGGCATGCCGCTCGTCACCGGCCTGTACGCGGCGCTGCTGCCGATGCTGGTGGCGGTGCTTTTCAGTCGCTCCACCCGTCTGTCGGTGGGTCCGTCGGCGCTGTCGGCCGTCCTCATCGGCGCGTCTCTGGTCGGCATGGCCGAACCCGGCTCGGCGCAGTGGGTGGCGCTGGCGGTGTGGCTGGCCATCCTCTCGGGCGTGATGCAGGTGGTGGTGGGCGTCACCGGCTCGGCGTGGATGCTCAATCTCGTGAGCGCGCCGGTACTCACCGGCTTCACCCAGGCGGCCGCCCTCCTGATCATGGCCTCGCAGCTGCCCGCGCTCACCGGCGCGGCGGGCTCGCTCGCCGGCCTGCTGCAGGGAGCGCGGCCCGAGCCCGAGACCCTGGCGTACGGCCTGGGCAGCCTCGCGCTGCTGGAGTTCGGCAAGCGCCGCCTGCCCCGCGTGCCCATGGTGCTCGTGGTGCTGGCGGCCAGCGCCGCGGTCAGCGCCGCCACCGGCTTCGCCGCGCGCGGCCAGGTGGTGGGCGAGCTGCCCACCGGCCTGCCCTCGCTGTACCTGCCTGGCTGGCCGGTGTGGGAGCAGATCGCCATGCTGATGGCGCCGGCGCTGGTGCTGGCCCTGGTGTCCTCGCTGGAGATGGCCTCCAGCGCCAAGATCGAGAACCAGCGCGAGGGACGCCGCTGGGACGCCGACCAGGACCTGGTGGGCCAGGGACTGGGCAAGCTGGCCTCGGCGCTGTGCGGCAGCTTCGCCACCAGCACCTCGTTCTCACGTTCGGCGATCACGCTGTACGCGGGCGCGCGCACCGGCTGGTCCAGCGTGTTCACCAGCGCGATGGTGCTGGGGGTGGTGCTGTTCTTCACCCCGGCGCTGCACCACGTGCCGCGCGCGGTGCTGGCAGCGGTGGTGGTGGCCGCGGTGCTGGGCCTGCTCAAGCCGCGCGCCTTCGTGGCGCTGTGGCGTCTGCACCGGGTGGAGGCGATGATCGCCGGCATCACCTTCGCAGCCACGCTGCTCACCGCGCCCCGCATCTACTGGGGTGTGCTGGCCGGCGTGGTGCTGGGGCTGGCCCATTTCCTGTACCACCGCCTGCACCCGCGCATCATCGAGGTGGGACTGCACCCGGACGGCAGCCTGCGCGACAGCCACCTGTGGAAGCTGCCGCCGATCGCGCCGCAGACCTTCGCGTTGCGCATGGACGATGAGCTGGACTTCGCCTCTGCCAGCGAACTCGAGCGCGCGGTGATGGAACACCTGGCCGCCCACCCCGAGGTGCGCCACGTGTGCCTGTTCGCGCATCCGATCAACCGGATCGACGCCACCGGCGTGGAGATGTTCGGCCAGCTGCGGCGCTTCCTCGCCGGGCGGGGCGTGACGCTCCACGTGAGCGGCATCAAGCTGCCGGTGGAACGCATGCTGCAACGCGCGGGCCAGTGGCCCACCGACGACCCGATGCTGCGCACCTACCGCACGGACCTGGAGGCGCTGGTGGCCTTCGGGCGACACAGCGCCTGAGGCCCCCCGTCACACGGTGACGATCCACCCCTCCAGGGGGTCCACCTGCGCGGGCAGGCCCCAGTTCGGCGGGCCTGCGCGATCGGCCCAGGCGGCCTGCACCAGGCACAGCACCGCATCGAGCCGGTCGCCGCTGCCGTCGGCGGCCAGCGCATCGCGCTGGGCGTTCGTGAGCTTCAGTCGCAGGCCCAGGCGGCTGCGGCCGGTCTCCAGCGCAGTGAGCAGGTCCTTGCGGGCGATCAGGCGATCGGGGGTGTGCTTGGCGACGTCGTCGCTCTTGTAGCTGCGGCGTTCGATCAGCTCGCGCGCCAGCAGGCCGGGGTAGGCCTCCAGCGCCACCCGCTGCGGGTCGCCCGCCTGCAATCCCGGCAGGCTCACGCCGGCCGCGCGCAGCAGCGGCACCGCCGCATGCAGCATGTAGGCCACCGGCGGGTTCACCCATTTCATCGAGGGGCTGGAGCCGGCCAGGCGGTCGAAGGCACGGTGCGCGAACTTGCCGCCCACAGGCCGCGCGGCGCAGAAGGCGGCGAAGGTCTCGCGGATCTCGGCGCGCGAGAGCGCGACATAGTGGTCCATGCAGGCGGCCCAGTCGGTGGGCCAGCCCAGGGTCTCGACCAGCTCGCGCGGCAGGCCGAAGGGCACGTCGAAACCGCCGACCCACGCGCCGGGCCGGGCCAGCCACGCGCCGAAGGCGGGCAGGGTGTCGAAGGTGAGGATGTCCTGCAGGCTCACCACGTCGCCGCGCCGCTCGCCGAGGGCGAGGACGACGGGCTTGCGGCGCGAGGGGCTGCTGGAGAAGTCGCAGCCGGCCAGCAGGGGCACGGCGGTGGAACCCGGGTCAGACCCGGCCGCAGATCGCGGCGGTGGCCATCAGGTCTTCGAGCAGGGCGAGGGACACGCGGCCGGAGACGGAATACGGGTCCAGCTCGGGCTTCTCCGAATATTTGAGAAGGATCGAGTGGTTGACCTTGTTCACGTTCACCTGGCCCATGGTCCAGCCGCCGAAGCGGCGCTCGGTGATTTCCTCGTAGTGCAGCAGCGCCACGTCCTTGTGGCGGCCGTCCTTCTGGATCAGGCCGAACAGGTCGGACACCGGCTGGCGCCCGCCTTCGATGGCCTGCAGGAAGATGCCGCCGCCATAGCACAGGATGCCGGTGATGCCGGTCTGCGGGTTGTGCTGGCGGGACTGCGAGAGGATGGATTCGATGGCCGTCGGGCTGTCGTCGACGGCGCGGCTGCAATAGAGGAGACGCACGAGCATGATCAGCTTCCCTTGGGAATCAGGGCCAGGAATTCTCGCCGCAAGGCGGCGTCCTTGAGGAAGACCCCTCGCATGACCGAGTTGATCATCTTGCTGTCCATGTCCTTCACGCCGCGCCAGGCCATGCAGTAGTGGCTGGCCTCCATGACGATGGCCAGGCCGTCGGGCTGGGTCTTCTCCATGATCAGGTCGGCCAGCTGCACCACCGCCTCTTCCTGGATCTGGGGGCGGCCCATCACCCACTCGGCCAGGCGCGCGTACTTGGACAGGCCGATGACGTTGGTGTGCTCGTTGGGCAGCACGCCGATCCACACCTTGCCGATCACAGGGCAGAAATGGTGGCTGCAGGCCGAGCGCACGGTGATCGGGCCGACGATCATCAGCTCGTTGAGGTGCTCGGCGTTGGGGAATTCGGTGATGCTCGGCGGCGCCACGTAGCGGCCGCGGAACACCTCGTTGACATACATCTTGGCCACGCGGCGCGCGGTGTCGCCGGTGTTGTGGTCGTTCTCGGTGTCGATGACCAGGCTGTCCAGGACGCCCTTCATCTTGGACTCGACCTCGTCGAGCAGCGCCTCGAGCTCGCCGGGCTGGATGAACTCGGCGATGTTGTCGTTGGAGTGGAAACGCTTGCGCGCCGCCAGGATCCGCTCGCGGATCTTCACGGACACGGGCACGCCCTCGTCCTCGCCCGGACGGTCGTTGGCAGGGGTGGCCCCGCGGGTAGCGAGGGTCTGGGGCGTGTCGGCTTTCATGAGCATCGTGGATGCTAACACCGGCATCCGTCAGGGCAACTTCACAGGGGTATCCCCGGGGTCGGCGGCCCGGCGGAATGGGAACTTAGGAGGGATTCCAGCTCGGCGAGCGTCCCTGCCTCCTGCAGGGGCTTGTCGTCGCGGATGCGGAGCATGCGCGGAAAGCGCACTGCGATGCCGCTCCTGTGCCGGCCGCTGCGCTGGATGCCCTCGAAGCCCAGCTCGAACACCAGCGCCGGCCGCACGCTGCGCACCGGGCCGAACTTGTCGACCGTGCTGCGGCGGATCACGGCGTCGACGCGCCGGAATTCCTCGTCGGACAGGCCGGAGTAGGCCTTGGCGAAGGGCACCAGCTGCAGCGCGCCGTCGCGCGGCGGCTCGCGGCGGGCGATGGCCTCCACCACCGCCTGCGCTTCGGCGGCATCGGCTGGCGCACGGCTCCAGACCGCAAAGGTGTAGTCGGTGTACACCGAAGCGCGGCGGCCGTGGCCGGCCTGGGCATACACCAGCACCGCGTCGACCGTCATCGGGTCGACCTTCCACTTCCACCACAGGCCGTCGGCTTTGGTGCGACCCACGCCGTAGGCGGCGTCCAGCCGCTTGACCATGAAGCCCTCGACACCGCGGGCGCGCGAGGTCTCGCGCAGTCGGGCGAAGGCCTCCCACGAGGGCTCGCGCACCGCCGGCGAGACCGCCAGCCCCACCCCTGCAGCCAGCGCCTCCAGCCGCGCGCGACGTTCGCGCAGGGGCCGCGCGCGCAGGTCGCGGCCGCCCTCTTCCAGCAGGTCGTAGGCGATGAAGGTGACCGGCGCCTCGGCCAGCACCTTGCGGGTGAGGGTCTTGCGGGTGATGCGTTGCTGCAGCACCGCGAACGCGCCGGGGCGACCTTCCGGGCCGTCCGTGCCCGCCGCCAGCACCTCGCCGTCGACCACCGTGCCGTCGGGCCAGTTTGCGGCCAGCGCCTGCACCTCGGGGAAGCGCTCGGTCACCAACTCCTCGCCGCGCGACCAGATCCAGGCCTGGCCGTCGCGGCGTACCACCTGCGCGCGGATGCCGTCGTACTTCCACTCCACCAGCCAGTCGTCGACCGGGCCCAGGCGCGCGTGCAGCGGTGCGGCCTCGGCTTCAGATCGTTCGCCGTTTTCCGCCTGCGCCAACAGCGGGTGCGCGAGGAAGAAGGGATAGGGTTGGCCACCGGAGGCCGGCCCCTCGCCCTCGGGCGGCGCGGGCGCAAGGAGGGCCTGCAGGCTGTCGGCGGTCGGCAGGCGGCGGGCGTCGGTGAACCCCATCATGCGCTGGGCCACCCGCTTGGGGTCCAGGCCGGCATGGCGGGCCAGCGCGCGCTGCACCAGCAGGCGGCTCATGCCGACGCGAAAGCCCCCGCCCACCAGCTTCACCAGGAGGAAACGGCCGGCGGTGTCCAGCTCGCGCCACCAGGTACGCACCTGGGCGGTCACCGCCTCCGGCGGCTGCCCGCGCAGGGGCAGCAGGCGCTGCTCCATCCAGTCGGCCAGGCCCAGGTCGGTCAGCGCGCCGCCCGGGGGCAGGACCAGCGAGATGGTTTCCGCCAGGTCGCCCACCGCCTGGTAGCTCTCCTCGAACAGCCAGGGCGCCAGGCCCGCCTCCTCGCAGGCCGCCGCGGCCAGCACCGACACCGGCACCACCTGGCGCGGCTTGCCGCCCGCGAGGAAATAGACCGCCCAGGCCGCGTCGCGCAGGTCGACCTGGGCGAGGTGGCGCTGCAGCGCCTCCACCTTGGCCTGGGTGGACGTGGTGGCGTCAAGCTCGGCGAAGAGGCGGGCGAAGTCACGCATGGACAGGCAACCTCAATCCTGCGGCGCGCCGCCGCTCTCGATCCGCTCGTCGCCATACTCGGTCTGGAACGCCTCGGCCTGCAGGCCACGCTCCTGCAGGTGGCGGACCATCACCGCCACGCTGCCGTGGGTGACGATGATGCGCGAGGCCCCGGTGGCGTCGATGGCCGATTGCAGGCCCGGCCAGTCGGCATGGTCGGACAGCACGAAGCCGCGGTCGTACCCGCCCCGCCGGCGCGCGCCGCGCAGCTGCATCCAGCCGCTGGCGAAGGCGATGCTCGTCTCGCCGAAGCCGCGCAGCCAGAGGCTGGCGGTGGCCGAGGGCGGGCACAGCACCAGTGCGCGCCGCAGCGCGCTGCGGTCGGCCACCTCCGACACCAGGCAGGTCGGCGCGAGGGCCACGCCGGCCTCGCGGTAGGCGGCGTTGAGCGGCTCCACCGCGCCGTGCACCACCACCGGGCCGATGGAGGCGTCGATCCCGCTGAGAATCCGCTGCGCTTTGCCGAAGCTGTAGCAGGCCAGCACGCTGGCACGGCCGGCCGCCGCATTGGCGGCCCACCAGGCGTTGACCTGCGCGAACAGCAAATCGTCGGGTTGCCAGCGGTAGACCGGCAGGCCGAAGGTCGATTCGGTGATGAACACGTCGCAACGCACCGGCTCGAAGGGCGTGCAGGTGGGGTCGGGCGCGACCTTGTAGTCGCCGCTGGCCACCCAGACCTGCCCGCCGTGTTCGAGGCGCACCTGCGCCGACCCCAGCACATGCCCGGCCGGGTGCAGCGACACCGTCACGCCGCCGTGGACGATACGCTCGCCATAGGCCAACGTGTCCAGCCGGATGTTGCCGAGGCGGGCGCGCAGCACGCCCTCCGACGGCCTCGCCGCCAGGTAGTGGCCGTGCCCGGGGCGGGCATGGTCGGCATGGGCATGCGTGATCACCGCGCGGTCCACCGGCCGCCAGGGGTCGATGTAGAAATCCCCCGGCGGGCAGTAGAGCCCCTGCGGCCGCTGGACGACCAGGTCGGACATCGTCTGCCTCCCGCCGCTAGAGGTAGCGCTTGCCCTGCACCGCCAGGGCCAGGCGCATCACCACCAGGGCCAGGCGCTCCAGCACGCGCTGGCGCCAGGGGCGCTTGTCATAGTCCACCGGGTCGGTCACCTCGCCCTGCTGGTGGATCGCTTCGAGCAGGCGCCGGCGCAGCACCGCCGCGAAGCGGGTGTCGTCGATGACCAGGTTGGCCTCGCGCGCCAGCAGCAGGCTCAGCGGATCGAGGTTGGACGAACCCACGGTCGCCCAGTGGCCGTCGATCACCGCCACCTTGGCATGCAGGAAGCTGGGCGAGTACTCGTGGATGGCGACACCCGCACGCAGCAGGCTGGCGTACACCGGCCGCGAGGCGTAGTACTGCATGAAGTACTCGTAGCGCCCCTGCAGCAGCAGCGTGACGCGCACGCCGCGCAGCGCCGCGCGCTCCAGCGCGAGGCGCAGGCGACGGCCCGGCACGAAGTAGGCGTTGGCGATCAGCACCTCCTCGCGGGCGCGGCCGATGGCCCTCAGGTAGGCCCGCTCGATGCGGGTGCGATGGCGCAGGTTGTCCCGCAGCAGCAGGGCCGCGCGCGCGCCGGTGGCGTCCGGCGCACCGGCTGCCAGCCGGGCCAGCGCC
>JACCED010940040.1_pt1 | contig 13780 bp, 10 predicted proteins | sample 7455021 | NCBI WGS metagenome assembly JACCED01 (sample SAMN15323456, study PRJNA562643) | freshwater metagenome | isolation source: river surface water | place: USA:Blue River Watershed | collected 2017-08-19 | reverse complement strand
TGGAACTCGATGCCGATAGACCAAATCTCCCTAACCTAATCCTAGAAGACGGCGATGCCATTCTGGTACCCAACTTGCCAGCCTTTGTGGCTGCTGCGGGTAGCGTCAACAACGACAACGTATTTATCTACCGCCCAGGCAAAACTGTGGCCGATGTGTTGTTGTCGGCAGGCTTGAATGAAGACTCCGAGCCATCTGAAGCCTTTGTGTTGCGTGCAGACGGTTCTATTTTGGGCCGCAAGAGTGCTGGCTGGTTAAGCCGCTTTGAAGGTACCAAGCTAATGCCTGGGGATACTGTGGTGGTGCCCTCTAAATTGGATCGTGAGAGCGGATATAACACTTTGATGCGGGGCCTGAGAGACTGGACGCAGATTTTCAGTAACTTGGGCATTGGTGCTGCTGCTATTAAGACACTGAAGAATTGATATGACTAATTCAGTGAATGAAAATCAAAGCGTAAGCAGTAATGGGCCCATGGGTATGCATGGGGCTGATGATGAGATTAGTTTGCTTGATTTGTTGCAGACTATTGTTGATAACTTGAGGTTATTGGTACTTGGGCCTTTGGCTGTTGGTGTTGCGGCGTTGGGTATTAGTTTTTTGATTCCGCCAACCTATACGGCAAAGACCCAGTTCTTGCCGCCTCAGCAGCAGCAAAGTGCTGCTGCCAGTATGTTGGCTAGTCTTGGTAGTTTGGGGGGGCTAGCTGGCGCTGTTGGTGGCATCAAGAACCCAGCAGACCAGTTTTTGGCATATATGAGGAGTGTCTCAGTTCAAGACGCTCTCATTGATCGGTTTAAATTACTAGAACGCTATGAGGTCAAAACCAAAACAGACGCTCGACTTGCTTTATCTGGCTCGGTAAGAGCTTCATCCGGCAAAGACGGCTTAATTTCTGTTGAAGTAGACGATAAGGATCCTCAGTTTGCAGCCGACCTGGCAAATGCCTATGTTGAAGAACTCGGAAAGCTTCTAAGCAAGCTGGCCACAACTGAAGCTCAGCAACGCCGCCTCTTTTTTGAAAGGCAACTAACAATTGCTAAAGATAAACTCATTCAATCTGAAATTTCATTGAAGGTTACTGGCGTTTCAGGCAGTGTTTTGAAATCCAATCCAGCATCAGCTGTTGCTGCTGTTGCTAGCCTTCAAGCTGCGGTAACTGCGCAAGAAGTGAAGCTTGGCGCTATGCGTGGTTATTTGGCTGAAACAGCCCCTGACTTCAAGCAAGCTATGAACGAGCTGGCTAATTTAAGGGCCCAGTTAGGCAAACAAGAAAAAGATACGCCTTCAACCAATGGCAAAGCTTCCACCGAGGGGGATTACATCACAAAGTACCGTGAATTCAAATACCACGAAACGTTGTTTGAACTTTTCAGCAAACAGTTTGAAATTGCTAAAGTGGATGAAGCCAGAGAAGGTGCAGTTATTCAAATTCTAGATGCTGCGCAACCACCAGAAAGAAAATCAAAACCCAAAAAAGCTTCTATTGCTATTACTGCTACTTTGGCGGGTGGTTTTGCACTTTTGCTCTTTGTGTTTATCAGACAAGCACTCCGTAACTCAAACAAATATACAGAGTCTGCTAACAAGCTTGCTTCCATTCAAGCTTCTTTGCGCAGAGCTTTAGGTAAGGCCTGACTTTGTTGAGCTCCCATACTCAAAAATCAGTTCACTATGAGATCACAAGCTGCATTGCCAAGTAGATAATGAATTTATTAGAAGTCATTCAAAGCCTGATCAGCCCGGAAGCCTTTGTTGCTGGACTTTCTGGTACTTGGTTTGCAGTTGGAACAGGATTTGTTGCAAGTTTGGCGTTTTGCATTTTGCTTGTTTTGACTAAACCTTGGCATGGTGACTTGAGCATGGATGCCAATGAAGGGATTCAAAAGTTTCATTCCATGCCCACACCTCGTATAGGCGGTTTGGCCATTGTGGCTGCATTGTGTGTGGCTTGGTTGAATGCCTCTACAGAATTAAAGTCACTCATCGGGATTTACTTGTTAGCAGGCTTGCCAGCATTTATCTTCGGCTTGGCTGAAGATATTACAAAAAAAGTGAGCGTGCTACATCGCTTGCTTGCCACAATGTCGTCAGGCTTGTTGGCTTGGTGGATAACAGATTATTCTCTTACCAGGGTGGATGTGTGGGGATTTGACTACCTGCTATCCTTTACCATAGTGTCTGTACTATTTACAAGCTTTGCTGTAGGCGGTGTGGCTAACAGTATTAACATCATAGATGGGTTCAATGGATTGGCATCCACCACTTCAACTCTAGCATTTGCATCTTTTGCATTAATTGCTTTCCAAGTAGGAGATACTCAGTTGGCTGCCATATCTCTTGTGCTAGCGGCTTGTGTTTGGGGGTTTTTTTGGGTGAATTGGCCATATGGCAAGATTTTTTTAGGTGATGGAGGCTCGTACTTCGTTGGCTTTAGTTTGGCTTGGGTAGCAGTGATGTTGATTGAGCGTAATCCTGAAGTATCTGCATTTGCGGCTTTGTTAATTTGTGTTCATCCTGTGACTGAGGTGCTCTTTAGTGTCTATCGCAGAAAAATGAAGGAACTGCATCCTGGTCATCCGGACAGAATGCATTTTCATAGTTTGATAAGGCGGCGTTATGTGCGCAGATGGTTTTCTGGAGTGAGTAGTGATGGGCGCAACTCTATTACAGGTTTGTTGGTTGGCATGTTGACATTGACGGCTGGTATTCTGGCAAACTTTACTTATCAATCTGTTTGGATTTCTCTGATAAGTTTGTTAGTACTTATGATGGGTTATGTTTCAATCTATGCGCGAATGGTTAGGTACAAATGGTGTTCGCCTATCAACTTTTTGTTGGTTAAACCGGTATAGATCATCCATAATTAGCTTTGTCAGTCTGCTTTCATTTAACCCTCTTTATTGTGTTTTTTGGTACTTAACTTACCATTTTAATTTTAAGGTTTCATCATCGATTCGCATTGACTAGAGTCATTTTTTATTCCATAAGTCAATTCAATCAAACTGCTAATGCCAAATGTTTTCAATTTCATTGAATTTATTTGGTTAGTCAAGTTTGAAGCTTATTTAACGATAGTTGCTAGCTATAACCACAGGCGGGAACAAACGTCATCAGTATTAATTACTTCCTCAAGGCATTTGTAAAAAAGTTCTACCGAAATGGGTAAATTCAGTAGTAATCCCGAGAAACTTAGTCATGCATACCTTCTCTACTTCACCGGTGTACATGCAAATGCTGTACTGAACTGGCTGTTTTTGCATCGCAAGATTATTGAATATGTAAAGCTAGGGGGCAAATTGACGCAGTTCAAGGTTAAGTTAACCTGTCTTCGACCGATGAGCAAGCGAAATTCAATACTTGAGAAGTCCCTGAAAAATTGATTTCGCTGGTCACCGAGACATTTTAGCTAAGCTACTGTGCTCAACTTGCACACAAAAAGTCAATTTAAAATTATTCACACATGAAAATTACAATCGCAGGAACAGGCTATGTCGGCCTATCTAACGCCATGCTACTGGCACAGCACAACAATGTTTTGGCAATTGACATCGTGCCCGAAAAAGTTGCCATGCTCAATCGTAAGCAGAGCCCCATTGAGGACCCGGAGATTGAAGACTTTTTGCAAAACAAGCCGCTTAACTTCAAAGCTACGCTTGACAAGACAGAAGCCTACACGGAGGCTGACTTTGTCATTATCGCCACGCCCACTGACTACGACCCGGTCACAAACTATTTCAATACAAAGTCTATTGAATCTGTTATCGCAGACGTGTTAGCTGTCAACCCTGACGCCGTGATGGTAATTAAAAGTACAGTGCCCGTTGGTTACACAGCGAAGCTTAATCAACCCAACGTCATATTCAGTCCAGAATTCTTACGAGAAGGCCGCGCCCTTTACGACAACCTACACCCAAGTCGAATTGTTGTTGGCGAGATTAGTGACCGTGCCAAAACCTTTGCTGCACTGCTGCAACAAGGTGCTGTTAAAAAAAATATCGATGTACTATTCATTGATAGCACCGAGGCTGAGGCCGTCAAACTTTTTGCAAACACTTACTTAGCAATGCGCGTCGCATATTTTAACGAGTTGGACACCTACGCAGCTACTCATGGACTGGATTCAAAACAAATTATTCAGGGTGTGTGTTTGGATCCTCGCATAGGTGGCCATTACAACAATCCAAGTTTTGGTTATGGTGGCTACTGTCTGCCGAAAGACACTAAACAACTTTTAGCAAACTATAACGAAGTACCACAAAACATTATGCGTGCCATTGTGGACAGTAATACAACACGCAAAGATTTTTGTGCTGCAGAAATTTTGAAGCAAAAGCCTAAAGTAGTAGGTATTCATAGGTTAGTGATGAAGGCTGGAAGTGATAACTTCAGGGACAGCAGCATTCAAGGCATAATGAAACGCGTCAAAGCAAAAGGTGTTGAGGTGATCGTTTACGAACCGGCTTTAAAGGAAGACAAGTTTTTCAACAGCAGGGTAATTAGTGATTTGTCGCAATTCAAGTTAGAGTCAGACGTAATAGTGGCAAACCGAATTACGGCTGAGCTAGATGACGTCGCGACCAAGGTTTACAGTCGCGACCTATTTGGAAACGATTGAAATGAAAGTCTTAGTCACTGGCGCAGCTGGTTTTATAGGTATGCATGTCGCCCAAAGGTTGCTGGCCAGAGGTGACACGGTCATAGGAATCGACAACCTCAATAACTACTACGAACCATCGCTTAAACACGCTAGACTAGCTCAACTAGCGCCCTGTGAAGGATTTAGGTTCAATTTGCTGGATATATCAGATCGTATCGCTATGGCAAATTTGTTTGAGCGCGAGAAATTTGACCGTGTTGTTCACCTAGCTGCACAAGCTGGAGTGCGCTACTCATTGCAAAACCCACATTCTTATGTGGACAGCAACTTGGTAGGCTTTGTCAACGTGCTCGAGGCCTGCCGACACAATGCAGTGCAACACTTTGTTTACGCAAGCAGCTCCAGTGTCTATGGTGGTAACTCCAAAATACCATTTGCAGAAGTCGATAAGGTCGATCAACCTGTAAGCCTTTATGCCGCAACAAAAAAGGCAAATGAGCTGATAGCACACAGTTACAGTCATTTGTATGGCTTGCCAACTACGGGGTTAAGGTTCTTCACCGTTTATGGCCCTTGGGGTCGTCCCGATATGGCATATTTCCTGTTTACCAAAGCCATCCTGGCAAATCAACCTATTGACGTCTTCAACTATGGAGATATGAAGCGGGATTTCACATATATAGATGACATCGTTGAAGGCGTAGTGCGTGTAACTGATCGTGTAGCAACACCATCATTAACATCGACCGCTCCATACCGTGTTTTCAATATAGGTAATCATGAACCCGTGCAACTTTTAGACTTTATTGCATGCATTGAAAACAAGCTGGGCCAAGCTTCAGAAAAGCGACTGCTACCAATGCAAGATGGTGATGTATCCGCGACCTTTGCAGACATAACTGCGCTAAAAGAGTGGGTTGATTTCAGTCCGACGACGCCTTTTGCGCAAGGCGTTGGCAAATTTATTGACTGGTATATCAATTACTACGCAATTACTAAATTAGATAATTAAAACCTTGGAGTGATTGTGAGCGGTTGATATTTTTCCATCACCTTTACCGATCTACTTGTTCTTGGCTGTAAATTTAGAGGTTGTAGGATTTGTCTTGTATTTGCCCAATTGCTGATTGGAGCCCTACTTCTGTTGGCATTTCTGCTTGCAAAGACATGGAAAATCATAGTATCCGCCTATTAGCTCCATCAATTTTTCTTGTATAGACCTTTTGACAATAGTTTTGGCGTCTTTATGTTTATTTTTGAGTTTAATTCTCATTATATGGGTGTGGGCGCGTAGCCCATTCCACGTCGCCGCGTTTTTCGCAGTTTTTGCCATTGCAGATGTCTTTTTCCCAGCTATTTATTGGGCTGCATTCGGTCAGGTTACTAACCCAGATTGGCTCCCCACACTCAGTGAAGAGAAAATACTTTTAGCTCTAGCTTTTTACAGCGCCTTTTTCTTTGTATTTATTTTTTGTGTAATTGGCAGCTCTAGTGGAGTTCGAAAGCCAGACAAAATTTATCTTACATTGACGAATGGATTCGAATCTAGATTGGTTGGATCACTTTGGTTTTTTTTGATTCTTACTCTCGTAAAGATGGGATCTGAAGTCGTTAGCTACGGTGGCTTGGAATCATGGCTCTGGTCGCGTGTCGTATTTCAAACTAATACAGACGGCATAAGTGTCGAACAAGTAAGCCTTTTCTCATCTCTTCCACTTCGAGAGGCTTTCCAAGCCCTTGTCGGGGTGGGATTCTATTGCCGAAAACGTGTGAACCAAACGCGACTTATATCCTACTTTTTCCCAACCGTAGCACTTTTTCTAGCGATGGCAACGTTTCTTCGTGGTACGGTACTCACTTATTTTATAACTCTTTTGTTCGCTGAGTTCATGCGCGTTCGGTCTGAGCGAATGTTATTCCCCGTAGTAGGTAGACGAAAGAGCGGCCCAATAGTAATGGCGGCATTGGCCGGATTCTTCAGCATCTACCTTTACGGAGCTGTTAGAGATGGTTTTCGAGGAGCCGTGGACGACAAACTTGACACTGAAATAAATATTGCTTTACCAACCTTTATTACTGGGGGACATGGGTTGCTTGGTGCAAGCCATATAGTTGCAGAATACGGTCAATCTGTTTCATTCCTTGGTGGAAAAACATACCTAGACATGCTGTTACTCCCTGTGCCGCGCTCGATTTATCCATCGAAGCCGGCTTGGTATGGTATTGATGACATTACTCGCGGAATGGGTTGGCCTGAGTCAACCCAATCTGCTGTAACAATGCCGGGTGAAGCTTTTGCTAACTTTGGTTTTTGGGGTTTGCTACTCGCAATCCCCATGGGGATATTGTTCGGTCTACTCCAGAAATTTATTCAGGTCGATAGGGTTAGACATCTTCTGCTTGGACCTTCTGTTTTCTTTCAAATGGTATCTGTTGCAAATTGGATGTCATTTACAGGGGTTATGAATTCTATGACAACGTTGGTCTTTTTTTTGGCAGTTGCAGCATACCTAACAAACATAAAACTCTATCGAGCTTGACAGTGTCGGGATTAGCCCCTCTTGAAATAACTATTGGCAAACCGACCTAAAATATCGTACTAGCCAATCAAGTGAGATAATATTTTTGCCTATTAAAAATGCCAACCTAAAAAACCTCGTAAATGTACAGATACCGAGTTGTTTAAATAAACTTTCGGTTTAGGACGCAAACAGGCTGAAGAAAAAGTTAATCAACTAATATGAAAGAGGAAATTAAAGAATTTATGGGCTTGCATCGTGAAAAATTTTTTAATTGAAGGTGTAAAAAATGACACGAATTGCAATTCTTATCAAAGAAGCCGCTTGGGTTATATGTGGACAATTAACCACTTTGATTGGATCTCTAATGTTGGTACGCGTGCTCACTGAGTATCTAAGCCCGGCCGAATATGGACATCTTGTACTTGCGCTAACATTCGCTGGACTAATTAACCAGGTTGTAATGGGTAGTGTAACAAACGGAATTTATCGCTATTACTCTATAGCTAGCGAAAACGGGGATTTGAAAAGGTATCTACACGATTGCAGTAGACTTATGGGTTTAGCTAGCTTATCTGTGCTATTTATATTTCTAACTGTAGTTGCCTTGCTAATTTTGACCGAAAATTCGCGCTGGATATTATTAATTACAGCAACGACCATATTTTCTTTACTAACAGCTTACACCACTACGCTAAACAGCATTCAAAATGCAGGGCGGCATCGAGCTGTCGTTGCTTTAAACACTAGCATTGAGTCGTGGTTGAAAATTGCTCTTGCCTTTGGCGTTATTTTTTGGCTCGACAACACAATTACCGAAATTGTATTTAGTTTTGCATGCTCAAGCCTCATTGTCTTGTTTTTCCAATTAAATTTTTTATACAGAAATATTAATGAGAAAGATAAAATATCAGAAATTGGAAATGGATGGCTTAATCCGATGTTAATTTACTCTCTCCCGTTCGTTAGTTCCGGGTTATTTACCTGGTTCCAGCAAGCATCTGATCGATGGGCATTACAGTTTTTTACTACCACCAACGATGTTGGTCAGTATGCAGTGTTATATCAATTAGGATACTCTCCTATGTTGATTGCTACGGGGATGCTCGTAAATTTTCTTACGCCAATATTTTTCAATCGTGCTGGGGATGCTTCGGACGCATCAAAAAATTCTGATTTACTTAGGCTTACTTGGCGTATGACAAGTTTATCCTTGCTAATTACTTTAATTATGGTTTTGCTTGGATATTTTTGTCACGAATGGTTATTTAAAATATTTGTAGCTGAAAATTTTCGTGGTATATCTTATCAATTGCCATGGATGTTGCTCGCTGGTGGATTTTTCGCTACAAGTCAAATACTTGGTATTAAAATAATGAGTAGTGGAAATGTGAGTGAATTGGCTACAGTAAAGATAATTACTTCTTTGTTTGGCGTATTTCTAAATTTAATGGGTGCTATGTATGCGGGAGTTAATGGAATTCTGCTGGCACTTATTATATATTCGTTAATTTATTTCATTTGGATGGTGATCATTGCAAGGAAAATTCAAAATTCAAAACTCATTAATTATATATAACAATTTGATAGGCGTTATGCATACAAGCGAGAATATGATATGAAGTCATTATTAAAATTTTTTGATCTAATAGGTAAAGATGCGGATGATGTTCGGGTTAATTGGGTTGTTGGCCAGATAAATAATATACCATCTGGGCAACGTATTCTCGACGCTGGTGCTGGAGAACTGCGTTTTAAACAATACTGCGGTCATTTAGAATATGTGGCGCAAGACTTTGGAGAATACGATGGTAATGGTGATGGTGCAGGCCTTCAAACCGGAGCGTGGGATAACACGCGGTTAGATATTGTCTCTGATATAGTTAAAATTCCTGTTGAGGATAATTCTTTTGATGTAGTTCTTTGTACGGAAGTTTTGGAGCACATACCCGATGCAGTTTCTGCAATAAGGGAATTTTCTAGAATATTAAAACCCGGAGGTATTCTGCTAATTACAGCACCTTTCAATTCACTAACCCATTTTGCGCCTTATCATTTTTGCGGCTATAACAGCTATTGGTATAAGCATCATTTACCGTTGATGGGTCTTGAGATTGGAGCGCTCGAGCCTAATGGTTCTTGGTTTGAATTTGTTGCACAGGAGTTGCGTCGTAGCCGCCTAGTGGGACGATTTTATAGCTCTGGCATTCTGGGGTTCATTACTCGTGTTGCCACCATTCCACTTCTAATACTTTTAACAGTGCAAGCTAGGCTCGATCGTGGTTCTTCTGAGCTGCTTTGTTTTGGTTTTATGGTCAGGGCAAAAAAATTGCAATCGATACAAGGCGCATTTAATTAATTTACAGGTATGACTGATGAATTGGAAAGAAACCGCAAAGAAATGGCCTATCCTGAATTGGATGAATGCAAAGCTCAAATGTTATCAACTCAAAAGGGATTTGAGTCAACTTAAAAATGTTTATGAGGTCGAAGCTTTTTCTAAGGGCTTTAGTTATTCAGTAGATCAAGCAATACAAGAATTCATCCTCCGCCACAAACGCCGTTGCCCCGATTACACACCAAAGCCATACGGGGCGTTACGAATCTTCTGGGTGGGTACCAATCAAGATCAGGATGAGTCGGGCTTTCTACAGGCTCTTCGGCGAATGGGGAAAGTGACTGTATTTCATAATATTGAAGGTAAGTATGGCTGCTGGTATGGTAAGGCCGCTTCGGGTGGTTCGACTACCTTTGCAGATATTCGCCAGACCAACGATGCGTCGTTACTGCAACAAGTTGCTCGCGTACATGCAACGCAAGGTATTGACTTATTGCTCGGCCAAATGTGGGCGTCTCTCTTGTCGAAGGAGGCGTTAGCAAATGTGCAGGCAATGGGTATACCTGTGATAAATATTTCAATGGATGATCGTTTGCCTGAGCATTGGAGTTACCATGGAGAAGTACAACTCGGTTCTGTCGGCCTTTCGCCTAGCCTAGATTTTGTATTGACTACATCGCCTGAAACTTGTCAGTGGTACGGTGTTGAGAACTGCCCAGCGCTTTTTTGGCCATTAGCTAGCGATCCAGGAGTATTCACTCCGAACGAGGGTTCGCTGCGCGATATTGATGTGCTTTTTATTGGTAATAAGTACGGTGTCCGAGGTCAAATAGTTGCATATCTTGAAAACCACGGTGTAAAAGTTGATTGTTATGGTTCAGGTTGGCCAAACGGGTATGTGAATGCAGAGAGAATGGCGCAACTCTCAAAACGAGCACATATTATTTTAGGTGTTGGAGCTGTGGGCCATTGTGATAATGTCTTTACAATAAAGTTGCGTGATTTTGATGCACCGATGAGCGGGGCTATGTATTTGACGCATCGCAATCCAGATTTAAGTAATCTCTACAAGGAGGGTTCGGAAATAGAATGCTATAGAACTCCTGATGAGGCGCTAAAAAAAATCCGATTTTATCTTGGGAATCCTGTAGAACTAGCGAAAATAGCAAAAAAAGGTAATCAAAAAGCTTTGGAAAATCATACTTGGGATAAAAGACTTATCACTACGTTTGAGCTGCTTGGCCTCCTGCAACCTAGTGTGCTCAATAATTGATTGTCGATTAACAGTTGCCAAATGAATTCAAAACTAATGAAACCAATTTATCATCGCATCTGTTAAGTTGCGCTCCCGCAGTGCCCAAATGTTATCTAGGCTAGAAATACATTAATTTGATTTATGGAATATTTAACTTCGAATGGAACAAAACTAGTAGTTGCACCAGGAGTTGAATTACGAAAGGTAAAATTGTTTTGGATATTTAAGGATTTTTCACAATGTAAGTTGATGAATTTATGAAAATATTGATTGTTGGAGCTTGGTCTTGGCCGCATTATGAGGAAGCATTTGCACGAGGACTGCGTGATAGCGGGGTTGAGGTATCTGCATTGTCTGTCACAAATTTCTTCAAAGGCTTTTGGGGACGAATTCAAGAGGCAATCCCTTTTCCTAGCTTGGCAATGTACCGGCTTAATCTAGCAGTTGTCAGTGCAGCTAAAAATCAAAAACCTGACTTAATCTTATTTTGGCGCCAAACACATATTTTGCCTAAAACAATCAAGCAAATTGCAAATATGGGCATCCAAACAGTCTCCTACAACAATGACGATCCCTTTGGACCTAAAGCTCATGGCAATGTGCCGTGGCATCACCACTTTTTATGGCACTGGTACAAGCGTTGCATGCCACTAATTAACTACAATTTTTTTTATAGAAAAATCAATTGCGTGGAAGCGGAGGCCTTGGGTGCAAAGCAATCTGCAGTGTTATTGCCCTATTTTATGCCTTGGCAGGATCACCCAGTGCAACTCACCAGCGATGAACAAAATCGCTATGAGACTGAAGTAGTTTTTGTTGGACACTATGAGCCTGATGGACGCCAGGACAGTATTCGCGCACTCGTTTTGGCGGGCATTCGTGTAAAGCTATGGGGTGGGCACTATTGGAATCGTGAGGTGCTCGGCGATCTCTATGACATTTTGTCGCCCATCGTGCCGGTTGAAGGTGTCGAATACGCTAAGGCGCTATGTGGTGCCAAAATTTGCTTGTGTTTTCTATCCAAACTTAATCGAGATACTTATACCCGTCGCTGTTTTGAAATACCTGCTTGCGGTAAGGTGTTGTTGGCAGAACGTACCGATGATTTGATGAAGTTTTTTAAAGAGGATGAGGAAGCGTGTTTTTTTTCTTCTCCTGAAGAGCTGGTTCGTAAAGTGCAATGGCTGATTGATAATCCCGATATTCGCGAAAGAATTGCAAAAGGTGGGCTTCGTCGTGTTTGGGATGATGGGCATGATGTGACAAATCGAGCAAAGTATTTTTTATCCATGGTTAACGCTATCAAACAATGAGTAGATTAGGAAAAGCTAACGTATGCAAAGAATAATGATCACCGGTGGTGCGGGTTTTTTAGGCTCGCACCTTTGTGACAGTCTCCTGAAAGATGGTCATGATGTTTTATGTATTGATAATTTTTTTACCGGATCCAAGGTAAATGTCAGCCATCTTTTAACTAATCCCAGTTTTGAGTTGATGCGTCATGACGTTACCTTTCCATTGCATGTCGAAGTAGATCAAATCTACAACCTTGCCTGCCCGGCCAGCCCAGTCCACTATCAGCATGATCCTGTACAAACAACTAAGACTAGCGTACATGGTGCGATTAATATGCTTGGGCTTGCCAAACGTTTAAAGGCTCGTATATTCCAAGCATCTACAAGTGAAGTGTATGGCGACCCTGAAATACACCCACAACCAGAAAGTTATTGGGGCAGAGTCAATCCTATCGGTCCTCGCTCCTGTTACGACGAAGGTAAGCGTTGTGCTGAGACTTTATTTTTTGATTATCATCGGCAGCATGATCTTGATATCAAGGTGGTCCGAATTTTTAACACATATGGTCCACGCATGCATCCTAATGACGGCCGCGTGGTTAGTAATTTTATAGTCCAAGCCCTAAAGGGACAGGACATCACCATTTATGGTAACGGGCAACAGACTCGCTCATTTTGTTATGTCGATGATATGGTCGAAGGATTTTTAAGAATGATGGGTACAGAGCGTGGTTTCACTGGGCCAGTCAATTTAGGTAATCCTGGCGAATTCACCATGCTGGAACTTGCCGAAAAGGTGTTATCACTGGTGGGTTCTAAATCCAAGCTGGTTTTTATGCCCTTGCCGGTAGATGATCCTAAGCAGAGACAGCCAGATATTACGCTCGCCAAAGAAAAATTAGACTGGACGCCGAAAGTGAATCTAGAGGATGGTTTAAAAGAGACGGTCTATTACTTTCGCAACTTGTTAAGCGCCTAAATGAAGATTCTCTATCTCTACTCTGAATTAATGGGTTACACCATGGCAACGATTCGCGAACTGGTAGAGCGCGGGCATGAGGTGCATGTAGTGCACGGCGATCACGTAAAGCTAACACCTTACAATGCCCCCGATATGGACAACGTTTATATCTACAAACGTTCTGAACTTACCGTTGAGCAGATCAAGAACTTAGCTAAGGAAATAAATCCAGCAATAACTGTTGTGTCAGGTTGGATGGACAAGGGCTACTTGCGTGTAGCTAAGCAACTTAGACAAGAAAAAAAGCCTGTTGTAGTTGGCCTTGACGGTCATTGGCAGAGTACGCTGAAACAGTGGCCGTTGCTCTTCTTAAGCCGATTGAGTTATTTTTCACAGTTCTATTCCCATGCCTGGGTTGCTGGTTTATATCAATTTGAATATGCCCGCAGACTTGGCTTTCTGAAAAAAGATATTGTTTATGATCTTTACAGCGCGGACTTGAAATTATTTCACCAAGCCTATAAGGATAGTATTGATAAGAAAGCCAATCACTATCCCCATCGTTTTTTGTTTGTCGGACGTTTGGAGCCAGTTAAGGGTTTGAATAGTTTGCTGCTCGCTTGGAAACAGTTGGGTAGTCAAAGGTCCGATTGGGAGTTGCATTTAATTGGTAACGGTACGCTTAAAGACGAGCTTAGAGCCACTGAAGGCGTGGTAGTAAAGGACTTTATGCCTCCCGAGCAACTTATGCAAGAAGTCGCCAGAGCTGGTTGCTTCTTGTTACCCAGTCGTGTTGAACCGTGGGGCGTGGT
>JACCED010201163.1_pt1 | contig 13783 bp, 34 predicted proteins | sample 7455021 | NCBI WGS metagenome assembly JACCED01 (sample SAMN15323456, study PRJNA562643) | freshwater metagenome | isolation source: river surface water | place: USA:Blue River Watershed | collected 2017-08-19 | reverse complement strand
TGTAGTAGCATTTATACAGTGTAGGTGGCGATACCGACTTCATCGTAGTGTATTTAACGGAGGGCGAAGCCCCAGCGCGGAGCCTGCGGTAGAGGTTTTTTCAGCATAAGTAACAGTACGATGGCACGTTTAACGACATTTATATTCTTCTGGATCTCACTGGTATTGAGTATGCGTCAAGGTGAATTATGGTTATGGTTGTTTCTAATTCCCCTGTTTACTGTACTGTACATGTGGGCCGAAGACTTGGAGGACTGAACTGTGTATGTGTACACACTGTTCTTGATAGTGGTGCTGGACACTGCTGTGACAGAATATCAGCTGAAGAGTTACACGAGATTCGAAGAGTGTGCAGAAGCCGCAGTGATACTGACACACAACAGACCAAACATGACTGCGAGATGCACTAGAACACTTAGGGAGCCTGCGAAACAATGACTGAGATAATATCACTACTGGAAAATCTGGGCATAGCTACACTGATGATAATGGCAGTGGCAGCTGTGTACATACTGATAACACTGATCAAGTATCCGGACAATGTAGATTAAATGCGGCCTTACTGTGTAAGAGAATACATCAACTTGCAGAGTCAATACACTGTGTATGACCGAACCGGAGCCATGATGATACGCACAGGCAGTAGAACGGCAGCAGGGCAGTATCTAAGACTGGCCCAGCAGGGCGTCACAGCAAGTTTACACTACTGGCTGGAACGGTGGAATTATCAGATTCCACGTTGGGTAGCAGATCAGATTCCCAGCAGAGCTGAAAGACTGTAACATAATGACTGTAGTTCCCGCTGTAGCTGTCTCGACAGTGTACAGGGAGTTCAAACAGCCACATTCCCGCTGTAGCGAATTGGCAGAACCAACAACTCCCGCTGTAGCATATACAGTAAAGAGTCACAGTGTTAGGGTCAGAAGTATTTGAACATTGCCCGAACGATCCACGACCCTTCCAGAAAATTTCTGTAGAATTTCTGCAGATTTCCTCCGATTTCCTGCCGAAACGGTGTGATTTCAGGGCTCCTTGACCCTGGATTTCACTTGATTTTACCTGAAAAATCCTGTATAATAGCTTCATGACTACTACAAAAGGAACCAGCACTGTGACTGTATGTTCTTATACACTGAAAAACCGACTGTGGCTTGTTATAGCTTTACTGTACTGTGTAACGGGCTTGGTGGGCTGTGCCAGTGGACCTTATGTTAGCGTATCATCATATGCTATGGATGCTAGATATGTGAGAATGTGTGTGGGACCGGATGCGCCATATCGTGAAACAGATAGGGAATGCCGTCAGATGTGGGAACCTCATACACAAAGTGGACAGGTAAAAAGAGTCACACCACCGTCAGAAATGGAACCTTGGCAACGAGATATCGAGGAGAGAAAACGGTGCAGGGCCACTGGAGAAGGTTGTCCTGCAGGTCTGAAATAACCTGTGGATAAGTTGTGAATATCCTGTGGATAACTTGGACCAGTTGTGGATAACTCTGTGAATATCCTGTGAATAAGCTGTGGATAACTCGGAGGGCTGTGGATATCCTGTAGATAACCTGTGGATAACTCGACAGGTGGGTTTTGGCTATTTGGTGGCAGAAAGGCATAGATATTTTTTATTTTCCACCTTTAAGGATCGTCCGCGCACTCTCGCCGTCCACCCCCGGAATGCCCGATCGAACGCACGCTCAGTCTACCTGCTTTCTTATTATGCCTACAGTATAGCATAGGAAATACCACTTTGTCAACCGGGTCATAGGAGTGCCGGCGGGTGTTGTGGAAACGCAACAGACAGATTCCAGTTGACAAAACCGATGTTTGGAGCTATACTGTAAGGACACTAAAGACAAGGAGCCAAAATGCTTACACTAGAATCCCGCGAACAGTATGATCAACGGCACGGTGGCTGCTTCGATCGTGGCAGCGCAGACAGTTATTACGGTCGTGGTCGTAGGCCCCACTTCTTCACTGACGCCACCTACCAGAGCATGGAGATCACTGAGCAGTTCATGACTAAGGCTCAGATCGAGGCTTACCATGCGGGCTACGACTACAACGAACAGTTCGGCGATAAGAAAAATTGGTATTGACAACGGTAGGTTTTTCCAGTATACTGTAGGCACACTAACAGAAGGAGCTGACATGGCGCAATTCAAAGACCGTATTTTTGACATCCAAGCGGAGATCCGTACTGGCGAGTTGAGCTTTGCTGAGATCGCAGAACGATACGATGTGCCCTTGGACACCGTGCAAGCAGTGTTCGACGATCTCTGCGAGCAAGAGTTCGACGATGGCATGGATGGAGATTTTGACAGTGCCATGGCCAGTGCTGGCTACGGCACGGATGAAGACTACGGTTACTATGGAGAGGAGTTCTAAATGACCAAACAAGTGGCTATGGTGACGACTATCATCCGTCAGGAGATCGAAGTACCTGAGGGTGCTGAACGAGAAGATGTATTGGACTTCCTTGCTGAATATCAAAGCTTCAGATCAGCGTTCCAGGGTGTAGAGAGCCTGGACGGTAAGTTCCGAATCTTGGACTTGGTGGTAGCAGAGGAAGAGATCACTGAACTGGGAGACATCGCATATGATGACTGACTATACCTTAGAGATCTATGTCATGGATCGTCGTACCAAGGCAGGACAACGTCTGTTCGGCAAGTATGACTATCAGAGCAAGGACCTCAAGTGGATGCAGGAGGAGATGCGTGAACTTCAGGCAGGACTCTATCCCCAGCCCAAGTACCGAATGGAACTGCACGAGACTTATGTGACTCGCAGGAACTTGATGGGTGGTGCTGAGTTCCGTGAGAGGTACGATACGCCCTACTATTGCAGTCCCAGTTCGGAATCCTATTGGAGTATGTAGTAGTGCCTGGGTGTTGCGAAAATACAACAGAAATTCTGGTTGACAAAAGGTAAAACCGGTGCTATACTGTGGGCATACTAAAACAAAGGAGCGACGATGTTTAAATTACTTTCCACAGCCAATCCTAAGATCCAAAAAGGCACCAAGCTGGGCTATCTCAGCTTCATCCTGCACCTTAGCCCTGCTGATGTTTCGGGCTACAATACCTGCCCCAAGGCCACCCCAGGCTGTAAGGCGGCATGCTTGAACACTGCCGGACGTGGTGGTATGTTCAAGAAGGGTGCTACCACTAACATGATCCAAGAAGCTCGCAAGCGCAAGACTCGTTACTTCTTCGAAGACCGTGCAGGCTTCATGATGGACTTGAAGAAGGACATTGAGAAGGCCATCCGTTTTGCAGAGCGCAAGGGCTTGACTCCGGTGTTCCGTCTCAATGGTACCAGCGACCTTAGCTGGGAGAAGTATGAAGTAGCAGATGGCAAGAACATTTTTGATCTGTTCCCTACTGTACAGTTCTATGATTACACCAAAGTGCCTAAGCGCAAGGTCGATGGCATTGGTAACTATCACCTCACGTTCAGCCAAGCAGATGGCAATGGCAAGGATGCTGACTGGGCCATCAGCAAGAACATGAACGTCACAGTGGTGTTTGACAAGATCCCTGCAGAGTACAAAGGCCGTCCTGTGTTCAATGCAGATGACACTGACCTTCGCTTCCTTGACCCCAAGGGTGTGATCTTGGGCTTGAAGGCTAAGGGCCGTGCTAAGAAAGACACTACGGGCTTTGTGGTCTTTATGAAGCAGGCTTGACAAACGGTAAAACCTGTGCTATAGTTACGACACACTAACAAAAGGAGCAGATGATGAAAACTATTCAAGACCTTTTCCCCGGCATCCAGATCTACGATGAGGAGCCAGTGGATGTGAAGAACCCCTTCTCAGGAGAGAGCTATACACTGACTCCGGAAGAAGTGGCTGTATACGACTACATCAAAGGCTGCGAGATGATGCGTGACTATGCAGGAGTGCGCAAGGGTTTGGATTGGTTCAGCAGTAATAACCCTGAAGCGTATATGGTCTTGCTCGATTGAGCTTGACAAACTGAAATTTTCGTGTATAATACAGGCTTAGACATTAACACACAGGAGCATTGACAATGGCAAGAACTGCATCGAAGGGTACCTCCACTGTTTTGGATTTTGACAAGGAGGCTATCAAGGCCCGTGAGCGCGAGGTCGCTAAGGAAACGGACGAGCAGATCATGGATCGTATCAAAGAACGTTTCGTGATTCTAGAGGACATGACTAAGGGTGTGCGTCGTGGCGATGTTCGTGCTATGATCGTCAGTGGTCCTCCCGGCGTTGGCAAGAGCTTTGGTGTCGAAGCAGTACTGACCAAGGACGATCTCTTTGACAAGATGGGCGAGCGCAAGCCGCGTTACGAGATTGTCAAGGGTGCTATGAGTGCCATCGGTTTGTACAGCAAGCTCTATGAGTTTTCTAAGAAGGGTAACGTCCTTGTGTTCGACGACTGCGACAGCGTTCTGTTGGACGAGCTGAGCCTTAATATTTTGAAGGCTGCTCTGGACAGCTCCAAGAAGCGTACCATCTCTTGGAACACTGACAGCCGCATCCTGCGTAGCGAAGGCATCCCCAACAGCTTTGAGTTCTGCGGCAGTGCCATCTTTATCACTAACATCAAGTTCGAGCACGTTCGCAGTAAGAAGCTCCGTGATCACTTGGATGCGCTGGAGTCGCGCTGTCACTATCTGGACCTTACCATCGACACTACCCGCGAGAAGATCCTGCGTATCAAGCAGATTGTCAATGATGGTATGTTAGATGTATACGACCTCACTGAGGAGGCTAAGCAGGAAGTGGTGAACTTCATCACTGTTAACAAGGACAAGATGCGCGAGCTGAGTCTGCGTATGGTGATTAAGGTTGCAGATCTTCGTGCCGCTATGCCTGACAAGTGGATGAATGTTGCGGCCCTTACTTGTATGAAGAGGGGTTAATATGCTGTCAGATGCTGTCATGCAAAAGATCTTAGAGAAGGAAGGATGCCAGTGGATAGGACCAGATCAAGACCCTTTGATCCACAGTCCTATCAAATACTGTGGCTGTAAGGTCATCCCTGGCAAGTCCTACTGTGAAGAACACTACCCTAGGGTCTATGTGGTGGGCTCGGCTGTTACCAAAGGCAGGAGTGCCGGTCGCCGTGGCAAAAATACCACAGAGGGCATGAGCACTGAAGAGCTGATGGATCTGATCAACGAGGTGGTGGCAGAACTAGAGGCTGAAGGGGTGTTGTAAAAATACAACGATTCGGGCTCTTGACATTCGGTAAAACCAGTGCTATACTGTAGACACAGTAAAGGAAAGGAGCCGAAGATGGAAGTCAAACTAGGAACCCTGTACCGTGTAACTGTCACAGAGTATGAGAGAGGTTGGGGCCAGCGTGTCGATCCCAACGATACCCGGATCTTCACCACACTAGAGGAAGCAGAAGCCTACAAGGCTCGTTGGGAAGAAGGTGGTACTCCAGACTACTTTTGGAGAGCAGATATCCAAAAAATCAGTTGACATCCGGTAAAACCGATGCTATACTGTAGGCTACAGTAAACGAAAGGAGCGATGTATGAAAACAGTGCAAGAGATCAATGCCGCGATCATGAGTGGCAACTTCACGGATGCAGAACTAAACAGCATCAATGATGCAGTCAAGTTCGTTCGTAGCCGTATCGCACAGAAGAATGTGTTCACACTCCGTGCAGGAGCCAATGTCCAATTCACCAGCAACCGCAATGGTGTGACCTACAAGGGTGTGGTGGAGAAGGTCAATCGTAAGTATATCGTAGTCCGGACTCCACAAGGTGGTTTCCGTGTTCCCGCAAATATGCTGTCAGCAGCCTAAGGAGAAGAGAATGCCTAACTGGTGTAATAACAATGCGACTATCAGTCACCAAGACCCTGAGAAGATTGAAGCGTTGGCTCAGGCTATCCGTGAAGACAAGTTCTTCAATCATGTGATCCCAGTGCCCAAGGAGCTCACTGAAACCGTAGCAGGATCGTTGGGTGACGAGTATGCTCAAGAACTGAATCAGTTCAAGATGGAACTGAACAGGAAATACTTTGGTGCCAGTGACTGGTATGACTTCTGTGTCAACCGTTGGGGCACCAAGTGGGAGGCTAGCCTATATGACGGCAGTGCCGTGACTGTGGAGAACAACACCATCCAGTTGGGCTTTGACACTGCATGGGGCCCTCCCATTGGTATCTATGAAGAGTTGATGGAACAAGGATTCCAAGTTCAAGCTCAATACTACGAGCCAGGTATGGGCTTCGTAGGTGAATGGAATGATGGTGATGACATCTACCATGAGCTCAGTGGTCTAACGAGTAGTGATGTCCGAGATGTGATTGGTGAATTCCTCGATGACAACTTTGGCATCTCAGAGTCGATGGCAGAGTGGGAAGAAGAAAACGAGGAAGCCGATGAGTTGGAAGAGTTCCTAGATGAGGGTGCCAAGGCCAAGGGACTGAACCCGCCCGACCCTATCAAGTTCTAATTGCTCCGTAGCCTGCAATGGGCTACCTTTACGGGGGTGTTGTATTCGTGCAACACCCTCTTTTTTTGGTTGACAAACGGTAAAACCGATGCTATACTGTAGGCATACTAAGGAGCTGAAGATGGAATACGGAACTTGCCCAGTTTGCAACGGTAGCGGTCGCAAAGCCGCTGGAGACTACAAATACAAACATGTCATCGCAGGCTATGACAAAGACACAGATACCCTAGCCTGCACCAACTGTGGTGGACAGTATATGTGGGGCTCGCCCAAAGGTCAAGTTCGACTAAACAAAGATGGACAGCCCTGTAAGCACAAATATACTAGCCAGACAGTGGGTCGTTGCCTCACAGAATACACCTGCAGTGAGTGTGGAGATCGTTATCAAATTGACAGTGGAGACTAATATGATCACAGCAGAAACCCTACAAGGACTTATTAATTTCACAACCAAAGACCTACAGAAGATCCTGGATACCTCAGGCTATTCCATGTGTAGTTTCGAGACTGCTAAGTTCTTGGGCATAACCAATGGCGGACAGTTCTGCTATAAGGTAACCTACTTCGACGAGGCTGGTACAGGAGACCATGAGACTGGTAAGGTCTTTGTGAGCTTGGATCAGGCCACAGGCGTGCTCACAGCGGACTTCTAAAGACCCTACACAGTGTATGGGTATTCAACCAAACGGTTGACAAATGGAAAAACCTGTGCTATACTACACACATACACTAACAAAGCAGGAGCAAAAATGTTAAACGTCGAAAAAGTTGCAAAAGTTTACTCGGGCAAGATCGGGTGCATGTGCGGTTGTAAGGGCAAGTACAGCTACAACGAAGGAGTGCCGCGTGAAGACTGGCAGGGTCCTGTGAACGTGCGCACCGTGCGTATGTTTACCAAGCAGGTGTTGGCCCATCCCAATGTCAAGTGGGAAGACAACATTGCCTATGTCGAGGAAAACGGTCGCATCAAGGTTGTGTTTTTCAAGGAGCAGGTATAATGCTAACTGTACAGCAACAGGGTCTGTTCAACTTATTGGGACTGGATCCTGCCCAAGAGCGAGAGATCCGTCAGCGTCACAAGACCTGCGTCAAAGACTATGGCGCTGTCAAGGACTTTACCCGATGGTTAACTAAAGTATTACACAGTCGTTGGGCAGAGGATCGTCGTAAAAATACAACACCTTATCTTGGTGACTAAGGCTTGACAAACGGCACGACCTATTGTATAATTTAAACACTTTGAAACAGTAAGGAGCGAAACAAATGGGAACACGATCACTGACTTTTGTTTACGAGAATGGCAAGCCCATCCTTAATCTTTATCGCCAGTACGATGGCTACCCCACTGGGCATGGTGCAGAACTGTATGAGTTCCTGCGTCAATTTGCGGCTATCACTAATGGTATTTCCGCAGGAGAGACCCGCAAGACTGCTAACGGCATGGGCTGTTTGGCTGCGCAACTGGTAGCACACTTCAAGCAGAGCGTGGGTGGGTTCTACATCCACAGCGTAGACTCTAAGGACTGTGGTCAGGACTACGAGTATCACGTCTATGAGAAGAACGGTGAGATTCATGTGATGGTCAAGGATCGTGGCTGTAACATGTTTGGTCTGACTATGTCGGACAAGGATGACTGCATCTTTGATGGTCCAGTTACTTTGTTTGAGGATTTTTGTTTCGAAGCTGATTAAGTTTAAACGGGCCTATAGCTCAGACGGTTAGAGCAGTGGACTCATAATCCATTGGTCCTTGGTTCGAATCCAAGTGGGCCCACCACACACAGAAGGAGAGTAGCATGGGTTATATCGTTTCGTTCGTTTTGGGAATCGTTGTAGCCACTGTTGGATTTACCGGCATTGCTAAGATTGGTGACAGTGCCGTAGATAAAGTCCAAAGTGTTACCAAAGAAGCAGCCAAATAATGGTTGACAGCTACAGCTTTTGGCTGTATAATATTAATACTGGGACATCCAGTTAACACACACAGAAAGGAAGTATACACATGGAAACGTTTAAAGTTGCAGGTACTAGTAAACTGCCCACCGGCGAGACCAAAGTTCGTTTTGCCAATGACATGACTCGTGTCAAAGTACTGCTGAAAGGTGGTCACACTGACATCGATCTCGTCGAGCTGCCCAAGGCTATGACTAAGGAAGACATCGTAGCTTATCTCATCAAGATGGACTTCGCTGATGGCAACGCTGACAAGGCTGCGGCTATTCAAGCTGAAGCAGCAAAGCGCAAGGTAAGCGAAGCTTCTCCTAAGGCTAAGGCTGTTACTAAGACTAAGAACGTTAAGGTCACTGCTAAGACCAAGACCGTTAAGCCCGCGGCTAAACGTGCTCAAGAAAAGTTGGGCCTCACTGATGAGGAGATGAAGAAGCTCCCAAAGTCAGCACTGGAGGACCTGGAGGAAGCGCCGTTCTAAAGTTTGGAGTGCCGCCCGTGGGTCAACGTCTGCGGGTGGTAACTAAATGGAAGACGCACTTCTATTTCGCTAAGGAACCTTATGAATATCACGAATACATCGGAACAGTTGTTCCAAGCAATCGATGGGATGCACCAGGCACGTTCAAATTACATACTGGCCGTCCTGAACACCCAGACAGCATTATACCACTCAGCCATGTCCATGATCTTGAATCCTTGGACGGTACTGAACTCCGCGCTGGAGAAGCATCAGCTGGAAGTACAGCAAGGTGGCAAGTCCCCGGAAGCAAAGGCAACGTCTACACTGTCACGAAAACGGCAGATCGCCTCGCTTGTAGCTGTCCAGGATTCCAGTTCAGAAGCCACTGCCGACACCTATCAGTAGCTGTCTAGAACCCCGTTTCCCGCTGTACGCATATGCGTAGAGCCTGAGTGCCGGGCCGTTGCAGAAATACAACGGCCCTTTTTATTGGCAGAAAGTTCTTGACAGATAAAACCACCGATGCTATACTAATGGCATATTGTTAAACAAAGGAGCGAAACATGTCAGCACTACTTAACTTCGTCAAGCAACGCAATCAATTCAACAGCGTGTTCGGCATCAAAGCCTTGGACATGACTGTGGCTGCGGATCGCCAGCGTGTGGCCGAGATCATCGACAGCGCACTGAGTCCAGAGAACCTCACCTGCGATGGCGAACTGAGCGCAAGCCAAGTCCGCGCACGTCACCGTGAACTCACTGCTGTGGCACGTGAACTGCAACAGCTGGACCCCAGCATCAAATTTTACGAGTTTTCCTAATGGCAGAGTTCGTAACATTCCTTCTACTCAAAGGCATCCAGTACGGCATGTTCGTACTGGCTGTGGTTGTATTCGTAATGGCATTGATCGGAGAGTTCGTATGACGACTAAAGAATTGGTTGAATGGTTAGACCTCAAGCTGGTGGGATGGGCCCTAGTGGTCTATGCGGTACTGCTGGGCAGTTATTGGATCTTTGTAGGTTAATGGTATGACCTTCAGCGAGTGGGTGATTATAGCATTGTTCGTGCTGAACTGTCTATTCATTGCGGTGTCGCTGGTCGTAGCCGGTAACCTTATTGCCCACATGGTCTTTGGATAAACTGGTTGACAAACGATAAAACCGGCGCTATACTGTAGGCACACTAAGGAAAAGGAGCTGACCATGATGCTAGTTATTCGTACCCAATACATGGAGAACTATGGTGCCCACGACTGGGACGGCACAGGTGCTTGCCCGCAGTACTGGAAGTTCAAGGGTGGTAGCGAGTATAAGGTGCTGGATGTGCCCGCCAATGTGGACTACGAGGAAGTGGTGGCGGCGGCTGGTGTGACCCGCGATGACGACTACTGCCGCGAGTATGTCTTGGATTGGAGCATTGAGGCTGACGATTACCTCAGCGAGTTTGAGCAGAGCCAGCTGGAGTACGAAGGCGAGATCCAGTTCAAAGAACCCACACTGGAGTACGGGGAATTGGTTGACAGGGCCCAGGTTTGAGTGTATACTGTAGGTACACTAACAGATTAAGGAGCGAAACAAATGACCAAATCCGCACAGCAAAAATTCAACGAATACTTGGCTGAGTGCCGCGAGACGCGGGATGCCATCAACGAGGTAGAGCGGGCCAGCCGTGAGAACTGCGATGGCTCCTATGCTTTTGCCTGTGGAGTGTTCAGCATGATGCTGGGCGATGTGATCAGCGAACTGCCCAAAGCCAAGCGAGCAGAGATGCGTGAGCAACTGTACCGTATCGCGCAGAAACAGAAGAACGAATACTTGACTAAGGTCATTAAGGCAGCATAATGATTTTTGAAGAAGTCCAGAAACGATGGATAGATAAGGCTTTGGAGAGTGTCTATTCAGGTGAGCTCAGCGATGAGCAGATTGTAAAGACACTGCGTACCATAGGACAGATTTTTGAGCAGAGAGCTCAGCACATTGAGATGGTTCTCATCAACAGAAGTGAAACGGAGCGAGCATATGATAACGATTGAAGGTTTGAACAAACGTCAAAGGATGCTGGCAGATATCATCTGGGCCTTGGACAGCAAGGAGCAGGTTACGGACTTCATCCGTACACTGCCTGATGTGCAGAAGAAAGAAGCCATCGTGGTCACGCAGATGATGGTGTTGGCATTCATCGATCAAATTGACACTGTTGATGATGAAGTAGTAGAACTGATTGATAACCTAAGGAGAGCATGATGGAAAAACCTGTATATGATTTTGCCGAGTTGGAGAAGATCGTCAATGATTGGATCCGTCAGAGTCGCCAGGCTGGTTGATTTTGGTAAGATTGACTCTTGCTTGTTCACTAAGGTTCCTTTATAATAATGACATGCTGTTGAATGACAGCCACTTTATATAGAGGAAATAAAAATGAAAGTAACGCAATCTTTGAAAAAGTTCAATCTAGAAACTAAGCAGGGCAAATTGTTCAAGGCATTGGTCCTTGATCGTGAGGTTCTAACTCCGGCCCAGATCACCAAGCGTTTTGGTATCAAGAACCCCACAGCTACCATCAGCGACATCCGTCAACGTGGTTATGCGATTTATGCCAATAGCCGTACAGCTGGTAATCATACTCAGGTCACTGAGTATAAGTATGGTGAGGCCAGCCGCAAGATGGTCGCACTTGCCTACAAGGCACAGAGCCTAGGCATTACTGTTTAATCTGCCGCCCGGCAGAAAAGTCCTCTGATTCGCTCCCAGAGGCAACCCAGGGGGGAGGCATTGGTCTCCCCCCATCTTTATGGCTCAGGAGAAACCATGAGCCTGTCAGGGTTATTCTAATCAGTGCTTGACATTTGGAAAAACCTTTGCTATACTACAGACACACTAAAGCAAAGGAGCAAAAAATGCAAACAAACTGCACACTGTTAGCAAAAGTAGTAGTAAACAAAAAACTGCAAACCCTGCGTTTAATTTTTAGTTTTGACAAACACAATACTATTACTGTGCGTAATGCTGTCTACGCCACAGGGGACATTTGTAGCGTAGATTATGAGAATGCTAACATAGAGTTAGCAAAAGCAATACAAATTGCTAAAGACACAATGCGCTGTGCCAATGTGCAAGTAGTAAACTAAACTGTAGGGTCTTTAGCACAGCAAGTTGACATTTTGGGCCTGCTGTGCTATACTGCACACACACTAACACACTAAGGAGCAAAAATGGAAACACGTACTTTTGTAAAGCTAATTAATTTGCTAGACATTACTTACGAAGGTGAGACTGCAGAGCAAAATATACGATGGAAAATGAATGTGCTAGACAGCGTAGGCGAGTTTGGCTATACTTTGGACTGTGACAACGATTACATTACTAAAGAGTTTACTACAAACGACATTGAGTTTGCTACAGTAGACTGCTATAACTTTATGGGCAGTGCTAACGAAGCAGAACGCTTTTATGCGGCAGATTGGATTGTAGTTAAAGAGCGTGCTACAGGTGAACTGTATGCATACATGACTGAAGAGATTTACGAAGGTGCGTTTTGATTAATTTAGATTTTATACTTAAATGGGTTGCATGTGCTGTGACATTAGTAGGTGCATTATGTACAGCACTGCGCATAGACCCTGCTAACATTTACCTGCTAAATGCGGGTGCCTTTCTCTACTTAATTTGGAGCATACGTATACGCGAGTGGAATTTGATTGTAATTAATGCAGCCCTATTGACCATATACTGTGTAGGGTTATTCTTTGCCCCTGGTTGACAGGTCGTGCCTGTTGTGTTACAGTACACGCACACTAACACAAAGGAGCTTGTAAATGAGTTTGACTGCTATTAAATTTATTGCAACTGTGGACCAGTATAATGGTTCTCCGGGTTTTGAATCTACTATGCAAACTATTAAACAAAACTTCCATAACCTCACAGGTGAGGAAAAAATGTTATTTGCAGACTTTGAGGAAGATATTCTAAATTATGCAATTACATATTTTAAAGAACGTAATCTAAATCCCCTTAAAATGTAAACACAAAGACCCTACTAGCAATAGGGTCTTTTTCAGCGTCGGTTGACAACAGGCACAACCGGTGCTATACTATAGACACACTAAGGAGAGCGATATGGCAATAGTAGATGGCAAGCGAGTACAGGTAGGTGACTGGGTCTGTTTCAAGAGTGATGTGGAGCAGTCGGGACAGATCACTGCCGTGCTCAGCGGCAATAGGTTAGTGCTCACTAACCCTAACGGCTTCCAAGGGGACTACATCGGTGGCAGTGACGCCACCATAGAGCGTGCCCAAGATTGCTGGATCGAATAAATCACTTGACAACCCACTGACTCTGTGCTAGAGTACTGACACTGTAACACACAACCTCAGAAGCAAAATGCCCAAGTATCGTGAATGGGATCGGGATGATGAACCCCGCCGACAGAAGCCCCGTCGCCCCCGACCGCAGGACCCATGGGAAGAACAACACCATTCCAGGGACAGGAAGCGCAACAAGAAAAACCCTGATCGTGACCAGGGAAGACTTGACAAACGATAAAACCTGTGCTATTATACACACATACACTGAAACACTAAGGAGCTGAAATGACTGTACAAGATCTCATCGACGAACTGAAGAGCTATGATCCAGAAGCTGAAGTTCACTTCCACTATAACTATGGCGACCACTGGCGTACACTGGTAGCCCCCAAGGTCACAGAAGTCTTCGACGCCACTGTCAAGTGGAGCGAGTATCATCGTATGCCCAAGCTGGCGGATGACGACTACTACGAAGACGAAGATCAAGACCAATCCACCCGTGTAGTGGTCTTGGGCTAAGGAGACTGTGATGACCAAAGATTCAAAAGTGTTCTTCTTCATCGCCATGGGACTGATGTTGACCATGTTGGGCGTGGGCGGCATCGAGAACAGCATCTC
>JACCED010621117.1_pt1 | contig 13790 bp, 9 predicted proteins | sample 7455021 | NCBI WGS metagenome assembly JACCED01 (sample SAMN15323456, study PRJNA562643) | freshwater metagenome | isolation source: river surface water | place: USA:Blue River Watershed | collected 2017-08-19 | reverse complement strand
TCTTCATCGAGCGCCGCGACCCCGACGGGAAGGTGTTCCTGGAACGGACCCTGAAGTTCCCGGGCTCGCCCCTGGCGGGACTGCACTTCCGGGTGGCAGCGGACAAACTCATCGAGCCACGCGGAGCCAACGAGTTTGCCGTAGGCCAGAGCCTTCGCGTGCGTCTGCCCTCCGCACCGCTGGTCCGGCAGGCCGGTGAATCGTGGGAATTGCTGCTGCCAGTGCAGGGAGAACTGCGGATCGAATACCACCTCGCCGCGAAGCCATGAACCTCCGCCTGATCATCCCGTTGTGGGTCCTTCCGCTCGTCGCCGCGGCGGCGGAGAGTTTCGGTGATTCCTGGGGCACCGCGGAACGGGAGGCGGCCTACTATCGCATCGTGGACGTTCCGCTGCCCGAGGGCGTGTACCTGGAGGCGGGGAGTTTTGTCTCGCTGCCGGATGGACGGCTCGCCGTGGGCACGCGGCGTGGGGAAATCCTCCTCTTGAGCGGCATCATGGATGAGCACCCGCGTCCGACCGTGCATCGTTTCGCCAGCGGACTCGATGAAGTGCTGGGTCTCGCGCATCGTGACGGCGCGTTCTACGCCACGCACGCGACGGAAGTCACCCGCATCATGGACACGAACGGCGATGGCCGCGCGGACCGCTTCGACACGGTGAGCGACAAATGGGGTTTTGGTCACTACCACGAGTTCGCGCTCGGCTCGAAGTTCGACGCGGCGGGGAACCTCTACGTCGCGCTCGGCCTGTCCGAGTCCTACCGCTCGAAGGAGCTCTTTCGCGGCTGGGCCCTGAAGATCACGCCCGACGGGAGGACCATCCCCTTGTGCAGCGGCCTGCGCAGCCCCCTCGGCGTGGGCGAGAACGAGCACGGCGAGATGTTCTACGTCGAGAGCCAGGGGCCGTGGAACGGCGCGTGTTCGCTGAAGCATCTCAAGCCCGGCGGCTTCATGGGACACCCGGTGAGCTTCAACTGGTATCCGTTCGCGCCGAACATGGGGCCGGAGCCGGTGAAGCCGAACACGCCGTCGCGCATGGAAATCGAGCGCAAGCGGGTGAAGGAACTCGTGCCTTACGCCGTGGTGTTCCCCTACAAGAAGATGGGTCGTTCGATTTCCGCGTTCGAGGTGAACCGCTCGGACGGGAAGTTCGGGCCGTTCGGGAATCAGCTGTTCGTTGGCGACTACAGTCTGAGCGTCGTGATGCGGGTGACCACCGAACAGGTGAACGGCGTCTGGCAGGGCGCATGTTACCCGTTCCGCGAGGGCCTCGGCCTCGGTATTCTCGCGGTGCATTTCACGGCGCGCGGCCAACTCATCGCCGGCGGCACGAACCGCGGCTGGCCCGTGCGCGGCATGAAGGACAACCTGCTTCAGCGCCTGGACTGGACCGGCAGGACGCCGTTCGAGATTCTCGACATCCGGGCGCAGTCGGACGGGTTCATCGTGCGCTTCACGCAGCCCGTGGACGCCGCAGTCGCCTCGCGTCCGCAGAGCTACGGGCTCCAGACCTACACGCACATTTACCAGCAGGGCTACGGCAGCCCCGAGGTGGATCACACGCGTCCGACCGTGACCACGGTCGAGGTGGCGCCCGATGGCCTGAGCGCGCGCCTGCGGGTGGAAGGTCTGGTGCAGGGTCACGTTCACGACTTTCACCTGCCTGCGCTGAGGTCCCGGGACGGCGAGCCTCTGCTCCACGACCGCGCGTACTACACGTTGAACGAGATTCCCCAGTACTGAACCGCGGCATTCCGGAACGCAGTCCATGAAAATCAAACGCATCCTCGCCTACCGCGTGGAACTTCCTTTGCACGAGACCACCTACAAGTGGAGCGGAGGCAAATCCGTCACGACGTTCGACAGCACCATCGTGCGCGTCGAGACCGACGCCGGACTCGTCGGCCATGGCGAAGTTTGCCCGCTCGGGCCGTTTTACCTGCCGGCGTATGCCGAGGGCGTGCGTGCCGGTTTGCGCGAACTCGGCCCGCATCTCATCGGCGAAGACCCGCGGCAGCTGGCGAAACTCAATCGCACGATGGACGCCGCGCTGAAGGGGCATCCCTACGTGAAGAGCGGCATCGACATCGCCTGCTGGGACATCCTCGGTCAGGCGACCGGAATGCCGGTGTGCGAATTGCTCGGCGGCCGCTACGGGGAGGACGTGCATCTCTACCGCGCCATCTCACAGGAGTCGCCGGAGCAAATGGCCGCTAAGGTCGCGGGCTATCGCGCGGAGGGCTACCGCCGCTTCCAGCTCAAGGTGGGCGGTGATCCGGACACGGACATCGCGCGCATCCTGGCCGTTGCCGCGAAGCTCCAGCCGGGCGACCGCCTCGTGGCCGACGCGAACACCGGTTGGGTGCAGCACGAGGCCGTACGCGTGGCCAAAGCCGTGCGCGACGTGGATGTTTACATCGAGCAACCCTGCCTGACCTACGAAGAGTGCCTCGCCGTGCGCCGCCTGATTCCGCACCCGTTCGTGTTGGATGAAAACATCGACGACCTCGGCATCCTCCTACGCGCCAAGGCCGACCTCGCGATGGACGTGGTGAACCTCAAGATCAGCAAGCTCGGCGGTCTGACGAAGATAAAGCAGGCCCGCGACCTCTGCGTGAGCATGGGCATCGCCATGACGCTCGAGGATTCGTGGGGCGGCGACATCGCCACCGCCGCCATCGCGCATTTGGCGCACAGCACACCCGCGGAGTTCCTGTTCACCACCACCGACTTCAACAGCTACGGGCCGGTGAGCATCGCCGATGGTGCGCCGCAGCGCGTGAACGGCCGCATGGCCGCCTCAACGGCGCCCGGTCTGGGCATCACGCCGAAGCTGAATGTCCTCGGGAAGCCGGTTGTCGTCGTGCCATGAAGCGATCGCCGTTCCTGATCGTCGCGTGCTGGCTCGCGCTGGCGTCCGCCAGCGCGGCCCAGAAGCCGAACATCCTGCTCATCCTCGCCGACGATCTCGGTTACGGCGATGTCCGCTGCTACAACGACCAGTCGAAGGTAGCCACGCCGCATCTCGACCGGCTCGCGCGCGAAGGGATGCGCTTCACCGACGCGCACAGCCCCGCCACGGTCTGCACGCCCACGCGGTACAGTCTGATGACCGGCCAGATGGCGTTTCGCGTGCCGAATGGCGGCACGGTGTTCCAAGGCGCCGGGGGGCCTTCGTTGATCGCTCCGGGGCGCCTGACGCTGCCGGCGATGCTGCGGAAGCAGGGCTACGCCACCGCCGCGGTCGGCAAATGGCATGTGGGCCTGACCTTTCGCGACCGGGCTGGAGAACCGATTCATTCGGGAAAACGGGAGGAAGTTAACCGCATCGACTTCAGCCGCCGCGTCGAAGGCGGGCCGGTGGACCACGGGTTTGATAAATTCTTCGGCACCGCGTGCTGCCCCACGACGGATTGGATTTACGCCTTCATCGACGGGGACCGCGTGCCGGTTCCGCCTGCCGGTCCGCTCGATCGATCAAAGCTGCCCCGGCACCCGTACGCGAACGACTGCCGCCCCGGTTTCATCGCCTCCGATTTTCCGATGGAGGAAGTGGATCTGGTCTTCCTGAAAAAGAGCCGTGAGTTCCTGGAGCAGCACGTCCGTGAGACACCGGGCAGGCCCTTCTTCCTCTACCACGCTGCGCAGGCCGTGCACCTGCCGTCCTTCGCCGCGCCGGAGTTCAAGGGAAAGTCCGGAGCCGGGCCGCACGGCGATTTTATCCACCAACTCGACTGGGTGGTCGGCGAGTTGATCGGCACGCTGGAAAAACTTGGAGTCGCCGACAGCACCCTGGTCATCTTCTCCAGCGACAACGGCCCGGAAGTCGACAGCGTGATCCACATGCGCGCGGACCACGGGCACGACGGCGCTCGACCGTGGCGCGGCATCAAGCGCGACAGTTGGGAAGGCGGCCACCGCGTCCCGTTCCTCGTCCGCTGGCCCGGCCAGGTGAAGCCGGGCACCACCAGCGGGCAACTCACCAGCCTCACCGACGTGATGGCGACCCTCGCCGCCATCAGTGACGCCAAGCTCCCCGACAACGCCGCCGAGGACAGTTTCAACCTGCTGCCCGTGCTGCGGGGCGAGGCCGACGCGCCGATCCGTCCCTACCTGCTCACTCAAGCCTTCGCCGGCGCGCGTACGCTCTCCATCCGGCGCGGACCATGGAAGTATCTCGATCACCGCGGATCCGGCGGAAACCGCTACGAGAACAATCCCGGCCTGAAGCCCTTCATCCTCGCCGAGACCGCGCCGGATGCCCCTGGCCATCTCTACAACCTCGACGCCGACCCCGGTGAAACGAGGAACCTCTACGCCGAGCGCCCGGAGAGGGTGAAGGAGCTCAAGGCCCTGCTCGAAGAGTCCAAGGCCAGCGGCCGAAGCGCGCCGAAGCGTTAGTCACGCGATGAGAAACCTCCACGCTCGGCCCGCGCCGGCCGGCATCGCCATGATCCGTACCTTGCTGCTTTTGCTGGTTTGCACGCCAGTCCTTGCGCACCCCGTGCCGGAAGGCCCGCAGTGGCTCGTCTATCCCGGTGGTGACGGCCCGGGAAAGGGCAGGCATGTCGTCTTGATTGCCGCCGATCAGGAGTATCGCAGCGAGCAATCCATGCCGATGTTGGCCAAGGTCCTGAGCCGGCACCACGGCTTTCATTGCACCGTGCTCTTCGGCGTGAACGCGAAGGGCGAGGTGGATCCCACCCTTCCGGTTTATCCCGAGAAGGGGAGGGAGGCCGAGTTCAAGCCTCACCACATCCCCGGCCTGGAGCATCTCGCCTCGGCCGACCTGGTGGTGTTCTTCACCCGACTGCTCACGCTCCCGGCGGCGGAACAACAGCAGATCGTGAAGTATGTGGACTCCGGACGGCCCTTCATCGCGCTGCGCACCGCCAACCACGGGTTTCGCGGGCCACTGCCCTACCAACTCAACGGCAAGCAGGTGCGCTGGGGCGAGGACGTGCTGGGCGGCAGCTTCCTGGGGCATCACGGTCGGTGGCAGGCCGACTCCACCCGCGGCATCCTCGTCGCTGAACAACAGCAGCATCCCGTCCTCCGCGGCGTCAGCGACATCTGGGGAGACTCCGACGTTTATCGAACCTACAAGGAGGGTGCCGCCCTGCCGGCCGACTGCACGGTGCTCGTCTGGGGACAGCCGCTGCTGGGCCGCAAGCGCGACGACCCGCCGAACCCCAAGTTGGGGCCGCTGCCTGTCGCATGGGTCAAATCCTGGCAGACGAGCAACGGCAAGAATGCCCGCGTTTTTCACACCACGATGGGCAGCGGCACCGACCTCCAGAACGCCGGACTGCGCCGTCTCATCATCAATGCCGCCTACTGGTGCCTTGCGATGGATTCCGCCATCACCGCCGAGCGCAGCGTGGATATCGTCGGCGACTACCAGCCGCGCCCCAGCGGATTCAACTACCTCAAGCTCGGGGTGAAGCCGCAGCCGGCCTCGGCCTTCCGATGAAGCTCGGCCGGGTCCGGCTCAACCCGCTCGTAGCCGCGGCCTGATCTCACCACTGCACGCACTTTACCCATGAAACCAGCGTTCAAAGTCCTGCTTCCCTTCATCGCGTTTTCCGCTCTCGGGTTCGGCCCGGCCGTCGCGGCGGAGAAAAAGCGGCTGAATGTTTTCATCCTCGCCGGACAATCGAACATGGAGGGCCACGGTTTCGTCGCTGCAGACCCTCAGCGCAACAGCGGTCGCGGCTCGCTGGATTTTCTCCTGAGGAATCCCGCCACAGCGTCTCACTTCGCGACGTACGCAGCGGCCGACGGCCAGTGGCGCAAACGCGACGACGTGTGGATTTCCTATCTTCAACGCCACGGACCACTCACCGTCGGTTATGGCGCGCTCCCGGAACCGTCCCGCCCTGCGAAGATCGGGCCTGAGCTCGGTTTCGGCTGGGTGCTGGGTGATGCGCTTGAAGAGCCGGTGCTGCTCATCAAATGCGCGTGGGGCGGCAAGAGCCTCGCGGTCGACTTTCGTCCGCCGAGCGCGGGGCGTCCGCCATACTCCCTCGGCGCGAAGCAGGACGCCGCCGTCGCGCAGGATCCGGCGATCGTCGGGCGGTATTACCGGGAGATGATCGCGCTCACGCGGGCCGCGCTCGCCCGGCTCCCTGAGCTCGTGCCCGGCAGCGACGGCCGGTTCGTGCTCGCCGGCTTCGCGTGGCACCAGGGTTGGAACGACCGCGTCAACGACAAGTTCACGGCCGAATACGAGGCTAACCTGGCTCACTTCATCCGGGATGTGCGGCGTGAGTTCGGGGTGCCGGCGCTTCCCTTTGTGATCGGAGAGACCGGCATGACGGGTCCGACCGAGAAGCATCCCCGCGCGCTCGCCCTCATGCGGGCGCAGGCGGCAGCGGCGGACCTGCCGGAATTCAAGGGTAACGTTGCGTTTGTCGGCACGAAGGCGTTTTGGCGCGACGTCGCGGACTCCCCCAACAACCACGGCTACCACTGGAACTCCAACGCCGAGACCTACACGCTCATCGGAGAGGCGATGGGCCGGGCCATGATACGACTGCTCAGCCCGGCGTCGCCTCCCTGAGGCGGGGCCGGTGCGGCCGTTCCGTGGCGTCGCTCAGCTGCCCGGCGTCACCGTGCGCTTGAACTCCTCGATCGCGCTCCGCATCGCGGCGGTGATCTCCGGTTTCTCCAACGACAGGTCGCGGGTCTCCTTCATGTCGTCCTTCAGATGGTAGAGTTGAGCCTCGCCGTCTTTCAGGATCATCTTCCAGTCGCCGCGCCGCATCGCGGTGCCGAGCTTGGGCTCATAGCCGAAAAAAAGGTCCCGCGCCGGCAACTCCTCCCGCGCCAGCCAATGCCTCCGGAGGCTGATGCCGTCCAGATTCGGTGGCGCTTCCGCGCCGGCCCCCGCGATCTCCACGAGGGTGGGGAAGAGGTCGAACCCGGCGATCAAGGCATCCGAGCGCGTTCCCGCCTTGATCCTGCCTGGCCACCAGGCGACCGCGGGCACGCGATGGCCCCCTTCGTAATGACTGAACTTGGTGCCCCGGTAGGGCCGGGGTTGCGGGGTCATCCCCACGTCCCCGTTGTCCGACCAGAAAAACACCAGGGTGTTCTCCGCCAGACCGAGGTCTCCTAGGGCGTCGAGTAGTCGCCCCACGCTTTGGTCGAGGTCCCCGATGAGCGTCCGGTAACGCGCGCGGTTGACCTCGCCGACGCTGTTTTGCTTCCAGTCTGCCGCGCGGGTCTCCGGCGTGTCGGCGCGCGTCTGGTACGGGTTGTGCACCGCCTGGTGGCCGATGTGCAGGAAGAACGGTCGGTCCCTGTGCCGCTTGATGAAGTCCACGCTGCGCTCGGTGATGATGTCGGTCGAGTAGCCCTCGACGTTCTCCACCTTGAGGCCGTTGCGCCAGTTCTGGTGCCGATGGTAATCCGCGCCGCCGTGCAGGAAGCCGACGAATTCATCGAAACCGAGGCGGGTCGGGTTCGATTCGTCCACATGCCCGCAATGCCACTTGCCGAACAAGCCGGTCGCGTAGCCGGCCTTCCGCAGCGCCTTCGCCAGGGTCGGAGTCTCCGGCGCCAATCCTTTTTCCGACGGGTCGCGGCCCACGATCACATCCACGATGCCGGCCCGTTGCTGGTAGCGTCCCGTGTGGAAGGCCGCGCGGGTGGGGCTGCAGACGGAGGAGTTGGAGTGGAAATCCGTGAACATCATCCCCTCCCGCGCCATCCGGTCGATCCGCGGCGTCCGCACCCAGCCGTCGTATAGGCTGATGTCACCGCAACCGAGGTCGTCTGCGAGAATGACGATGAAGTTCGGCGCGCGTTCCGCGCGGGCTGCCTGCGCGCCGGCCGACGCGGCCACCATCAGAAGCAGGGAAATAATGAGTATCTTCATAGTGCCAGCGGTTCGTGGAGGACGCTACGCGGGCCGAGGTTCCCCGGAAAGACGTAAAGCGGGTGTCGGCGGCCGACGCCTTGGCCCCGCAAAGCCGCCACGAGGGGACCGATGGCATTCAGGTCCGGGCGTTGACCGGGTTGGGCGCCGGTGGCACGGTCGCTTCAACGTTCCGATGCCCCTCGGTTTTTCCTCTTCCCGCCACGTGCTCCTCTTCGTCGTTGGCGCGTGGGCGCTCCTTCCCTCGGCCCGCTCCGCCGGTGAATGGCAGGCGCTGTTCGACGGCAAGTCTACGGCGGCCTGGCGCACGCTTGGAAAGCCCGCCGACGCGCTGGTCGCGTGGCGCGTCGAAGACGGCACCCTCGCGTGGGTCAAGGGCGGCGGGAACCTCGCGACGCGGGAGGCGTACGCCGACTTTGAATTGGAGTTGGAATGGAAGATCTCGCCCGGTGGGAATAGCGGGGTGTTGTTCCGCGTTGATCCCGCCGCCGCGCGGCCGCCGATGAGCGGTCCGGAGATCCAGATCCTCGACGACGCCACCCACAAGGACGGGCGGAGTCCGCTCACCGCCGCCGGCGCCCTTTACGCGCTGTACGCCCCGAAGGCCGCGGCGGCCAAGCCGACGGGTTCATGGAACCTGCTGCGCCTGCGCGTGCAGGGCGGACGCGTGCAGTCGTGGCTCAACGGCGTGGCGACGGTCGACGCCGAGATCGGCAGCGCGGACTGGAACCAGCGGGTGGCGGCGAGCAAGTTCGCGCCCCATCCCGCCTTCGCCAAGGCTCCCGCCGGCGTGATCGTGCTGCAGGATCACGGAAACCCCGTCTGGTTCCGGAGCATCCGGATCCGGCGCCTGTGAACGGCGCCGGGCGCGCGGTCAGAACCGGCCCGTGATGCCGGCGACGATCTTCAGCGGGAACTTGCGGTTGTTGATCACGCGGTCGGGGTAGGCCGCGTAGACGGTGTCGAGGTCGACCGAAAACATGTTGTCGAGGTCGAGGAAGAGGCTGGCGTTGCGGGTCACGGCGTAGCGCGACTTCCACACCCAGGTGATCTTCTCCTTCTGGTACTGCACGAGCGCGGGCGTCGCCGAGTTGGCGACGAGGTAATTGCCGCGGTAGATCGCCTGCAGGCGGAGGTCGAGGCCGCGGCCGCGGTAGCTGAGGCCGAGGTTGCCGGACTTGTTCACGAAGCCCGGCAGGCTGTTGTTCGTGAGCACGGTGGTTCCGCCGTAGTTCCCCTCGGTGCGCAACGCGGTGTAGTTCGCGCTGAGGCCGAAGCCCTTGGCCCAGCCGGGCAGGAACGTGAGCTGTTGCTGGTAGTTGAACTCGAGGCCGTCGATGCGCGCCGAGCCGCCGTTGCGCTGCGTGGTGAGCGTGTAGCCGGCGTAAAGCCCGTCGAAGCCGTTGTCCTGCCCGTTGCCGATGATCTGGCTGCTGTCGGTGTAGATGTAGTCGCGGATGTCCTTCCGGAACGCCCCGACCGAAAGCACGCCCTGCGGGCGGAAGTAGTATTCGGCCGTGAGGTCGTAGTTGTCGGCGTTCTGCGGCCGGAGGTTCGGGTTGCTCGCGGTGACGCGCAGCGTGTCGTCGTTCACCTGGTCGTTGGGGATGATGGAACCGAAGCCCGGGCGGCCGACGCCGGTGGACCAGCTGGCGCGCGTGACGAGATTGGCGAGCGGCTCGTACTTCAGGTGCACGCCCGGCAGCACGACGCGGTAGCGGCCTTCGTTCGTGGCGCGACCGCCGTACTGCGCCTCGGCGCGGCGGATGGCCTCGGCGTCCGTGACCGGTCCCGTCCAGGCCGCGCGGCGCGCCTTCTCGGCGGGCGAGATGTAATTGAGCGGACCCTCGCCCGAAACGCGGGTGTCCTCGACGCGCACGCCGGTGAGGAGGGAGACGGATCCGAGGCGCGCCTGGCCCATGAGGTAGGCGGCGGCGATGCGTTCCTCCACGAACTTCAGCGCCTGCAACGCGGTGGGTGCCCCAAAGGCGACGTCTTCCTTCCAGTAACGCGGATTCTCCGCGAGGTGGCGGGCGAGGCCGTAGGGGTTGGGCCAGACGGGGGCGCCGCCGCGGGAGCCGTAGGCCTCGGCTTCGTCCTTGCGGTGGTAGCCGGTCACGTCGGTGAACTGCCCGATGCCGGTGTTGTCGTCGGCGGTGCCGAGGACGCCGTCGGCGCCGGTCCAGTTCCAGCGGCGGTTGTAGCCCCACAAGTCGCGCTGCTGGCGCTTCACGTTGAAGCCGGTCTTGAGGAAGGCGGGCACGGCGAGGCGCAGGTCCTTCTTCGCGTCGAGCTTGGCGGCCATGACCTCATCGGTGCTCCGCTTGTCGTTCTGGGTGATCAGGAGGTTGGTGTAGTTCTCGAGGTTGTAGATGTCGGGCCCCTCGGTCTGGCGGACGATCGGGTTCATGCCGTCCTGCGAACGGTCAACGGTCCAGCCGATGCCGCCGAGGCGGAGCGTCACGACGTTCTGGGGCACGCCGTTGTAGGCTCCGGCGTTGGAGTAGGAGAGGCTGTAGTCGAGCGAGAGGCCGTCGAACCGGTGGCGTACCGTGGGCTGGAACAGGTACGTGCGGCCGGAGTTGTCCCAGGCGTTCACCGAGATCGTGTTGGTTGAAAGCGTGGGGTGGGCGAAGACGCGCGTGACGCCGTCGGCGTAATTCGGGTGGATATAGCCGCCGCCGGTGCGGCGTCCCGCGGCGTCGACGGTGGCGAGGACGTTGGGCGTCGCGGCGGTGGGCACGCCGACGGTCGCGAGCGTGCTGAGGCGGGTGTCGGGGTTCTCGAAATAGTAGTTGTAGGAGAGGCTGACCGAGACCGTCGTGCGCGGGCTCCATCGGTAGTCGACCTTGAGGCCGCTGGCCACGCGGGAGCGGGTGGCGTTCTCCACGCGGCGGCCCATGGAGAAGTTGAAGGCCTGTCCGGGATCGTTGCGCCGTTCGAAGGATTGCAGCGTCGTCGAACCGGCGCCCGGCTGGCTGTGGACCGTGCCCGTGAGCGTGATGCCGAGGTTCCGTTTATCGCCGTAAACGTCGGAGTAGCTGAAGTTCATCGAGGGGCCGAAGCCCTCGACCGGCGCCTTCCAGGTCGGTGCCGAGGCCTTGTAGGTCGGGCGCGTGATGAAGCCGAGCGTGTAGGTGAAGACACGCGGCACCGCGCGGTCGAAGGCGCTCTTCGTGACGAGGTTCACGCTGCCTCCGATCGAGGCGCCGTCCATGTCGGGCGTCGGCGCCTTCGTCACCTCGATCGTCTCGATGTTGCCCAGCGAGGCCTGGTCGAATTCGAAGGCGCGTCCGCCGTTGGCCGACTGCGCGCTGGCGACCTGCAGTCCGTCCATCGTCACCGCGTTGAGGTCGGGGCCGACGCCGCGGATGCTCACCTGGCGCACGTCGTGGCCGTTGTAGTTGGCGGTGATGCCGGCGATGCGCTGGAGCAGGTCGCCCACGTTGCCGTCGGCGACGTTGCCGAAGGTGTCGGACGAGACGATCGCCTTCACGTTGGGAGCCTGGCGCTGGAGCGTTTCGGCGAGGGCCGTGCCCTCGCGTTCGCCGGCGACGGTGAACTTGTCGAGCTTGTAGACCTCCGCGGTGAGGGCGAAGTCGCGGGTGACGCGCTGGCCGGCGGCGGCGCCCACGGTGACGCGCTGCGGGTCGAGACCGGTGAAGCTGGCGACGACCGTGACTTCGCCGCCCGCGGGCACCGCGAGCTCGAAGCGCCCCTCGCGATCGGTGACGGCGGAGCGTGCCGTGCCCGCGACCGACACGGAGGCCCCCTCGAGGAAGGCGCGGGTTGCGGCGTTGCTGACCTGGCCGGTGAGGATCGCGTCGGCCGCGCCTAAGGAAATCGGCGCGAAGCAGGCTAGGGCGAGCAGGAGGACGGAGGGGAAACGTTTCATGGCGTGCGGGGTGAGGGTTTCGATCCGCGCGAAGTTGCCGGGAATCCGGCGGCGGACGCAAGCGAGTCCCCCAGCCGAAAACCAATCCAGCCACCGAGAGACTCGAAGAGACGCGAATGAAACCCAGTGCGTACGAAACTGCGGAAACCCAGCGCTCAGCGGACTGCCAGATTCGATTTGGTGCGTGAACAAGGCGCCTCGCCGCGGCTTGGTGGGTGATCTGACCCGCTGGACCGCGACTTCGCCCCGAATGCGGGCGTAGCGACCGACTCTAGTATTGTGCCCTCTAGGGGTATCCGGGCCCGACTTACCGCCGCCGATGAATGCGCAGCTGGCGCGGCGAGGGGGCTGCTGCGGGAAGTCGGCTCAGCGTTGCTTCGGCAGGTGCATGGACCCGTCGAAGAACAGCATGCCGATTTTCTCGGGGTTGCGCGCGTCGGGGGTGGGGAACGAAACGTACGTCTTCGTCTGTCCGTCCGCGAAGGTGAGGGTGATCTGGTAGCCCTCTCCCTTCCATTTTCCGTCCACCGGGACCCGCGCGCTGCCGGCGGTCGCTACGGTTTCCTTCGTCTCATTGCGGAGCGAGGCAGCCAGGCTCCAGGAAAAGGTTCCGTCGGGGCGCAGCGTCAGGCCGGAGACCGTCATCGCTCCGCCCGAGCCGGTGGAGAAGGCGGTGCCACCTTCGAAATATCCGGAGACCTTGGACCAGTCGGGCTTGGCGATCGAACTGAAGATGCCTCCGTCCCAGGCGAAGCCCGTCCCTGATTCCCCGGGCTCTAGCTTCGACTCGGTCACCTTCCCGTCGGACCATTTCACGGTCATCTTCCCATCCGCGAACGAGCGGCGGCCTTGGCGGCGCGAACTGCGTTCCAACTCAGCCGTGGAGAAGAAGCCGCCGGGTGATTCAAAGACCCGGCCGTCGGCCGTGAAGTACCACAACAGCTGCTCCAGGCTATTGGTAAAGATCCAGAAGCGCGTCATGAAGAACAACCCGACGGGACCTTCGGCGGTGAGGCGGGCAGCTTCGGGAAGCGCGCCGGCGGCGGTGTCCTTTGCCTTGGTCGGAAGCGGTGCCTTGGCGGCGGCCGGGGTTTTGGGCGCGGGGACCTGCTTTGGTGCAGCGATGGGCGCGGCTGCGGGCACGCGGTTGGCGATCTCCCGGAAGCGTGGCAGGTCGCGGATGCGCGCGAGATCCTCGTCGCCGAGCAGCAGTTCGCGGTCCTTGAAGCCGATGCGCACGGCCGTATCGAGGGCATCGAGCGCGAGTTCGGTGAAGCCTAGGCGCGCCTCGGCGCACGCGAGGTTGTAGCGGTGCCGCGGCTCCCTCGGCTCCCGGTCGATCAGCTGGGCGATCAAGGTGCGGGCGCGGGCAAAGTCGCCCGCCCGGGCGAGTGCCGCTAGTTGGGATTCGTCCTGCGCGGCAAGGAAAGCGGTGAGCGCCCACGTCAGGAGCAGGAACCGGGGCAGACGAGCGAGGGAATGCCTAAGGGGCATGGTCGAGGATATGACGACAGGAGGAGGGCGACTGGTGCCTCACGCTGCAAGCCGCTGTCGGGAAGTCGGGGCGGGTTTCGGCCGCGCCGGCCAATTCATTCGACTTGGCGCCGTTCGCCGCCCAAGAAGTCAGTTCCCGCGGCGCCGCTGCGGACGCACCTGCCCACCCATGAACCAACCCATCCGTTCCGTTGCCGCCCCCGCCGTCTTCGCGGCCGTCCTCGCCCTGCTTGCCTCCACCCGCGCCGACGCGCAGGCCGTCGCTCCCGCCGGAAACGCCGCCAAGTCCGGCGATACCGTCAAACTGGAGGCGTTCACCGTCACCGGCTCCAACTTCAAGCGCCTCGACCAGGAGAACGTGCTGCCGGTCACGGTGTTCAACCTTGAGGCAATGGAGGTGCGCAACGCGCTCACGCCGGTCGAGATGCTCACCGCGCTGCCGCAGATCACCAATCTCCCGCTCAACGAGTCCCAGAACGGCGGCGCCAACTCCCGCGGTGACAACGCCAACGTCAACC
>JACCED010109276.1_pt1 | contig 13790 bp, 16 predicted proteins | sample 7455021 | NCBI WGS metagenome assembly JACCED01 (sample SAMN15323456, study PRJNA562643) | freshwater metagenome | isolation source: river surface water | place: USA:Blue River Watershed | collected 2017-08-19 | reverse complement strand
TGCCTTTCTTCAATTCAATTGATTTCCGGAAAATGTCGCCAATTTCAAAGAGCGCGAAAGATTTGAAGCCTCGACTGTAATTTCTGCGCGCAGCCTCAAGTAATCCAGGTAGTAAATGTGGGCGCAAGTATGGTTGATCTTCAGACATTGGATTGGCTAATTTGTAACTCTCTGCACGAGCACCAACAAATCCCATCCGTTCGATAATTTCTTTGCTGACAAATGGGAAGTTGAGAATCTCGGTATACCCGCGCGCTGCAAGGGTGTGCGCTAATACTCTTTTACGTTTTTGGACCTGAGTTAATGAGGCGGTAGTTGTGCGGGCTGGCAAGATCGAAGGAATTTGGTCGTATCCGATATACCTAGCCACTTCCTCTGAGAGATCAGCCGGAGTTAATAATTCACTGCGCCAAGTTGGCGGAGTCACTTCAAACTTTTCATTACCTTCAACCCGACAACCAGCAAGTTCTAACTTCTCTTTTACCGTGGAGGCCGATATTTCAAGACCGATTCGCTTTGAAACATAGTCACTCTTTAATGAGATCTTCTTCGCAGCGCCAACCTCGCCAACTCTGCTAGTGCCTACATAAGTTGCTCCACCTAGTTCGATTAATAGTTGTGCCGCTCTAGCTGATGAAATCTCAGCGAGCTTTGGATCTACGCCACGTTCGAATCGTCTAGATGCCTCTGACGATAATTTGTGTCTGCGAGAATTCTTGGCAATTGAGATGGCATCAAAATGCACTGCTTCGATCGCGATCCTGGTGGTCTTCTCAGTTATCTCTGAATCCAACCCGCCCATGGTTCCAGCCAATGCCAGGACGTTCTTGGTATCGGCCACCACCAAATCATCTTGGTTCAATGCACGTTCTACCCCATCCAGGGTGGTCAACTTCTTTGAATTGCCAGCCTTACGAATCTCTAGATGTCCATTAATTTGGTCTGCATCAAATGCATGAAGTGGCTGTCCTAATTCGAGCATCACATAGTTGGTTACATCTACAGCCAAAGAGATTGAGCGCATTCCACTCTTTTCAATTCTGCGACGCATCCAAAGCGGTGATGGCGCAGCTGGATCAAAATTCTCGAGCGTGCGCAAATACATCACATCGGCGCCATCAGAGATTTTTGCTGCAACTGCAGTTGAGCTCTCTTTGAAATCTAAAGTGATTTCGGCAGGATCCTTAAATTTAAGATTGAATGCAGCAGCAATCTCTCTAGCTATTCCTCTAATGCTCAATGCATATCCCCGGTCAGGGTTAACTGAAATATCAAAGATAGTCTCTTGGATTTGAAGAAGTGAAATCGCATCTGCTCCTGGTTTTGCTGATCCTGCAGGTAGCACGATGATTCCGGAGTGATCATCTCCAAGGCCTAGCTCGCGGGATGAGCAGATCATTCCGTTGGAAGTTTTGCCATAAGTTTCACGGGCAGAGATCGCAAAACCTCCAGGTAAAACTGCTCCTGGAAGCGATGCCACAATTAAATCGCCAACTACGAAATTGGTAGCTCCGCAAATTACAAAACGCGACGTGCCCTCGCCGCAATCCAATTCCACATATCTAATCGGTTTCTTATGCTCTTTTAGTTCTTCAATAGCTAATACTTTTCCAACTACTAATGGCCCAGTTAAGTCGCTACCTTGCGTGATTATCTCTTCGACTTCAAAGCCAACGCGAACCAATCCTTCAGCTATATCGTGATCACTTAACTTGGCTGGTATCTCGACATATTCGGAAAGCCATGATTTAGGTGCGCGCATTATGAAAGCCCCAATCCAAATGCGCGTGAGAAGCGAATGTCGCCTTCGACTATGTCATGCATGTCTTTGATTCCTTGGCGCACCATCAAAGTTCGCTCAAGCCCCATGCCAAAGGCAAAACCTGAATACTTGTCCGGATCAATTCCGCAGTTCTCAAGTACCTTTGGATTGACCATTCCACAGCCGCCCCATTCGATCCAACGATTGTTAAACCAAACATAAACCTCAGCGCTTGGCTCGGTGAATGGAAAAAATGAGGGTCTTAATCTGGTGACCGCATCAGAACCAAACATCTTCGCAGCAAAAGCATCGAGAGTTCCTTTTAGATGCGCCATGCTGATATTGGTATCAATAACTAAACCTTCTACCTGGCTAAATACTGGGCTATGCGTGGCATCTAACTCATCGGCGCGATAGGTGCGACCTGGAGAGATGATGTAAATCGGAGGTTCTTGAGTCAACATGGTGCGCGCTTGAACTGGCGAGGTATGTGTTCGCATAACCAGGCCAGATTCAAGTGGTTCTACAAAAAAAGTATCTTGCATGGTTCGCGCTGGATGATCTGTCGGAATATTTAGCGCATCAAAATTTAGCCAACCACTCTCGAGTTCTGGCCCTTCAGCAACAGAATAACCGAGCGATAGAAAGTAGTCTGAGATTTCATTTCTAATGATCGTTAATGGGTGTAGTCCTCCGAGGTGTTCGCGGATTGAAGGCAGAGTTATATCTACAACCTCTTCAAGCAAGACCTTTTGGTCTCGTAGCGCTTCCAATTCCAAGGTACGAGCATCCAAAGCGCTATTAATTTCGGCCCGGGCGGAGCCGATTAACTTTCCAAGTTCTGCCTTTTGTTCTGCTGGAACTGAGCCAAGTGATCTACTTGCGCCTGCAATCGGCGACTTATCACCAGCATGTGCCAATCTGGCGTTCTTTAGTTGATCTAGATCTCCAGCCTTAGCGAAGGCCTCTTTGGCATTACTAACCCAAAGATCGATTTCAGCTGGATTCATATCTGCAATTCTATAGGTGAGTACTTATTTTTCGCGGGATATTTCATGCATCACGATCGCAGCAGCTGCAGCAAGATTGAGCGACTCCGCATTTCCGGGCATTTTTATCGCTATTTTCTCTGCGCCATTTATCGCGATTTCACTATTAATGCTGCCATTAAAACCACGCGCTTCGTTGCCAAAAATCCAGATTGCTGGCTTTGAAAAATCTACCTCAGTTAATTTCTTCGATGCAGCGCCATCAAGAATGAAAATTCTATGATTTGGTAGCGCATTAGTAACACCTTCTAGTTCAAGGCCTGTGAAAATCTTTGTATGCCATAGCGAACCGGCTGTCGATCTAACTACCTTTGGAGAATAAAAATCAACGCTTCCTGGTGAGGTGATAACCGCTGGTAAGCCCATTGCATCCGCAGTTCTAAGAATAGTTCCGGCATTTCCAGGATCTTGAATCTCTGAGAGATAGATGACGTGCTCATTGCTTAAATTTGTTAATTCGGAAATTTCGGGTGAAATCAATTTACAGATAGCGATGATGCCTTGAGTTGTAATTGCGTCAGACATCGCGTCAGCAACTCTTTCATCGATTTCAAAACTCTTTACTGCTGAATAATCCACATTAGCCTTGGCTAATCGTTCAGCACCAGATTTTGTGAGGTAGAGCGAATCGATGCCGTTCGCCTCTTTTAGCGCTTCGCGCACCGCTTGAATACCTTCAGCTATAAAGAGTTTTTGCTCCAGGCGCTCTTTCTTGGAAGATAAAAGAGCCTTCACCCGCGCAACATGTGGCGACTGAAGGCTCTCAATCATTTATAGGTTTTCGAAATGACCTAATTATGAATCTTATTAATTCTTAACGTTAGCTCGCGCTACGTCAACCAACGACTTAAATGCAGCTGGATCATTGATTGCAAGGTCAGAGAGGATACGGCGATCTACTTCGATACCTGCAACCTTTAAGCCTTGAATAAAGCGGTTGTAGGTAAGTCCATTTGCACGGGCTCCTGCGTTGATGCGCTGGATCCAAAGCTGACGGAAATCACCTTTCTTATCTTTACGATCATTAAATGCATAAACCAATGAGTGCGTTACTTGCTCTTTAGCCTTTGTGTAAAGACGTGAACGCTGTCCGCGATAACCGCTAGCGCGCTCTAGAGTGGTACGACGCTTCTTTGCAGCATGTACGCCGCGCTTAACTCTTGCCATTTTCTATACCCTTCTCTCTATCCAGCGACTACTTCAAACCAAGCATGCGCTTTGCGGCGAATGCAGTTGGAGCTTTGGCTGCTGATTCTTGATCTAAACGACGAGTAAGTCGTGATGATTTGCGCTCAAGTAAGTGACGCTTTCCGGCGCGCTCATGCATGATCTTTCCAGAGCCAGTGACTTTGAAAGTCTTCTTAGCTCCGCTATGGGTCTTCATCTTTGGCATTTAAGCCTCCCTCTTGTGTCCTCTTTTATCATCTTGTGTCATCTTGTTTCGTGATGCGCTTTACAGTTCTTTAACTGTTTGTTTCTTAGCTTTGCCAGCAGACTTCGCCTTGTTTGGCCCCAAAACCATGGTCATATTGCGACCTTCTTGTTTTGGAGCAAACTCTATGTTTGCAACCTCTGCGACATCCTCTGCGAGGCGTTGCAATAAGTTGTAACCAAGTTCTGGGCGAGATTGCTCGCGTCCACGGAATTGGATTGTCACCTTGACCTTGTCCCCTGCGCCAATAAATTTCAAAACTTGATTGCGTTTAGTTTCGTAATCATGTGTTTCGATCTTTGGTCGAAGACGTATCTCCTTCACCACGATGTGGGTCTGGTTCTGACGTTGTTCGCGGGCCTTCTGCGCCATTTCGTACTTGTACTTGCCGAAGTCCATGATCTTGCAAACGGGTGGATTTGCATCGGGTGCGATCTCTACGAGATCTAAACCGATTTCATCTGCCATCCGAAGTGCATTTTCAGTATCGACTACGCCAACTTGTTCGCCGTCGTAATTGATTAACCGAATCTGCGCAACGCGAATACGATCATTGATACGTGGTTCTGCAGTGCTGATGATTTCTCCTTCTTACGTGTCCTATTAACAAGCTAGTAAAGAATTTACGACGCAAGAAAAGAGCAAAAGAAGCAAAAGCTTCGTTTTGACTTTACCAGTCCGCTAAGGCGATCGCCTCGCGGTTTAGGTGGGATTTCTCCTCTTGCGGCATATAGCCGGTCAATACGTGAAGTCTAAATTAAAGAAGGTAAAGGGCCAAATCGAGCGGAGTTAACCACCCATAGCGTGAAATCCACCATCTACATGCAGTATTTCACCGCTCGTGGCAGGTAACCAATCTGATAAAAGCGCTATGGCTCCTTTCGCTGCAGGCACTGGATCGGTGACATCCCATCGAAGTGGCGCTCGTTGATCCCAAAGATGTTCAAATTGTTGAAACTCTGGAATTGATTTCGCTGCGATAGTTGAGATTGGACCTGCTGCGACAAGATTGAAACGAATGTTCTCTGGACCAAGAAACTTTGCAAGGTATCGATTGGTTGATTCGAGGGCAGCTTTTGCCACACCCATCCAATCGTATTTTGGCCAGGCCACTTGTGCATCAAAATCCATTCCCACAACCGATGCACCACTTGAAGGAAACAAAGGTTTGCATGCCATTGTTAATGACTTATACGAATACGCTGAAACTTGTATAGCTGTTGCTACATCCGGCCATTCGGTGCTTAAGAATTTGCCACCTAATGCAGATTCAGGGGCAAAACCTATGGAATGCACCACTCCATCTAAATGCGGTAGGTGTTCTCTTACTCGATCTGCAAGCGTTGCAAGATGATCATCGTTTGTGACATCTAATTCAAGAACTGGTGCAGGTTTCGGTAATCGCCCTGCAATTCTGGTTGTGATACTCATGGCTCGACCAAAGGAGGTAAGGACGATGTCAGCACCTTCTTCTTGCGCCAAACGTGCAACGTGAAATGCGATCGAAGTGTCTGTAAGTACTCCTGTGATCAGAATTTTCTTACCCTGCAAAATTCCCATTAGTGACCCATTCCTAACCCGCCATCGACTGGAATCAATGCGCCAGTTATATAACTAGCAGCATCTGATGCGATAAAAGAGACAACCTTTGCGATCTCTTCAGCTGATGAGAACCTACCAAGCGGCACCGCATTGGCAATCTCTTCCCTGCGATCGATAGATAAATCTGAGGTCATATCAGTCTCAACAAAACCAGGTGCAATCACATTTGCCGTAATTCCTCTGCTACCTAATTCGCGGGCAAAGGAACGCGCCATGCCAAGTAGTCCAGATTTGCTAGCTGCATAATTGACTTGTCCAGCAGAACCAATTGCACCAACAACCGATCCGATGAAGATCAACCTGCCGCGTTTTAACTTCAACAACCCTTTAGTGGCTCTGCGGGCAGTCCTAAAAGCACCCGAAAGATTTGCATTCAATACAGATTCAAAATCTTCATCCGACATCCGCATGACTAATCCATCTTTGGTGACGCCTGCATTGCAGACAATAATCTCTGGAATACCAAATCTAGTTTCACAATCCGTAAAACCTGCATCCACGCTTGCCGAATCAGTTACATCCATCTGCACTGAATTAAAACCTGCCGGCGCACTTCCTGAGCGGTAGGTCACAACAACCTCAAAGCCCGCCTCCTGCATCGTTTTTGCAATGGCTAAACCGATGCCACGATTGCCACCAGTAATCAACGCCAATTTCTTATCGGTCACGACGCCTAACTTACCAACTACTGATGCGTAAGTCGTGATTGAGCATCTCTTATATCCTTCAACCATGGACCCGAAGCCGATTTCAATCACCAGCGCACAAGTTGGTCATAGCCAGGAGCAACCTGGTCGCGCAAAGCGTTACTTGATTTCGATGCTTATTCGTACCGCTTGTTTTATCGGTGCAGTACTAACGCCGTCTCCATACCGTTGGTTCTTAATAGTCGGCGCAGTGGTTCTGCCATATTTTGCAGTAATAATTGCAAATGCAGGTCGCGAGAATCTAACTGGCAGAGTTGAAACTGTTGAAAAACAGCGACAAATTGAGTTCTAAAGAGCCCAAAGCTCTTTTCAAAACTTTTGTAGCGTTAATTCTGGTTGGGCTATGTCTTATCGCGGCCAATTGGCAATACGAGCGAGGCATTAATCGAAATGCCAAAAACGCCAAGATAGAAGCGAACGTACAGAAACCAGTCATCAAATTAAGCCAAGTAATTCAATTGAGCGACCTCAAAAATTCAGAATGGCGAAGCGTCGAGGTATCGGGAAAATTCAATAAAGTGCATGAAGTGTTGCTTAGAAATCGTTATAACTCCGAAGGCAAATATGGGTTTCAATATTTAACCCTATTTGAAACTACGGATACCCCGAAGAAGTTACGTTTCTGGGTAGATCGTGGCTGGGTTCAAGCAGGTGCCACTGCGCTAACTCGTCCTGAAATTCCAAATACTCCCTTGGGGGAATTGCGTATCGTTGGAAGAATTAGATTGGATAACGCCCTTCCAAAAGGTTCCTTCTTTGCCTTACCGGCATCGGGCAATCTGATTAATAGCTGGGATCTGCGCTCCAAAGTTCAAACCGAGAATTTCTATTTAGATTTGATAGACGGGCCAGGGGTCACGCCAGATACGCCGGCAGAACTTCCTGAACTCTCTGATGGACCGCATTTAGCGTATGCGCTGCAATGGCTATTCTTCGCAGGTCTTACGATCTACGGAAGATATCTAATTAGAAAAAGATAAGTCCTGTCGTTGGTACAACTCGCTGTAAAGCCCACCTTTTTCGACAAGCTCATCGTGTCGGCCAAGTTCTTCTATGTAACCATTATTTAAAACCAGTATTTGATCGGCTTCTTTGACCGTGCTTAATCTGTGTGCAATTACGATGCTCGTCCGACCTTTGAGAGCTTCTTTTAGCGCAGCTTGAACCAAAGCCTCATTCTCCGAATCAAGATGTGCAGTCGCTTCATCGAGAATCACGATGCTTGGTGCTTTCAAAAGTAATCTTGCGATCGCTAGCCTCTGTTTTTCACCACCAGATAAACGGTGTCCACGCTCTCCCACCATGGTCTCTAAGCCATTTGGGAGCGTCTCAATCAAATCCCAAATTTGCGCCGATCTGCAAGCAGATTCCATCTCAGCGATTGTGGCATCTGCCTTTGCATATCTTAAATTCTCGATGATGGATTCGTGGAAAAGATGGGAGTCTTGCATAACCACACCAATAGATCTCTGTAGAGAACTTATGGTCAAATCCCTAATATCTTCGCCATCGATTTTGATGGCACCAGTTGTAACATCGTAAAGTCTAGGTAAAAGTGCGCTGATTGTGGTTTTACCTGCACCGGATGGCCCAACAAGTGCCGTCATAGTTCCAGGTTCAACAACAAATGAGATGCCCTTCAAAATCTCGCCACTTTGAACTGTCTCTGGCTTGGCTACTGATTCGAGTGAGGCGAGAGAAATTTCTGACGCGGATGGATAAGCAAAATGAACGTCGTTGAATTCGATGCGTGGATGCTTTGCTTGAAGCTCCTTTGCGCCAACTCGATCTTTAACCATTGGCTCGAGATCTAGCACTTCAAAGACTCTCTCAAATGAGACCAGCGCGCCCATCACATCAACACGGACTGTAGATAACGCAGTTAATGGGCCATATAGGCGAGCCAACAAAGTAGTGATTGCAATCAAGCTACCTACGGTCATAGTTCCGTTGATGGCGAAGTGGCCGCCAACTCCATACGCCAAAGCGGTAGCGATCGAAGCTACCGAGATCAACGCAACGAAGAAGAAGGTATTTAGCATCGCCATACTGATACCGATGTCGGCAACTTTTCGCGCCTTTACTTTGAAATTTTGGCTTTCGGAATCAGGCTTTCCATAAAGCTTTACCAATAGCGCACCGGAGACATTAAATCTCTCAGTCATGGTGCTTGCCATCTCAGCATTTAATTCGTAAGACTGTTGTGTGTATTTAGCTAGTCGTTGACCTACATATTTGGTTGGTGCGAGAAAAAGTGGCAACAAGACCAATGAGAGCAATGTGATCTGCCAGCTAAGGCTCGCCATGGCGCCGACTACTAAAACTAAAGTTAATACATTGCTAATTACTCCAGAGAAAGTGGCTGTAAAGGCTCGTTGCGCACCCAACACGTCAGTGTTGATTCTAGAGATTAGGGCTCCGGTCTGAGTTCGGGTAAAGAAGGCAATGGATTGCGATTGGACGTGGCGAAATACCTGGCTTCTAAGATCGTAAATCAAGCCTTCACCAATAATTGACGAGTACCAACGGATGAAAATATTGATTAATGCATATGCAATTGCAATCAATCCAACAAGTAGGGCTAGTTGGGTTACCAGCGCCCCGTTCTTTGGAATTACACCTTCATCGATCAATCGCTTCAACAATAACGGTGTAGCGATCGTCAAAACTGCATCAAGAATCAAAGCAAAGAAGAAGAGGATAAATTTGGAGCGATATGGGTAGGCGTAACTTGCGATACGTTTAAGTGTGCCCGGCTTTAATTTTGCATCTTTGACAGATTGATCACTAGATAGTGTGCGCAGGGCCATCCAACCCGCATGCATCGACATGTATTGAGCCTAAATCAAAATTAGACTGTAAAACCGAGAGCGCGAAGTTGATCGCGTCCATCATCGGAGATTTTGTCTGGGCCCCATGGTGGCATCCAGACCCAATTAATCTTTACATCTTCAGTTATCCCAGCCAGGGCAGCTCGAGTTTGATCTTCGATAACATCTTGTAGCGGACAAGCAGCTGACGTTAACGTCATGTTGAGTATAGCGATGTTGTTCTCATCAACCATTACGTCATAAATCAAACCTAGATCGACGACATTAATCCCAAGTTCTGGGTCAACTACATCCTTCATTGCCTCTGTTACATCATCAACTTTAGAACTCATCGTCGCTCCTATGGTAGTTCTATCTGTAGTTAAACTGCTCGGAAACTGCTCGTTAACTGCTTGCCAATTGGCTAGCGGCATCTTTGTAAGCCATCCAGCCCAGTAGCGCACATTTTATACGCGCTGGGTATTTTGAAACTCCAGCTAGCGCAACCCCGTCTTCAAGGAGATTTTCATCGCCTTGATCTTGCCCTTTGCTCTGCATCATCTCGGTGAATGCATCTAGCAATCTAGTAGCTTCATCCTTGGACTTGCCAATCATCAAATCACTCATTATTGAAATGCTTGCTTGAGAGATCGAGCAACCTTGCCCATCCCAAGTAAGTTCTGCAACTTTATCTCCATCCATGCGAAGCGAGAGGGTTACTTCATCCCCGCAACTTGGATTGAGATGATGTACCTGGATATCTCCACTCTTGAGTCCCTTGTGATGAGGGCGTTTATAGTGATCCAAGATCACCTCTTGATAGAGCGAATTCAAATCCATTTATTTAATCCTAATTAATTCCAGTTAATTCCAGTTAATTCCTGTTAATTTCATTTAACGTTCCAAGAAGAATTTCTTGGCATCTTGAACTCCTGCCAATAACGCATCAATATCCGATAAGTCATTGTAGAGATAGAGCGATGCACGGGTTGTGGCAACTACATTGAATTTACGAGCCAATGGCCAAGCACAATGATGTCCAGTTCGAACTGCAATCCCTTTTGAATCAAGGAATTGCCCCAAATCATGAGGATGGATTCCTTCTAGCGTGAACGAGACCGTACCGCCACGATTTTCAATATCAGTTGGACCAAAGATCTTTACGCCATTGATATCTAAAAGCCCGGCAATGAGCGCTTTGGTTAAATACTGTTCATGTTCATGAATGCTCTTCATGCCAACTTTAGTTAGGTATTGCAGCGCAGCGCCTAATCCGACTGCTTGAGCCATATTTGGTACGCCTGCTTCAAATTTCTTGGGTGCGGGAGCCCATGTTGCATCTGTCATGGTTACGTTTTCGATCATAGAACCACCAAATAGAAATGGTGGTAAAGATTCTAAATCTCGTCCCCAAAGAACTCCGATGCCAGTAGGTCCAAGCGCCTTATGGCCTGAGTAAGCTAGAAAATCAACGCCTAGTTTCTGAACATCCACCGCTAAGTGTGGAACAGATTGGCAGGCATCTAAAAGAACTTGCGCTCCAACTTCAGATGCTCGTTTAACAATTGGTTCTAGATTATTAATCGTGCCAAGCACATTAGATTGATGGGTAATTGCGATGATTGCGGTGTTGGCAGTGACAACTTGCTCGATATTCGAGAGATCTAATCTGCCATCAGAATCTACGCTAAACCAAGCAAGTTCTGCGCCAGTACGTTTTGCCAATTGCTGCCAAGGAATCAAATTGGCATGGTGCTCCATCTCAGAGACCACAATTCGGTCGCTAGATTTGATCTTCGAAGTCAGCGCATACGCAACTAAATTAATTGACTCTGTGGCGCTTTTGGTAAAGACAATTTGATCACTTTTTGCCCCGATAAATTCGGCAACTATTGAACGTGCACCTTCGTAGTTATCGGTAGCTTCCTCAGCAAGCTGATGTGCCCCTCTATGAACTGCAGAATTCGAAGTTCGATAGAAATTTGATTCGGCATCAATTACAGCATTTGGTTTTTGAGAGGTAGCGCCGCTATCTAAATAAATTAGCCGCTGGCCATCGCGGATCTCCCGATTGAAGATCGGGAAATCACGCTTGATGGTAGCGACATCTAATTTCATTTTTATAGTAGTCAGTCTCAACCAGATTTACTTGGTTACGTAAGCTTCGTAACCCTGCTCTTCAAGTCTCTCTGCAAGTTCTGGGCCACCCTCTTCAACGATACGTCCATTGGCAAATACATGCACAAAATCAGGTTTGATGTAACGCAAGATTCGGGTGTAGTGAGTGATCAGCATGATTCCGAGGTTATTAGAATCCTTTGCACGATTTACTCCTTCAGAAACTACCTTTAGCGCATCAACATCTAGACCAGAATCGGTCTCATCGAGGATCGCAATCTTTGGCTTTAACAATTCAAGTTGCATGATCTCGTGGCGCTTCTTCTCGCCACCAGAGAAACCTTCATTAACGCTGCGCTCTGCGAATGCTGGATCCATTTTTAATGCTCCCATTGCATCTTTTACCTCACCAACCCATTTACGAAGATTTGGCGCTTCGCCACGAAGAGCTGTTGCAGCAGTGCGAAGGAAGTTTGAAACAGATACGCCAGGAACCTCCACTGGATATTGCATTGCTAGAAAAAGTCCAGACTTTGCACGCTCGTCAACGCTCATCTCAAGAACGTCCGCGCCATCAAGTGTTACTGAGCCACCTGTAATCTCATATTTAGGATGGCCTGCAATTGCATAAGCCAGAGTTGATTTACCAGATCCGTTTGGTCCCATGATTGCATGGGTCTCTCCGGAATTAATTGTGAGATCTACGCCCTTCAAAATCTCTTTCTGACCCTTATCGGTATTTACAACAACCTGTAGGCCACGAATTTCCAATTTGCTCATCTTTATATCTCCCGTTTTTTCCGTTTAGATCTCTACTACGACGTTATTGCCATCAACCGTTACTGAATATGTCTTTACTGGGCTCACTGCAGGCGGAGTAAGAGCCTCGCCTGTGCGAAGATCGAACTCAGCTGAATGCAACCAGCACTCGATCTTGTAGCCATTCTGTTCTCCTTCAGAGAGCGCTGCATCTTGATGCGAGCAGTTATCTTCGATTGCAAAGACCTCATTGCCAACTCGAGCCACGCAAATCTCTTTACCCGCTTTGGTTAGCTTTACAGGTTTGCCTTCGACAATCGAATCTAAAGCCAGATCCGCCATTACTTGCCCACCTTCGCCAACTCATTGTCGACTCTCTGCATCAAGCGGTCTTCAATCTCTTCATTTCTGATCTGTCCGATAATCTCGTTGAAGAAACCACGAACGACCAATCTTCTTGCGTCATCGATATTTATGCCACGTGACATTAGATAGAAAAGTTGTTCGTCATCGAATCGACCAGTAGTTGAAGCGTGACCAGCTCCGACGATCTCGCCAGTTTCGATCTCAAGATTTGGTACCGAATCGGCACGTGCCCCATCTGTTAGAAGTAAGTTGCGATTTAATTCGTAGGTATCGGTACCTTCCGCCGCAGCGCGAATGAAGACATCACCGAACCAGACGGTACGAGCAGATTGTCCGGCCAAGACGCCTTTGTAATTTACGCGAGATTTGGCATTAGGTACCAAATGATCTACGTGTAGGCGATGTTCCAAATGTTGACCTTCGGTTGCAAAGTACACTCCCTGCAGATCAACATCGCCACCTGGCGCTTTAAATTCTACGGTTGGCAAGATGCGAACCAATGAACCGCCAATTGAGACCGTTATAGATTTGAAGGTGGCATCTTTATCAATAATCGCATGGTGGCGAGCTGCATAAACTGCATCATTATCGAACTCTTGCAAAGTAACAAAAGTTAGATTTGCACCTGGCTCGAGCATTAGCTCAATATCTTCAGCTATTAAAGAGTTGCCGGTGTTTTCAATGATCAAGGTAGCTTTGGCAAATTTCTTAACCAAAACCTGGACGCGTGAATACTCCGCTTTAGAGATTGAAGCACGGCCCAAGATGATTGGCTCTGAAAGTTCACCATCGATAACTAACTTAGCTATTGATGTAGAACCCACAACTCGCTGCACGATTTCATCATCGCTATTTGTCGAATGATCATTGGTCGTCACTCGCTCAAAAGTCGCGCCTTTTGGAAGAGATTTCGAAGTTAAGGAATGCTCGTCGCCAATTACGGCGCTGCCATCGTGCAAGCCCTTTAACTTAGCAAGCGGTGTAAAGCGCCAAGCTTCTTCCCTACCTGTTGGGGTATGGATGATGTTGGTATTTAACATTAACCAACCGCTCCTTCCATCTGGAGTTCGATTAGGCGATTTAGCTCTAAGGCGTACTCCATTGGTAGTTCTCGAGCAATTGGTTCGATAAATCCACGAACAATCATCGCCATCGCTTCATCCTCTGAAAGTCCACGTGACATCA
>JACCED010616853.1_pt1 | contig 13792 bp, 8 predicted proteins | sample 7455021 | NCBI WGS metagenome assembly JACCED01 (sample SAMN15323456, study PRJNA562643) | freshwater metagenome | isolation source: river surface water | place: USA:Blue River Watershed | collected 2017-08-19 | reverse complement strand
TGGTCCGTGAGGTCGTCCGTGAGATACGTGATCGGACCGACGGGACCGAAGTTGCACTCGAGCTTCGGCTCCACCTGCCCCGCCGCGACGGTCGGGAAGTAACTGTGGCCGCCACCCAGGAAGCCCCAGAACTCGTCGAAGCCGCGGCGCAACGGATGGAATTGCGGACGGTCGCCGAGGTGCCACTTGCCGATCAGGCCGGTGATGTAGCCGCGCGCGCGGAGCCGGTCGGCGATGGTCTGCTCCTTAACCGGCAAGCCGCCGAACTCCGGATCGAAACCCGGCTGGGGCGTCGCGAGATTGTTGTCGTAGCCGAAGCTGACTTGGTTGCGCCCGGTGAGCAGGCCGGCGCGCGACGGACTGCAGACGGGCGCCGACACGTAGCCTTGGGCGAAACGCACGCCGGAGGCGGCGAAGCGGTCGAGATTGGGCGTCTCGATCTGCGTGCTGCCGTGGAAGCCGACGTCGCCGTAACCGAGATCGTCGGCGAGGATGAGAATGATGTTGGGCCGCTCGTCAGGCGCGGCGCGCAGCACGATGGCGCTGCCGCCGCAGGCGAGGAGGAGCGCGAGGGCGGGACGAAACAGATTCACGGACGGACCGGAGCGCGGCTCAGAATTCCGGCGACCACGTGTCGCGCCACGGCACCGTCGGGTGGCCTTGGGCGTCGAATTCGATCGGCAGCCAGAGGTAGCGCGAGTCCTCGAGGTTCCACTTGTTCCAGCGATCGAACATCGCGACGAACTTCCCCGGGCGACCGGGCATCGGCAGCACGAAGGTGCTCTGCCCGCGGAACGTCAGGCCGGCGCCTTCGCCGCGGCAGGGATTCGCGAGCTCGGTCCACGGCCCGAAAATATGGTCCGCCACGGCGGAGTGCGCGGGGTTCGGGTCCCAGCCGGTGCAGCCCGAACCGATGAGGTAGTATTTGCCGGCGTGCTTGAACAGCGCGGGCGCCTCGATCGAGCGGCCGATGAACGCGCGAGCGTATTTGCCGGCGGGGCGCAGGTAATCGTCGGAGAGCTGCGAGATGTGCAGCGTCTCGTTCGATTCGGAGGCGTAGATTTGGTAGGCGGTGCCGTCGTCATCGACGAACAGCGTCATGTCGCGCGCCATCTGTCCGCCCTCGAGATCGCGGGCGAAGAAATTGCGCGGGCCGGGCTTCAGGTCGGATTCCTCAAAATTCACCGGGCGCACGCCGGCGTTGGGACGGAAGGAGCCGAGATACTTGAACGGCCCGACCGGCGTGTCGCTCACCGCGACGCCGGCGCGGGCGGCCTGATAGTTCGGGCTGTCCTGGTGGAACCACATCACGAACTTCTTCGTGCGGGCGTTGTAGATCACCTTCGGACGCTCCAGGACATTTTCCAGCGCGAGGTCGTGGTCGGGATCCTCCGGCGTGGTGGCGAGCGCGACGCCTTCGTTTTTCCAGGTCAGCAGGTCCTTCGACGAATAGACGGAGACGCCGCCTGCGAGGACGCGCGTGCCGCCCCAGGATTGGTTCACCTTGGGCAGGTAGGTGCGGCCTTCCTTGATTTCGCCATACCAGTAGTAGACGCCCTCGTGAAAGAGGATGCCGCCGCCGTGGGCATTGATGGGGCGGCCCGCGGTATCGCGCCAGACGGCGCCCTGCTCGAGCGATTTGGCGGCGGCGAAGGAGCGGCCACCACCCGCGAGCGCGAGCACGGCCAAGGCGAAGCACAGAAGTCTTTGCATAGCAAAATGGGGAGATGAAACAGGCGCGGCGGGCCGCGGACGCGCGGGCCGGTGAAGGCAGGGCCCGGCTTGGGGTAGCATGAAGGATACCAGCCGACACGGGCCGGGCCTACCCCCCGTTTGGGTGGAACACAGCCGCCGCCGACTCAGGGCAACTCGATGGCGCCGAGATCGGGCGCGCCCATGATGGGCTGGCCGCGGATGTCCGTCGCCACCGCGAGGCCGCGCGCGAGACCGATCTTATCCCCGGGCAAGGGCGCGATGACGATGCCGCGATCCTTCACCAGCGCGGTGTTCGTGGGGATGTAATCGGCGACCTGGTCGCCGCCCGGGCGCGCGAAGGCCGGATCGCCGAGCAGCGGCGCGGAGTCCGCGAGACCGACGCCGGCCGGCCAGTTGTCGGCCCGGAGGAACAGGTTGTTGACCATCACGGCGCGCGGAATCGGACGGGCCTCGGCGCCGTCGGCTTTGGATTGATCGCTGGCGACGCGGCGACTCGGGCCGACGACGCAGAAGATGTTGTTCGCGACGAGCACGCCCTCGGCGGTCGGCGTCACCGCGACTTTCGCCGCAGCGTCGGCCGCGACGTAGATCGTGTTGTTGTAGAAATACGAGTTGGTCGGACCGCGCGGCTTCTGGTGGTTGCCGACGTAGCCGCTCAGCCAAAACGTCTTTCCCTCCTGGAAGGCGCCGTTGCGACCCTTCACGCGCTGGCCGTCGTTCACGCTGATGTTGTAGCGGTAGGCGCAATTGAAGTTGTCGCCGAGGATCTCGCAGAATCCGCCCGCGTTGTTGGCGCTGAAGTTGTATTGGACGACGACGTTGCGGCAGCGGAAGTCGATGTGCACGCCGGCGGAGTCGCCGGGACCGTTGGCGTTGGTGAAGCGACTGCGCTCGATCACGACATCCGACGTGCCCCACGTCCACAGCCCGCTCCCGCGGCCCCAATTGCGCGTGTCGGCCGTGCTGCCGGAGTGATCGACGCTGAGCCGGGCGAAGCGCCCGCCGGTCACGCCGGACATCTGGACGCCAGGTCCGCCGCTGTGCGAGACCTCGACATTCTCGACAACGACATCGCGGATCGAATCGTCCGGACCAGTCAGCTTCAGGCCGGTGTGATCGACGCGCTCGATGCGGCAATCGCGGACGACGATCTCGCGCATGGTCGCGGAGCTTTTCCCGTGGATAAGGAATCGGACGCCCCACCCGTAGAGTCCCTCGCCGTTGGCCGTCCGCACGTCCGCGGCCGGACGTTGGAAACCAGGATTCGCATACGAGACGGACTTCACGTGCAAACGTTCCAAGGTGACGCCGCGATACTCGCCGCCGCTGTCGGCCACGACGAGGATGCCGCAGCGCATTTCCTTGGCTGGAGCGCCGCCATCGGCGGAAACGACCAGATCAGTGACGACGACGTGGCGGCAATTGCGCAGCTCAACGGCGGCGCGCTGGGAGCGACCGTCGATGAACGCGCGCGCCCGGGCGTCGGCACCGCCGTAGCTGCCGACGCGCACGGGCGACTCGGCCGTGCCCGCCACCGCATGGAGCGCGAGCGAACCTTCGTGGCGGACGCCGGCCCGCAGGAGCAGGTGGTCGCCCGGTTGCAAAGACGCGCGGCTCGCGCGCGCCAAGGTCTTCCACGCCGTCGCGGGCGAAGTGCCGGCGGCTTGGTCGTCACCGGCTTGCGGATCGACGTGGTAACTCGTCGCGCGGGCGGCGAGGACGGCGCTGCCGAGCGACAGCGCGAACACGAACAGGCGAAGGGGACGCATGGCGGACAAGGGGCGAGGGGTCAGGGAACCGGCGCTCGCGCCCGTCGGCTCACGGCGTCGACGCGGGCGTGACCTTCTGGCGGATGGCGTCGAGCCGTTGCTGCATCTCGGCCGCCTTCTCCGGATGGTCAGCGATCACGTTCTTCTGCTCCGCCGGGTCGTCGCGGAGGTTGAAAAGGAGCGGCTTCGGGAAACGGGTTTCGCGGAAACGGTCGTCGCCGCCGCTCGCGCCGCCGGTGCCGGAGGCCGGACCGCGGCCGTTGGCCGGGATGTATTTCCAGTCGCCGACGCGGAGCGCGAGCGTGTCGGAGATGCCGTGCAGGATGGTGTAGTCGCGCACGTTCTCGTTGGTGGTGCCGAGGAGCACGGACGAGAGGTCGATGCTGTCGGGCGAGTCGTGCGGGGAGACCTGCGTGCCGGCGAGCGCGGCGAGCGTGGCGGGCAGATCGACGAGATTGAACATCTGCTCGGAGACGCGCGGCTGGAGGCGCGCGGGCCAGCGGGCGATCAGCGGCACGCGGCAGCCGCCCTCGTAGACGAGATACTTCCAGCCGCGGAGACCGCCGGCGGGTTGGTGGTCGCCGTTCAGTTCGCGAGCGCGGTCGAAATAGCCGTCGAACAGGACCGGGCCGTTGTCGCTCGAAACGATGACGAGGGTGTTCTCCGCGACGCCGAGGCGCTCGAGCGTCTGGAGGATGGCGCCGGCCGCGGCGTCGAGTTGTTGGATGACGTCGCCGCGGACGCCGAGCGGGCTCTTGCCCTCGTAAGGCGGCTCCGCGACGCGCGGCACGTGCGGCTCGAAGAGACCGACGTAGAGGAAGAACGGCTTGGCGGCGTTCTGCTCGAGGAATTGCACGGACTTGCGGACGACGGTGGAAGTGAGCTCCTCATCCTTGAAACGGGCCGCGTGGCCGCCGGCCATGTAGCCGATGCGGCTGATCCGGTTGATGATCGTGCCGGAGTGCTGCTTGTCGGCGCGGTAACGGAGGGACTCGGGCGCGTCGATGCCGTTGGGCTCGGCGCGGAGGTCGGCGTCGTAGCTGACGGTGATCGGATCCTTCGGGTCGAGGCCGACGACGTTGTGATTTTCCACCCAGACGGACGGGACGCGGTCCACGGTCGCCGGAATGATGTGCGAGTAATCGAAGCCGACCTCGCGCGGGCCCGGCGCGATGTGGCCGTTGAAGTCGAGCGGCTTGCTGCCGTCGCCGAGGCCGAGGTGCCACTTGCCGATGGCGCCGGTGGTGTAGCCGGCGCGGCGGAGGACTTCGGGCAAGGTCAGGCGGCCGGGCTCGATGCAGAGCGGGCCGTCACCGGGCAAGATGCCGGTGCGCTTGGACGATTGGCGCCAGGCGTATTCGCCGGTGAACATCGAATACCGCGTCGGCGTGCACGTGGACGACGGCGCGTAGCCGCGGGTGAAGCGCACGCCCTGCGCGGCAAGCCGGTCGAGGTTCGGCGTGGAGATGCGCGTCGCGCCGTAGCAACCGAGGTCGCCGTAGCCGAGGTCGTCCGCGATGATGAGGACGACGTTCGGCCGGGGCGCCGCGGTCTCCGCGGCGAGGGCGGGAGCCCCGCCGACCGCCGCGAGAGCGAGGCAGCCGGCGAGAGCGCGGAGAAAACGCGACGGAGACATGACCACGGAGAGGACGGCGGAGCCGGCCTTAGAAGGCGAACGAGTTCGTCAAGGTCCAGCTGCGATCCGGCGGGATGCGGAACGTGCCGATGGAACCGTCCGCGTTCGAGGCGATCGGGATGAGCTCGTCCTTGGCGTTGATGTTGCGGATCGCGAGACCGACCGTCCAATTGAGCGTCATGCCCGCGACCTTGAAGCGGCGTTTGTAGCCGAGGTTCGCGTCGTATTTGATGTCCTCGGGGCCGAAGAACGGCTGGTTGATGTCGGCGATGAGGCCGGTGCCGGGGACGTTCACGTAACGGTAGCCGATGCTGGCCTTGTCCTGCCAGCGGACGGCGCCACCGACGCTGAGGCCCTTGAGCATGCCGCGCTGGAATTCATAGCGGGTGACGAGGTTGGCGCGCCAGCGGCGGATTTCCGGGCTGGCCGTGCCGGAGAGGGCGGCCTGCGTGCGGATGCCCGGCAGAGCCTCGCCGACATACTGCGCGTAGAACGTGTCGCGGATGCCCGAGGTGGGGGCGCGGGAGCCCGGGAGGAGGGCGCCGCCATACATGCTGTCGAGGTTGGCCTTCCACTCGGCGGCGAAGGCGAGTTCCTGCGCGGCGACGGCGGACTTGACCGCTTCGTTCTTCGCGACGCTCAGCGCCACGCGCCAGCCCGGCATCGGGTTGACGATGGCTTCGAACTCCGTGCCGTAGGACTCGGTGTTGCTGACCGAGGTGGCGTTGATGATGGACTCCGGCACCCACTGGAGCGTGCTGCCGCTGCCGGTGAAGCGCGGGTTGAAGTTCTTGTCCGGGCCGATGTTGGCGCGGAGACGGGCCGGGATGGTGGCGTAGACGTCGAGCGCGACATCGCTGAACGAATTCCACGTCGGGTAGACGTAGCCCCAGTCCTTCGGGAGGAGGCCGGCGTCGCGGGCGGAGAGGAGGCGGCCGATGAGGGCGCTGATGTAGCTGTAGGGGCTCGGCACGCTGACCGAGTCGTTCTCGATCTTCGTGTTGTATTTGTTCACGCGGAGCTCGAGCTTGCCGCCGAACGCGGAGAGGGAGACGCCCTTTTCCTCGGTCACGGCGGTGGGCGAGCCGACTTCCTCGTTCCAAACGTTGCGGCGCTGGCCGACGGGGTTGAAGTTGCCGGACTCGTTCCAGTGCGCGCGGAGCTGCGAGTTGAACGGCAGTTCCCACGGCAGGCGGCCGACGACGCTCTTGGTCCAGGTGCGCGAGCCTTGCGCGGAGGAGGGCTGGAAGGTGACGGCGGACTCGTCGATGCCGCCGTTGGCGAAGCGGGTGTTGGCGAGCGAGGTGTAGGCTTGGTCGATGTCTTCGCGCCAGCCGACGACGGTGACGATGTGGTTCTTCAGCCAGTGGCTCTGGAGGGCGACGGCGGTGGACTCGAGGTCTTCGCGCTGGTCAACGAGGCGCTGGAGGATGCGCAGCGGCGTGCTGGTGCTGTTGACGAACGTGCGGGAGACCGGGTCGTAGACGCGGATGGTGTAAGGTTGGTTGGCCTTGGGCAGCGACGCGGAGATCGACTGAAGGCGGACGTCGCTGAGGCTGGAAACGTTGAGCAGCGAGGGGCCGATGTAGAACCAGCCGTTGACCTGCGTGCCGAAGGTGCCGGGTTGGGCGCCGTTCAAGCTGGCCTGCGGCGAGGGGGACGCGGCCGGATCCCAGGTGCTCGCGTAGGTGCGGTTGAACTTCTCGATGTTGGTCTTGAACGCGAGGGCCGAGACGGTGTGGCGGCCGAGCCAGCGGCGCCAGCCCTTCTCGGTCGTGAAGTCATGCTTGAAGAACGCGGTGGCCTGGTAGGACTCGCGGTTCGTGCGGTTCATCTGGTCGCGGAAGACGTCGGTCGTGGTGATGAACGGGCGGCCGAAGTTCGGGTTCAGGATCGGCTGGCCGGTGGGCGACTTGACGCTGAGGTAGTAATTCACGTCGACCAAGATGCCCTCGTCGTTGCCGCCGGTGGGGATGGCGAAGTTACGATTGCGGGTGAACGTCTGGTAATTGTAGGCGAGTTCGGTGCCGACCTTGCCGTCCCAGAAGAGCTGCTCGTAGCGGAGATCGGTGGCGTTGAAGGTCTGCTCGCGGAAATCGAGCGCGCCCGTCATCAGGTTCTCGTAGAAGTTGTAGATGTTCGGGTCGCTGAGGTGGGTGCGGACGTAGCCGGTGCGGAGGCGGTTGGCGTCACCGGTGCTGCGGAGCGAGCCGCCGGTGCCACCGGGCAGGGAAGTCGGGATGCTGCCTTGGAAACCCTGGACGCCGGCGAGCGCGGGATCGCTGAGACCGACGCCGGCCACACCGGAGGTCGGATCGGCGAAAACGAGCGCGAACTGCGTATAGAGCGGGAAGCCCTGGATCACACCGGAGGTGGCACCGGGCAAGACGCCGACGCCGGAGGAGTTGCGCAGCGGCGAGAGCGTGGCGGCGTTGCCGGCGTTCGGGCTGGCCACCAGCGGCGAGCCGTAGCCCCACCACTGCCACTTCGGGTTGATGTCGTTGAACCAGTTGGCGACGGTGAACGTCGGGGTCAGCGGATCGGTCGGCACGCCTTCGATGCGGCCGGTCTCGAAGTTGCCGCGGAAGGTGCCGCGGCCGAGGAAGGAGCCGCGCTCGGGCTCGAGGACGCGGTATTGGACGGCGCCGTAGAGACGGCGATCCTTGTCGTAGGCGGGCTTCTGACGGAAGTTCTCCTGCTCGTTCAGGAGGTCGAGGCGGACGGCGATGCGGCCCGGGACGATCACCTTGTTGAGGTGGAGCTCTTCGCGGTGGGAGTTGTTGTCGCTGAGGCGCGAGGAGATGCTGTAAGCGTCCTTGAAGGCCGCCTTGCGCATCGCGGAATCCATGATGCCGCCGGCATTGCCGACACCGGCGAGAATGGCGTTCGGGCCGCGGCTGACCGTCAGCGTGCCGAAGTTGTAGGTGTCGCCCGGGATGTCGGTCGGGAAGAAGTCGCGGGTGCGGGTCGCCTGCGCGAGGGCGCGGACGCGATTGACGCTCGACGGATCGTCACGGACTTCGGCGGAGTTCTCGCCGACGATGCCGGAGTAGTTGCCGTTCTTGCCGGCGCCTTCGGTCGAAGCGGTGTAGGAGAGGACTTCCGAGAGCTTGGTGACGTTGATGTCCTGCAGGAACTCCTGCGTGTAGACGGAGACGGCGGCACCGATGTCCTTGATGTCGGTGTTGAGGCGCGTGCCGGCCAGCGTGCTGGTGGCCTGGTAGCCGGTGTCGGCGGAGGAATTGACGACGAACGGGCTCAGCTCAACCACCTCGGGATCCTTGGCGGGGGCGGGCGTCGTGGCCTGCGGGGTGAAGGGACGCTTCTCGGGCGTCGCCGGGGCGGTCACCGGAGCGGTCGCCGGCGGCGCGCTTTGCGCAAGCGCAACCGAGCTCGCGGCCAAAGTCGAAAACGCCGCGACAATCGCGAGCGAAGTCAGGCGGCGGGAAGAACGCGCGCGGAGCGGGGTCAGGTGGGGGTCGTTCATATACGGGGGTGTCGGATCCGAGGCTTCGGACAGGAACCGGGGCGGTCGCGCCGCGGCCCATGGCCGGAAGGGGTGAGCGAAACGGTAAAACACTAACAGCAGACCACGCAGGTCGCTACCCCCCAACGGGGGGAAATTCGGCCCCTACAGGCTCACTCGAGGTGGACGATGCCGTGGCGCACGGCGCTGATGGCGGCGTCGGTCCGGTCGCGGACCTTGAGTTTCGCAAAGAGGGTCTTGAGGTGCGATTTCACCGTCTCTTCGGAGATGAACAGCTGCGCGCCGATCTCCTTGTTGCTCCGGCCGCGCACGAGGAGCTGCAGCACCTCCTGTTCGCGGGGCGACAGCGCCTGGCGCTGGGCGCGGGCGGCGAGGCGCTCGGCGATGCGCGGCGGCACTTCGGTGCGACCTTGGTGGACGGCCCGGATCGTGCCCGCGATCTCCTCGGTCGACATGTCCTTGAGCAAATAGGAGCGCGCGCCGGTCTGCATGGCGCGGAAGACGTCCTCGTCGGCGTCGTAGGTCGTGAGGACGATGACCTTCGCTTCCGCGTCGCGCGCGAGCAGGCCCATGATCGTCTCCACGCCGCCCATGCCGCCGAGCCGCAAGTCCATCAGCACGACCGAAGCGGAGCCCGGCTGGTAGGCGGCGAGCGCCTCCTCGCCGGAGGAGAACTGGGCCACCACCGCCATGCCCGGCTGACTGTCGATCAGGGCGGCGAGGCCCATGCGAAACGTCGGGTGGTCATCGACGATGATCACTTTGATGGAGGCTTCAGTCTTCTTCATGGCAGGGGTTGGGGTGACAGCGCAGAACTCAAGCCGCTCCCGGCGATTCGACAACCACATCCACGCGCGTGCCGCCCCCGGGATTCGGGCCGACTTGCAGGACGGCGTTCATGCGCTGGGCGCGCTCGCGCATGCCTTGCAGGCCGAAATGGCTGCCGCGGTCGCCGCCGTGCTGCGGATCGAAGCCACAGCCGTTGTCGGCCACCACGAGGCGCACCCGCGCGTCCTCGAACGTCAGGGAAATCTCGATCGCCTCCGGGCAGGCGTGCTTCAGCGCGTTCGACACCGCTTCCTGGCCGATGCGCAGCAAATTGTTCTCCACGGTCGGGGCCAGGCGGCGCGCCCGCCCCTGCACCGCCACGCGCACCTGGCAATCGAGTCCGCCGCGCAACTGCTCGGCCACGGTGCGGAGCGCGCCGGCGAGATCGGTCCGCTCCAAAATGTGCGAGCGCATGTCCCAGATCGACTCGCGCGCCGCCGCGAGGCTCTGGCGCACGATCGCGTGGGCCGCGGCGAGGAACGGCAGCACCGGCTCGACCGTGCCGCTCTTGGCGGAGTTCTTCGCGAGCTCGAGCTGCATCGAGACGGCGTTCAGCTCCTGCGCGAGCGTGTCGTGGATCTCGCGGGCGAGACGGTTGCGCTCCGCCAACATCGCGGAGAACTCGACCTCGGCCAGCTTGCGCGCGTCCTCGCGCTGGGCGATCTGTCGGCGCGCGAAAATCGCGACGACCACCAGCGCGAGCAACGTCACGAGGGCGACCGCGATGATGAGCCCGAGCGCCCGCCGCGTGGTCAGCCACGGTGCGGCGCGGATGACCGCGACGTCGCTCGACGAACGCAGCCACAGCTGCAGATCGTCCGCGACCCACAGGCCGGCCGGGCGCCGATAATTCGTCAGACCGGCCAGACAGATGCCGGTCACGCGCACGCCGCTCCCGGGTTGCCACGCCGAGGGGATCTCCGCGACGTCCCGCTGCAGCCACGCCGTCACTTCCAGACCGCGCCAGTCGAGGACCAGCACCACGCCGTCGACGTTCGTGCGCACTTCGCGGAGCCCGGCTTCAATCTGCACGAGGTTGGCGTCGTGGCGGGAAATCTCCTCGGGGGCGTGCAAGTGCTGCGGCGCGGGCGCCGCGCCGGCGCGGACCTTGCGGAACACCGCATCGCTCAGGCTCGGCGTGTAGCCGCCGTGATCCGGGAAACCCACGACCTGCACCTCGTCGCCCGGCGCGAGATTGCCCTCCTGCTTGGACGCGACCTGCATGCCGCGGCCGCCTTCGCGCAGCCAGAGCGTGTGGCCGTCCTTGTGCGCCGTGACGACGCCGCGGACGTGCACGCGATGGCCGGAAAAACCGGTGGGGGAAAATTGCAGCACATCGCCGATCGACTGCACGGGCAGGGCGAACGGATCCGCCGCCGGCGGCGCCAGCACCTCGATCATCGCCGCGTCCGCGACCTGCACGTTGGCGCGGACGAACTGGCGGTTCGCGTTGTGGACGTTGAACACCACCCCGCGAAGGCGCACCCGCGCATCCACGAGGCGCGCGGGATCCACGGGACCGTTGATCTGCACTTCCATCTTGTCGTCGCCCTGCGCGAAGTTCACGAGCCAGCTCTCGCGCGACGGCATCACCGTGTCCGGCCGATCGGCGCCGCCGCGCGACACCGGCATGCGGTCCGGCGGCGTCGGGATGCACGAGCGCACGATCCCGCTCATCTCGATCCACGCCGCGTCGTAGCCGCCGGCGTTCAGTTCCGCGATGGTCTTGGGGCTGGGTGGCGCCAACACGCCGGGGCCCAGCAGCTTCACCTCGCGCGCGCGCACGATCGGCGCGAAATCGCCGGCATCGGTCACGCCGGTGACTTCCAACAGGTCGCCGAGACGATAGGTGCCGTCCGCCACCTGCTGCTGCAACTCGACGTAGATGCCTTCCTCGCCGACGAGCAGCACCACGGCGTTGCGCGGCGCGGTGACGAGCAGGAGCGTGCCGCGCAAAATCGCCGGACGCTGTTTCGCCGCTTCGTCCGGACTCAGGCGCCGCACCGCGGCCGCCGTCGTCAACACCGGCTCTTCCGCCCCGTGCGACATCGCGCTCGTCCCAACGAGAGACGACGCCAGCAACAGCCAGCGCAGCGAACGGGGTAGCGGCAACAGCACGGCGAAAATCTCGGAAAGGCGCCCCCGGGGACGCGACATAAATTTCCTACTTCACCCAATTGAGGGGTAGGCGGAGCCGCAGGCCGCTGTTACTCTCTCGCCCCGCGGCGCCCTGTTATCTTTGCTGCCGTCCCCCACCCCCCACCCGACATGCAAGTTCTCGCCCCACTCAGTGCGCTCCCGTCGCTCGGCGCGCCCTCATTGCTCGCCATGGCTGGCGGCGCCTCGGCCAGCAGCTCCGCTGGCGTCAACCTCCAGCTCGCGACGGTCGATTACCTCATCCTGATCGTCTACTTCGCCTTCGTGCTCGGCATCGGCTGGGTGCTGAAGAAGCACCTGAAGACGTCGACGGACTTCTTCGAGTCCGGCCGCTCGCTGCCCGCGTGGATCTGCGCGCTGGGCTTCATCGGCGCGAATCTCGGCGCGCAAGAAGTCATGGGCATGGCCGCCTCCGGCGCCAAATACGGCATCGCCACCTCGCACTTCTACTGGGTCGGCGCCATCCCCGCGATGGTCTTCGTCGGCATTTTCATGATGCCGTTCTACTACGGCTCGAAGGCCCGCTCCGTCCCCGAATACCTGAAGCTCCGCTTCGACGAAAAGACCCGCACGTTCAACGCGCTGTCGTTCGCGTTCATGACGGTGTTCTCCTCGGGCATCTCGATGTTCGCGCTGGCCAAGCTCCTCAACGCCATCCTCGGCTGGAACTTCGACCTCTGCATCTTCCTCTCCAGCGCGATCGTGCTGGTCTACATCTACACCGGCGGCCTGACCTCGGCCATCTACAACGAGGTGCTGCAGTTCTTCCTCATCGTGCTGGGCTTCCTCCCGCTCGTGTTGCTCGGCCTGCAGGACATCGGCGGCTGGGACGGCCTCATGACGCAGCTCGGCGCCTACTCCGAATCGCGCGGCATGCCCGGCGCGTGGAACCACTCCTGGCAACACATGGGCGACGCCTCCGCCAACCCGATCGGCATCGAGTGGTTCGGCCTCGTCGCGGGCTTGGGCTTCGTGCTCTCGTTCGGTTACTGGTGCACGGACTTCCTCGTCATCCAGCGCGCCATGGCCGCCAAGGACATGAACGCCGCGCGCCGCACGCCGCTCATCGCCGCCGTGCCGAAGATGCTCTTCCCCGCGCTCGTCATCCTCCCCGGCATGATCGCCATCGCGCTCTTCCACCGCGGCGGCACCGCCGACATCTCGCTGCCGATCGGCGCCGACGGCCACCCGGACTACAACATGGTCGTGCCCGCGCTCCTCGCGAAATACTTCCCCAACGGCATGCTCGGCATCGGCCTCACCGCGCTGATGGCGTCGTTCATGTCCGGCATGGCGGGCAACGTCACCGCCTTCAACACGGTCTGGACCTACGACCTCTACCAACGCTGGTTCAAACCCAACGCCACCGACGAGCACCTCATCAAGGTCGGCCGCCTCACGACGGTCGTCGGCCTGCTCATCTCCGCGGTCTGCGCCTACGCCGCGACGAAGTTCAATAACATCATGGACATGCTCCAGCTGGTGTTCGGCTTCGTGAACGCCCCGCTCTTCGCCATCTTCCTCCTCGGCATGTTCTGGAAGCGCGCGACCGGCCACGGCGCGTTCTTCGGCCTGTTGATCGGCACGCTCTCCGCGATGACCTTCCACGCCAACACGCTCCCGCTCGGCGAAACCGCCAGCATCCTCAAGGGCGGCTGGATGTCCGTCTCGCACTCCTTCGCCAGCCCGATGGCGCAGAGCTTCTGGATGGCGATCTTCGCCTTCAGCGGCTGCTTCCTCGGCACGCTCATCATCTCGCTGGCCACCGCGCCCAACCGCTCGGACGACGAGCTCCGCGGCCTGGTCTACTCGCTCACCGAGAAGCCCCGCGATGACGCGGCCGCGTGGTATCTCCGCCCGGTCACCCTCGGCGTGGTGGTCCTCGTGGCCTCCCTCGCGCTCAATATCATCTTCTGGTAACCCCCGACTCCCTTCCGACCATGGAACAACTCGACGTTCGTCTCCCGATGGGCCTGCTCTTCCTCTCGCTCGGCCTCATCCTTGTCGGCTACGGCTTCGTGGCCGATGCGGCCATCTACGCCAAACACTCGCTCGGCCAGAATGTGAACCTCATCTGGGGCGTCATCTTCGCCGCGTTCGGCGGCACCATGCTCTGGCTCGCCCGCCGCGCCAAACAGGACTGAGCGCCCGCCGCGCCCGCGGCCCCCGCTCGCACTCTTCGAGATTCGTTCCGCGCGG
>JACCED011124201.1_pt1 | contig 13793 bp, 6 predicted proteins | sample 7455021 | NCBI WGS metagenome assembly JACCED01 (sample SAMN15323456, study PRJNA562643) | freshwater metagenome | isolation source: river surface water | place: USA:Blue River Watershed | collected 2017-08-19 | reverse complement strand
CGCCAGGGATCCGCGCATGCGCCATCCGGGCGGTGCGAGCACCGACCACGCGGCGATGCGGGGCAGGCGCGCTTGCACGCGGCCCGAGAGGGGCGCCTGGGCGGGCCAGCGCCACCCGGCGCGTCCGCCGCGCGCGAGGCGGGTGTCCATCTGGCCCTCGAGCATGCCGGCGCGTTCGCTGGCCCATCGCAGCACCAGCCGCAGGGCGTCACCGTGGCTGTCCAGCGTGAGGCTGGCTTCACGAACGCCTGCGGTGACACGCGCGGGCGTGCCTTCCGGTGTCTCGGCCAGCAGGTTGATGTCACCGCTCGAACGCGAAAGCCGGGCCGAGAGGCGCGGTGTGTCTGACAGGTGCACGTCCCATTGCGCGTCAAACACCATGTCGCCCGTGGCCTGGAGGGCCGTGAACGCCAACCACGACAGGGGCAGCCCCCGCAGGCTTCCGCAGGAATGCAATTCGCCGTGGCCCCATTGAACGGGATCCCACGCCAGCGTTGCGTGCGCGCCGCCGAGCCTCACGGGCGCCTGCAGGAAGGCCTGCCCGGCGCCGAGCGTCCAGCGAGTACGGTCTTCCAGCTGCATCCGCACGGGAGCCTGCAGCTGCAAGGTCCAGGGTTCGCCCCGTGCGCGCGGGTCGGGCAGTGACAGGGTCGCCTGTTCGATATGTCCTTGCCACGACGCACGGTCACCCGCTCCATGTTCGGCGCTCGAGGCCAGTTCGAAGGCCAGGACATGCGAGCCCCGCGTGTAGGTTCCCCCTGCACGCCCTTGCAGTGTCATGTGACCGGCCTGTGAGCGACCCTGCAGGCGCAGCGCGTGGATCGCGAGGATGGCAGGTGACTGGCCGGTGCCCTCCCGGTTGCCTGACCCGGTCGCGGGTCGCTGACCTTGAAACGCAGCCTGTGACGGGACTGCGCGCAGCGCGAGTTCGAAGGACGTGAGTTCGCCCTGCGACCGCGCTTGAAGGCGGCCGTCCAGGGCTGCGGACGTCGCGCTACCGACATCTGGCAAGCCTGCCGCCCAGGCCCCATGCAGCGCCTGGGGCTGCACGCCAGCCAGCTGCAGGTCCAGCGTCCAGCCTTGTGGTGCCAGCCATTGGCCGACCCCCTCCAGACGACCCTCCTGTCCCTGGCGTCCCACGTCCGCGCGCAGATGCCTGAACAGGGCGATGCCCTCGCGCCACTCCACATCAGCCTGCACGCGTCCAAGCGGAAGCCGCTGCCGGTTCCACGGTCCGGGCACAGCATTGCGCAATTGAGCCCGCATTTGCCAGTGCTGCGTGTGCAGGGGCGTGACGTGCACCTGACCCTGCAGGTCGGTGGTCGGACCTTGCGGCCAGAGCGTCGCCAGGTCGAGGTGCTGCCAGTGCGCAAGGGCTTGTGTCACGAAGGGCGCCGTCCAAGGGGTGATGCGTGCCATGACCATTGCCGACGGCGTGCCGCGCGCAGGCTGCAATCCGCCGGGCAGATGAAGGTTGGCGCGCAGGTCGATATCCGGCAACGTTCCGCCCGCGCTGGCCTCCAGCCACAGACGCAGTGCCTGCCCGCCTGCGGGCGCGGGGGCGAGCACCTCGCCTTCCAGTTGCGCGCGCAGCGTGAGCGGTGCGCGATCCGCCCACTGCGCTTGCCCCCGGTAGCGGCCACGGGCCACCCGGGCATCCAGCAGCGTGAGGCGGTGGCCGTCCCCCGACAGGTCGTAGTGGTAGGACGCTGCGAGCTGGGTGGCTTGCAGCGGCACATCGCCTTCCCATTCACATTGGTCCAGCGCAAGGTAGTCCACGCTCAGGGCCATGGGCAGCACAAGTGAATCCGGGGGCCTCGTGCGTGCCCCGGGGCGCCCGTCCGCCGCTGGGAGGCCCTGCAGGCGCAGGCGGGCAGCGTGCAGGCCCGTGATGCGCACGCGTCCATCGAGCAGGAACACCGGATCCCATCCAAGCGCGACATCGCGCAGGTCCACCTGCAGCGTGCCGATGCGTCCCTGCACGCGGCGTGCGCGCAGCCCCTCACGCAGGGACCCCGAAAGTCCTTCGGCCACCCACTGCCTCGGCTGCGCGAAATACTCCCAGGCCCATTCCAGCGAGGCCTGCGTCCCGCTCCAGAGCCACAGGCCGCTCGCAATCACGAGTACCGCCGCCGCCAGGCCCAGGACTACACGCGCAAGCACATGCCCCAGCAGAGCCAGCACCTGGCTTGCCTTCTTCAAAACGTCACTCCCACGGTCAGGTGCAGCCGCAGGCGGCGCGCGCGCAGGCCGTAGGCGAGGTCGGCCTGCAGCGGCCCCACCGGGCTGGCAAATCGCAGCCCGGTTCCCACGCCGACAGAAGCCCGGCGCGAACTGCCCCGATCGGCGACGAGTCCGGCATCCATGAAGAGGGTGTGCTCCCAGGGCGAGACCGCTGCGTCGCGGCGCAAGGGCCGCTGCCACTCCACGCTGCCCACGGCCAGGTAGCGGCCTGCGCTCGTGGGTGCGCCGGGCCGTTCGGCGCCGATGTCGCGAAAACCATAGCCTCGCACCGTCGTGTCGCCCCCGGTGCGGAAAAGCTGTGTGGAGGGCACGCGTGTGCGTGACCCCGACAGCACCAGCCCGCCCTCGGCACGCAGTTGCAGCCTGCCCTGGGCCAGGGGCAGCAGCCGCAGTCCTCGCAGCACGGTGCGCTGGAAGGTGCCGCGCTGGCCGCTGAGGGTCACGCCCAGCCCCGCTTCGAGCGCGAGGCCATGGCCAGGTCCCGGGCTGCCCGCACGCGCGAAGTAGCGGCCAGTCCACAGGTAGTTGGCCGTCAGCGCCGAGCCATCACCCGCATCGGCGGGCGACAGGCCCGTCACGTTGCGTACCGTTGCACGATCCAGCTGCAGGTAAGCGTGGCGGTCGATCGGTTCATCCGAGAGCAGGCGGCCTATCCGCAGGCGTTGCGCCTGCGTGACCTGCGGGTCATCGCGGATCCGCTCGGCGCTGGCGAGCACGCCCCAGCGCCAGCCGCGTTCATCCGGGATGTCGGTCCATTCGGTCTGGGCCAGCGGCGCCCGCCGTTCCAGTTCGAGGCGCGAGACCGCGCGCCAGTCGATGCCCGGCACGCGGTTGTGGCGATGCTCGATCGAGGCGCGCGGTCCGCGGTCGGTCGTCAGGCCCAGGCCCAGCGCCAGCCGCTGCAGGGGCGCTTCCTGCACGCTGACCTGCACCGGCGCGGCCTGCGGGTCGCTTTCAGGGTCGATGTGCAGGAAGGCCGAATCGAAGTAGCCGCTGCGGGTCAGGCGAAGCTGGGCTTGCGTGAACTGCTCTTCGTCGTAAGGGACGCCAGGCGGCAGGCGTGCCAGGCGTGGCGCCAGCCGCGGGTCATAGCGCTCGATGCCCAGCACCTGCATCGGACCCAGGATGAAGGGGGGCCCGGAGTCCAGCCGCAGGCCCAGGTCCGCGCGGGCGGCCTGCGCATCGATCAGCGCCTCGCTGTGCGCGATGCGTCCGCGCAGGTAGCGCCGCGAGACCACGGTGCGCAGGGCCTGTGCCTTGGCGGCATCCCAGGCGGCCTGGGTCCAGGCCTGGCCGGGGGGCAGGCTCCATCCGGCGCGCACCGCGTCACGCTGGCCTTGCGCCTGGGCGTTGTGCGCGAGGTCGCCCTCGAACACGAGGGCCACGTCGCCCACGCGTGCTGCCGCACCCGGTTCGACGCGCAGCGTCACGTTGGACGGCTGGCTCGCGGTGTCGTGGCGGATGTCGATCTTCGGATCGAAGAAGCCCAGCGTGCCCAGGATCCGCCGCGCGTCCTGTTCGGCCAAACGCAGCAGGCGCTCGATCTCGGCTTCGTCCAGGTCGGGGACGTCGCGGTAGCGACCCAGTTCGAGGTGACGCATGAGGGTGGAGCCTGCGGGCTCGGGCGCCACCACGATGAGGGTGAAGGCCGGCGCATCCCGTGCCGTTTGCGCCGGAGTGCGCGCAGGCAAGGACAGGAGGCTCGCAAGCAGGAGCACCCGCGCGGTCCTGGTCGGGAAGTCGCCCATCGCGCGCAGCTTCCCCGAGGCCTGTGCGCCTCTGCGTAGGACGGGCTCGACACTGGCCGCTGCCCGCGCCCGGTGCGGGCTGGCGGGCGTTCACGCCATCAGGCGCGTGACCTGCATGTCGTGGGTGAATTCGACGCCGGTCCTCTCCAGCAGGCCTTCGACCGGGGCCGCGCTGGCCGGGTCCGGCGTGCAGGCCAGGGGGATGTGTCCTTCTCCGGCCACGAGGCCGGAGGTCGGGTCCAGTCCGAGCCAGCCCGCACCAGGCAGGTAGACCTCGCACCAGGCGTGCAGCTCGGTGCTGTCCGCCGGGGTTTGCGTACCCGCCGTGAGTTCGATCAGGTAACCCGACACGAAGCGCGCCGCCAGGCCCAGGTGCCGAAGCAGTTGCACCAGCAGCCAGCTGGAGTCGCGGCAGGAGCCGCTGGCGCGGGCCAGGGTGTCATCGGGTGCCTGCACGCCCGGTTCGGCGCGCTTGAGGTATTGCACGTCGGCACGCAGCTGCCGGTTCAGGTCGACCACGAAGGCCACGCTGGGACGGGGGGTCCGGTCGATCCGCCCCAGGTAAGCGGCCAGCCCTGGCGTCAGCGGCAAGGCGGTCAAGTAGGGGGCCAGGGCTTGCGACAGCGCGGGCGTGTAGCGGAAGGGAAAGGTCTCGGCGCCGGGCTCCAGCAGGAAGCCGAAGGGGTTGAAGGCCACCAGTTCGACGGCCAGGTCCACCGTGAGCTTGAATTCCTGGGTCTTGTCCGGGAACACCAGCCGCGCCTGGTAGTTGGCATGCGGGTCCTGGTGCCAGTGGATCGAGGCGTTGGCCGGCTCGACCGTCAGGGCGTAGGACAGGATCGTGCTGCGCGCATGCGGTGCGGGCCGCAGGCGCACGAGCTGGGGCCCGAGCTGCACGGGGCGTTCGTAGCGGTAACGGGTGACGTGACGGAGGAAGGCGCGCAGGGGCATGGGTACAACACGGCAAGAACCGGGCCGGACTGCATCCTAGTCTGCCTCGGGCCGGTCCGGTTTGCGGCGCGCCAGGACCGCTTCCAGGGCGGCCGCCTCGACCGGCTTGGTCAGGTGGTGGTCGAAGCCCGCCCGGGCGCTGCGCCGCTGGTCGTCCTCGGTGCCCCAGCCCGTGACGGCCACCAGCAGGACACCGGCCATCGCGGGGTCCGCGCGCAGGCGTTGCGCCACGTCGTAGCCACTCAGGCCGGGCAGGCCGATGTCCAGGAGCACCACGTCGGGGCGCCATGGGCCGACAGCGTCCAGGGCTTGCGCGCCGTCATGGACTGTGCGGACTTCGTGCCCCAGCAGGCCCAGCATCAGCGAGAGGCTTTCCGCCCCGTCGACGTTGTCGTCGCAGACCAACACCCGGCAGGTCGTGGCCGAAGGTGCGCCGGGCCCGCTTTCCAGGCAAGGCGGGGGCTGTCCTTCGGGGCCCGCCAGCGGCAGGCGCACGGTGAACCGGCTGCCCTGGCTCAGGCCCGCGCTTTCGGCGCGGATGTCGCCGCCATGCAGTTCCACCAGCTTCTTGACCAGCGACAGGCCGATGCCCAGGCCGCCCTGGGAGCGTTCGAGCGTGCGGTCCACTTGCGCGAACAGGTCGAACACCCGGGGCAGCATGTCCGCGCAGATGCCGGTGCCGTTGTCGGTCACGCGGATCACGGCGTGCGTGCCCTCGACTTGCGCGGACAGCTCGATGCGTCCCCCAGCTGGCGTGTACTTGGCGGCGTTGTTCAGGAGGTTGCTCACGACCTGCGCCAGGCGCGTGAGGTCGCCCTCGATCCACACCGGTTCCGTGGCCAGGTGCAGGACCAGGCTGTGCCCGCTGCCCTCGATGGCAGGACGGCTGCTCTCCAGGGCGTTGTCCAGGACCGCCTGCAGCGTGATGCGCGCCAGCCGCAGGTCGACCTTGCCCCGGCTGATGCGCGAGACATCCAGCAGGTCGTCGACCAGCCGCACCATGTGGGCCAGTTGGCGCTCCATCATGTCGCGGGCGCGCGCGGCGGGGCCCGTCAGCTGGCCGCTGCGGCGCAGGATTTCCAGGCCGTTGCGGATCGGCGCCAGCGGGTTGCGCAGTTCGTGGGCCAGCGTGGCCAGGAATTCGTCCTTGCGGTGGTCGGCCTCGCGCAGGGACGCCACCAGGCGCGCGTTCTCCAGACCGGTGGAGGCGATGGCGGCCAGTTGCATCAGCACGGCACGGTCTTCCGCCGTGAAGTCGCCGTAGGGGCCGCCTGCCAGCTGCACGATGCCGATCTGCTGTCCACCCTGGCCGGTCAGGGGCACGGTCAGCAAGGTGCCTGGCGGTGGTAGGTCCGCGGGGTGCGCATCGTCCGCCAGGGCGACCGCCTGCAGCGTGCGCGCACCGGTGCCCTCCAGCGTGAGCCGTGTGACGGCGCGGCGCGCCCCGAGGATCTCGCGGGCCTGCTGCGTGAGCACCTGCGCGATCTCGTCGGCCGAGAGGCTCGCGTGCATCTTGCGCGAGGCCTGGGCCATGCGTGCGAGCAGGCGTGTGTAGTGGCGTTCTTCCTCGAGCAGACGGTTGATGTCCTGCTCGGCGCGCTTTTGCTCGGTATCGTCATGGAGCACGCCCAGCACATGCTCGATGGCGCCCTCGGGGCCGAATTCGGGTACGAAGCGGCCCGAGAAATGACGCAAGCCGCCGGGGGACTGGTAGCTGAATTCGACGGTCTGGGCCTGGCCCGCATGGAAGGCCGCGCGCACGGCGTTCTCCCAGCAGTCGCTCAGGTCGGCGGGCAGGCCCAGCTCGCGCGGGGTGCGTCCGATGAAGGCCTGCGGCGCCCGCCCGGTCATGCGCTCGATCGCGGCGCTGACGAACACGTGGCGCAGCTCCCGGTCGAACCGGGTCAGGATGTCCGGCGTGTTGTCGGCCAGGGTCTGCAACTCGCGCTCGCGCGCCTGCAGGGCGGCCTGGGCCTGCTTCAGGGAGGTGACGTCCGTGGAGACACCGCACACCGCATAGGTGCGGCCCGCTTCGTCCACCAGCGGGAACTTGCTGGACAGGTAGTGGACCGGCCGTCCCTGCTGGTAGGTGGTTTCCTCGGCGACGATCAGCCGGCCCGAGGACAGCACCTGCTCGTCGTTGCGGCGCAGGTCCTGCGCCACCTGCGCCCCGTAGACGGCCTCGTCGGTGATGCCCGTCGCCTGCTGCTCGGACAGGCCCACGCGCTCGCGCCAGGCGCGGTTGGTGAGGAAGTAGCGCCCTTCGAGGTCCTTGGCGAAGACCAGCGCGCCCGCGCCGTCGATGATGGTCTGCGTCAGCCGCTGCACGCCGCGGGCGAAGGCTTCACTGCGTTGCAGCGCGTCGTCCCGCGCGCTCAGGTCGCGCTCCATGGCCCAGCGCACCCTGGCGTTGTCCACGGCGCGTGCCAGCACATAGGGGCTGAGCCATTCCTCGCCGATGTAGTCCTGCGCGCCTGCGCGCAGCAGCACCGGTCCGAGTTCGAGCCCGTTGCCGGGCGTGATGACGACCACCGGGCAGGGGGTGATGCCTTGCATGTCCAGCAGCCGGTCCAGCAGGCGCATCGCGTCCATGTCGGCCAGCGGCGCGGCCAGCAGGATGCGCTCGCCGGGGTCACCGGGCGCCTGCACCTGTTGCAGCGCCGATTCGCCGGAATCGGATTCGATGAATTCGCACCGCCAGGAGGAGCCGCTTTTCAGCAACTCGATGATCCATTGCCGGTCGCCCGCGCTGCTGCCGGCCAGGAGGACCCGCAGGACGTCGCTGTTCTTCATGGCGGAATGTTCTGTTGTAAATCCTAAGTAGTATATGAAGTCGTCAACGGGGGAGGGAGAGGCTGCGGATGCCTTGGGCAGGCGTGCTGGCGGGGATCGTGGCGGGCGCTGGGTGGCAGCTGCAGCAGGCGGCACTCGCCCCGGCCTGGGTCTATGGCGCCTGGGTGCTGGCGGGCCTGCTGGTGCCTTGCGTTTCGCGGCGGACGTGTCTGATGGCCATCGCCGCGGCCTGCTTCGCGTTCGGGTCCACCGGCTGGCGGGCCGTGCATTTCGCGCAGCAGGCCCTGCCGACCGCCCTCGAGGGACGCGACATCCTGGTGCGTGGCGTGATCGCGGGCATGCCCCAGCAAGGGGAGTTCGGACCGCGCTTCGTGTTCGAGGTGGTGCATGCCGAAGCCGCCGGGGTGCCCACGCGCCTGCTGCTGAACTGGTACACCGGCCCCGCTGCGCCGGGGGAGGCCGAGGCGCCCGCGCGCACGACCTCGGTGCTGCGGGCGGGTGACACCTGGCAGTTCGTGGTGCGGCTGAAGGCACCGCACGGCCAGTTCAATCCGCATGGCTTCGACCTGGAGCTGTGGCTGTGGGAGCGCGGCATCCAGGCGACGGGTTCGGTGCGGGCCGGTTCGCCACGGGCGGCGCCGCAGCGTCTGGCGTCCGGGTCGGCCTTGTCGCTCGAGCGCGCGCGCCAGTCTCTGCGAGATGCGCTGTTCGCCCAGGTCGGCGATCCTGCCCGCGCGGGTGTCCTGGCGGGGCTGGCGGTGGGCGACCAGCAGGCGATCGCGCAGGCCGACTGGGACGTCTTCCGAGCCACGGGCGTGGCGCACCTCATGAGCATCTCGGGCCTGCACGTGACGATATTCGCCTGGCTCGCGTGTGCCGTCGTCGGGGCGGCGTGGCGGCGCAGCGCGCGTCTGTGCCTGTGGTGGCCTGCCCCGCACGCGGCCCTGGTGGGCGGTGTGCTGCTGGCGGCGCTGTACGCGGCGTTCAGTGGCGGTGGCATCCCCGCGCAGCGCACCGTCTGGATGCTGGCGGTCGTGAGCCTGCTGCGTCTGGCGGGCCTGCGCTGGCCCTGGCCCTGCACCTGGGGCCTGGCCGCCGCGTGCATCGCGCTCCTGGACCCCTGGGCCCTGCTGCAGCCAGGTTTCTGGCTCAGTTTCGTGGCGGTCGGGATTCTCTTTGCCACCGACAACGGCCCGCAGCTGGTCAGGCCTGCCAGTGTGCTGGCGCGCCTGCGCAGCCTGGTTCGGGAGCAGGCGTTCATCACCGTGGCCCTGGCGCCCCTGACGCTGTGGCTGTTCGGCCAGGCCTCGCTGGTGGGCCTGTTGGCCAACCTGGTGGCGATTCCCTGGGTCACCCTGGTGGTGACGCCACTGGCGATGGCCGGCGCCTTGTGGCCGCCCTTGTGGCAGGCGGGGGCCGGGTCGGTGGGGGTGCTGATGTCGGTTCTCCAGCCTTTGGCGCAGATCCCGTTTGCCCTGTGGTCGGTGGCCGCGTCACCGGCCTGGGTGGCGGGGGCCGCCCTGGTGGGGGCCTGGCTGCTGGTGATGCGCCTGCCACCCGCCTTGCGCCTGCTCGGACTTCCGCTGCTCTGGCCGATGCTGGTGTGGCAGCCGCCGAGGCCGCAGGCCGGGCAGTTCGAGCTGGTGGCGGCCGATATCGGCCAGGGCAATGCGGTGATCGTGCGCACGGCCACCCGCAGCCTGCTCTATGACACGGGGCCACGCCAGGGGACCGAGAGCGATGCCGGCCAGCGGGTGCTGGTGCCCCTGCTGCGGGCCCTGGGAGAGCGCCTGGACCGCGTCGTCGTGAGCCACCGTGACAGCGACCACATCGGCGGGGCGGCTTCGGTTCTGGCGCAGCACCCGCAGGCTGGTTTGCTGTCCTCGATCGACCATGGCCATGCACTGGCCGTGCTGCACCGGAACGAACGCTGCCTGGCCGGCCAGCACTGGACCTGGGATGGCGTGCGCTTCGAATTCCTGCACCCCCAGGCCGACGACTACGCGGTGCCCACGGTCAAGTCCAACGCGCTCAGTTGCGTGCTGCGGATCACGGCCGACGCCCCTGACGGACAGCCGCCAGGCGCCGTGGCCCTCCTGGTGGGGGACATCGAACGGGCCCAGGAGCGGCAGCTGGTGCGCGCGGACCCGGCCGGACTGCGGGCGGACCTGCTGCTGGTGCCGCACCACGGCAGCAAGACCTCCTCCAGCGAGGCCTTCCTGGATGCGGTGCAGCCCCGGATCGCGCTGGTCCAGGCGGGTTACCGGAACCGCTACGGGCATCCAGCCCCGGCCGTGATGGCCCGGTATGCGCAGCGGGGGATCGAGGTCGCCGCGTCGCCCGCATGCGGCGCGGCACGATGGTCGTCGTCCGAGCCGGGGCATGTGCACTGCGAACGCATCGCGTCGCGCCGCTACTGGCACCACGCGCCCCAGCCTGACGAGGGCCCTGTGCCACCCTGAGCAGGTGGCATGACGGGAAAGGCGGCCCGGATATTGCTAATCTCTGGACCGAGACTGGTTCAGGAGATTCCCCCATGCAGAGATTCGACGAAATGCTGGCCCGTGCCCCGGGCACGGGTGCCATCGCGCTCGAATCGGGCGTGGACATACGGGCCCACTACGGCGCCTACGCCCACTGGCTGGCCGGCCAGACCGCGGCCTCCATGCAGGCGCGCCGCGAGGAAGCCGAGATGATCTTCCGCCGCGTGGGCATCACCTTCGCGGTCTACGGCGCCAAGGACGAAGACGGCGCCGGCACCGAGCGCCTGATTCCCTTCGACCTGATTCCGCGCATCATCCCCGCGCACGAGTGGCGCCAGCTGGAAAAGGGGCTGGTCCAGCGGGTCACGGCCCTGAACCGATTCCTGCATGACGTCTATCACGAGCAGGAGATCCTCCAGGCCGGCCTCATTCCCGCCGACCAGGTCCTGGGCAACGCGCAGTTCCGCAAGGAGATGATGGGGGTGTACACCCCGCACCGCGTGTACTCGCACATCGCCGGCGTGGACATCGTGCGCGCCGCCAACGCGAAAGGCGAGGGCGAGTACTACGTGCTGGAGGACAACCTGCGCGTGCCCAGTGGCGTGAGCTACATGCTGGAGGACCGCCGCATGATGATGCGGCTCTTCCCCGAGTTGCTCAGCCAGCACCGCGTGCCCCCGGTCATCCACTACCCCGACCTGTTGCTGGAGACGCTGCGCGCCAGCGCCCAGCCCGGCGCGCCGGATCCGACGGTGGTGGTGCTCACGCCCGGCATGTACAACAGCGCCTACTTCGAGCATGCCTTCCTGGCGCAGCAGATGGGGGTGGAGCTGGTCGAGGGCCAGGACCTGTTCGTCAAGGACCGCTATGTCTACATGCGCACCACGCGCGGCCCGCGCCGTGTGGACGTCATCTACCGGCGCATCGATGACGACTTCCTCGATCCCGCCGTGTTCCGCCCCACGTCCACGCTGGGTTGCCGGGGCCTGGTCGACGCCTATGCCGCCGGCAACGTCACCATCTGCAACGCCATCGGCACCGGCGTCGCGGACGACAAGTCCATCTATCCCTACGTGCCGCAGATGATCGAGTTCTACCTGGGCGAGAAGCCGATCCTGAGCAACGTGCCCACGTACATGGGCCGCAAGCCCGAGGACCTGGCCTACATCCTGGCCCACCTGCCCGAGCTGGTGGTCAAGGAGGTGCATGGCGCGGGCGGTTACGGCATGCTGGTCGGCCCGGCCGCCACGAAGCAGGAGATCGAGGACTTCCGCGCCGCCCTGCAGGCCAACCCGGGCGGCTACATCGCGCAGCCCACGCTCAGTCTCTCGAGCTGTCCGACCTACGTGGAAAGCGGCATCGCGCCGCGCCACATCGACCTGCGTCCCTTCGTGCTATCGGGGCGTCAGGTGCAGATGGTCCCCGGCGGGCTCACGCGCGTGGCGCTGAAGGAGGGCTCGCTCGTGGTGAATTCGTCCCAGGGTGGCGGCACCAAGGACACCTGGATCCTCGAGGAGTGAGCGATGCTTTCACGAACCGCCGATCACCTGTTCTGGATGTCCCGCTACACCGAGCGCGCGGAAAACACCGCGCGCATGCTGGATGTCAATTACCAGACCTCGCTCCTTCCGCAATCAGCCGCCGTGGCTGAACTGGGCTGGCAGGGGCTGCTGTCCATCAGCGAGCTGCTGCCTGCCTACACGGCCCGCCACGGCGACATCTCACCGCGTGCCGTGATGGAGTTCATGGTCAAGGACCAAAGCAACCCGTCCTCCATCGTGTCCTGCCTGCGTGCCGCCCGCGAGAACGCGCGTGCCGTGCGCGGCTCGCTCACCACCGAGGTCTGGGAGACGCAGAACCAGACCTGGCTGGAGGTCAAGCGCATGCTGGCCAGTGGCGAATTCGAACGCGATCCGGGCGTCTTCTTCGAGTGGGTGAAGTTCCGCTCCCACCTCTCACGCGGGGTGACCGTGGGCACCATGCTGATGGACGAGGCCCTGCACTTCATGCGCCTGGGTACCTTCCTGGAGCGCGCCGACAACACCGCGCGACTGCTGGATGTGAAATTCCACGCGGTGCACGGCGACTTCTTCGGTGCCGCCACCGCGCAGGACCAGGTGTACGACTTCTACCACTGGAGCGCGATCCTGCGCAGCGTTTCGGGCTTCGAGATCTACCGCAAGGTCTACCGTGACGTGATCCGGCCGGAACGCGTCGCTGAACTGCTGGTGCTTCGCCCGGACATGCCGCGTTCGCTGCATGCCAGCATGAACGAAGTCGTCGCCAACCTGCGCATGGTCGCGGGTGATGAGTCGGCCGAGACGCTGCGCCAGGCCGGGCGCCTGCGCGCCGAGCTGCAGTTCGGACGCATCGAGGAAATCCTGGCCACCGGACTGCATGCCTTCCTCACGCAGTTCCTGGACCGTGTGAACTCACTGGGCAGCCGCATCAGCCGTGATTTCCTGGTGCCCCAGGGCGCCTGAGCGGCCAGCGCGCTGACCTTCGGCAACGCCGGTTACGGCTCGAGCTCAAAGTGAACCCACGCGTGGGCGTGGATCAGCCCACGCCTGCCGCGAAAGGGACTACGCTGGCAGGCTCCTCGCCCCTCGCCCAGCATGTCCCGGCCTGAATGCCATCCTCCGCCCGAGCCGCCGGGTGACCGCCATTACCGGCAGATCGTCGCCAGCGCGATCGACTACGCCATCATCACCTTCGCCGACAACGGCTGCATCACCAGCTGGAACCACGGCGCGCAGGGCGTGCTCGGATGGACATCGCAGGACATGGCGGGCGAGACGATCCATCGCATCTTCCTGCCCAGTGATGTGGCCCAGGGGGTGGTCGAGCGTGAACTCCAGGAAGCCCGAGCGCAGTCACGCGCTGTGAGTGACCGCTGGCACCCGCGCAAGGACGGCAGACGATTCTGGGCATCGGGCGAGACCATGCCCTTGCGCGATGACGAGGGTCGGCAGGCAGGCTTCGTCAAGATCATGCGTGACCTGACCTGGCAGCTGCAGCACACGCGGGATCTTGAATTCGTGGCGCGTGCCAGTGAATGCCTGGCCGAGTCGACCAACGAGGCCGGGATGCTGGCCTGCATTGCGGATATCGCGATCGAACATTTCGCGGACCTGTGCGTCATCCACCTGGGCGAACCGGACGTCCCGCTTCATCGCGCCGCGATCGCCTGCCGGGATCCGCAGTGGCTGCAAAAGCTCCAGGCGGTCGACCGCCAGCAAGATCCGCTGGACGGCCTGCTCCAGGCCGTCGCCCGGGGTGAGGCACAGCGGGTGGCCGACATGCAGTTGCCGGCGGCTGACCCGATGTGGGTCTCGCCTGAACACCGGCAGGAACTCCTGGCCCTCGGCGTGCGCTCCTGCATGGCGGTGCCACTGCAGGCCCACGGGCAGCGCCTGGGCGTGATCTGCCTGGCCAGCGGTACCAGCGGCCGCCAGTACGGCCAAGAGGATCTCACGCTCGCCGCCGACCTGGCCCGGCGGGTGGCCGTGGCGCTTCTCAATGCGCGTCTGCTGCGGGCCTTGCGCGACGCAGACCGCACCAAGGACGTCTTCCT
>JACCED010128810.1_pt1 | contig 13797 bp, 6 predicted proteins | sample 7455021 | NCBI WGS metagenome assembly JACCED01 (sample SAMN15323456, study PRJNA562643) | freshwater metagenome | isolation source: river surface water | place: USA:Blue River Watershed | collected 2017-08-19 | reverse complement strand
GAGACCCGCTCTTCCAGCGGTGTCTTTCATCGCTGGCAGGTCTTCCTTTAGAACCACCGTGCGCGAGTTATGCGCGGATTGGTACTAAGCAAGCTAAAGGGCTTAACGCTTAGTTCTTGACCTAGGAAAAAGGTAGCACGGGGGAGTGACATGACATCGAAGTTGCAGGAGAATCCATTGCATGGCAATTTCACGTGCAGAAAAATTAAGAATCATTCAAGAGGTTTACGAGCAGTGGCAGGCGATCTATGGCGATCGTGATGATCCAGAAGTTGAAGCTGCTAACTACGACATGATTAAAGAGGCCATGAAGAAAGCTGAAAAGAAATGGTCGGTATAAGCGACTTATGCGCTGCAGCAAGCTCACAGGATTGATGAGACAAAAACTACAAGTAAGGTAGGGATTCGAAATGTCACCCGCTAAGAAGAGCCACGTCCAAAAAAATCCACAATCAGACAGAGAAGCCGCTGCTGCCTGACTGCGCAGCCATAACGAAGATGATGTGCGTGCAACCATTGCGGCTCGAAACTATCTACCTCAATTGTCGGAAGAAATATGAATGACCCAGAATTAGCAAAAATTCTTTTAGATATTGCCTATGAAGCGCACCCAAAAGACGATTTAGACTTGGAACGCTTACTTCTAGCGCGAAGTATCAATAAACTTTACCATTTCACTTCAATCGACAATCTTGAATCAATTTTTGAATATGGACTGCTAGGAAGAAATGAGTTGAATCACAGGAATCTTAAATATACACCGAGTGACTACTCAAGAAACGATCCAATCGAAGGTGGGATTTGCTTTTCTGTTTCGCAACCGAATGAATATATGATGCTGCACAAAATTAATAATGGAAGAAAACTTGTGCTCCTGGAATTGGATAGCTTGATGGAAATTATGAAATCGACAGTGTTTATTGCAATGCCAGGTAATTTCGGAAGTCACATTGTCAAGGAGCATTTTCAACAGTGGCCTGAATTTTTTGTAGGCGGGTTGGGCCTGGTAAACCTTTTCAAAAATGAGACTTTGAGAAGTAGATTCATGTTAAAGCCGAATGAACCAACAGACCCGAGATCTGAAATAGTATTCTTGTCGACTGTTGACTCAAAGTATATTAAGAGAATAATTTCACCACCTGATTTTGAATATGCTTCACAACAAAAGGTGCGAAGTTTGATACCGAAATTGCCGATAGGTGTGGAGTTCATCTCCCAAAGTCAAGAACTTTTTAAGCCTCTCAATTGGAAGGATAAAAAAGTTAGTGAAGCCTACTTCGAAAGAACTTGGAACCCTGCTTGGAACTAGTCTGTGATTTGAAAGCCTTGGCAGCAGTACGAGCTACATACTCTTGATACCCTCAAAATCCTCTCACACTAAATCAGCCTCTTTAGATTTAATAATTTGTAAAATGTCAGATGAAGCAACAATCACTAATTTATCTCGGGCACGGGAAATGCCAACGTAAAGAACATCTTCTTTCTCGGTATCGTTGTGGAATCCATCAATTGCCAGCACCACAACCGGACGCTCAAGTCCTTTGAATCCACCAACAGTGCAGTAAAAAACGTCTTCATTCGCCCAAAGGGATTCCCAGTGAGCATTTCTGTTTTTCTCGGCCATACGCGAGTGCTCTGGGTGGCGATTCTTCGTTGTGAGTAATGCAATTTCGCCTGGGTGCCAGAATTCTTTATCTGTCAGCTCAGCGACAATGTCATCCGCAACTTCGAAAGTTGACTGACCTTCTGGCACTTCAACATATTCAATTTCAAATGCGTGCGGACCACGCGCAGAATGCGGTTTAGTCAAGAACGAACCCACAACTCTTGCAATTTGTTGAGAATTTCGTAGGTTTTCAGTCAGGCGCATATTTGCGAAAAAACCCTCTGGGATGGGTCGATAGCCAAAAACTTGCTGTTGATCGTCACCAAATAGCGCCATTTTCCCTTGAGTTGGATCAAAAAGAAGCAATTTAAGTGTCTCCCACCAGGAAGGGAGAAAATCTTGAGCTTCATCAATAACCCAGGCATCAAATTTTTCATCATCATGAGCCGAAGATGCTTTAAGTATCAAGTCTTCTCTATATCTATCTATTTCTTCATCATAATGTTGGGGCGACCCGGCTGTACTTCCAATAAGGATTGCTAAGTCGTGGAAGGTGCCGACCCAATCGGCCTGTTCAGACTTTGGTAACTCTGCATTCTTATTTAACATATAGGAAACAAGACCACGGTTGTAGGCAACTACTCCAACCTTTAATCCATCCTTTTTCCAGCGGCGCGCCTGCTCAAACGCCAGCCAGGTTTTTCCAGAACCTGCTGGACCCTTAACATAATAGCGATTATTTTCCTCAAGCTGGTCAAGAATTATTCGACGTTCGTGAGTCAGGCCTCGGATGAACTCATAATTATTTCCAAGTACTGACTCTCTGTCGGTTTCCTGGGCAGCCAAGGGAATTAAATTTCTTGAAGCAACGTCAACCCATTTATCGTATGCAGGAAGCTGAAATGTTTTTATATTAGTCAGTAAATTCCTAATTTGACTCAAACCATAATCGAGTCCATCTTTTTGGATCACTTTTGAAATTGGAAGATTTGGATCCCGGACATTAACGACATTGCTATGTGGAAAAGCAACAATCCAATCGGTGCGAAGAACTCCCTGAGACCATTTAGAAGTTATGTAATCCCTTAAGGCATACATGTTTCGTTTTGCTTGGGCAGCTGGATCAATTTTGTGAGAACCAGATGGGTCAGATTGAATCCAACTTCCATTATCAAAAGTAATGTGCGCACCTTTAACTTCGACGACCATGCATCCATAGTCTTGAAGAAGCAAAACTAAATCGATCTCGATGTCACCTTCTCGAGGATCTGAAATTTCTAGATTTGCGAAAATCGCATCCCCATCGGACAACAATGGCAATATTGATTCAAAAACTTTCCGTTCTCCCAGATTCTTAAAAATCGGATTTGGAGGATAGATAAATGGGGGCACGTGAGCATTCTTCCGGGGGATTCGTGCGGAAACTAGTCATGACTACGAGCTCAAAGTCCCTTTCCCGTGTCGAACACCTGTTCGAATTTTATGTTACTCTCCGCTTCCCCCAAAAACTCCGCCCCGAGCTAAACCCCCGGCCGCCGCGGAGATGTCAGTGACGGTCTGTAACTTCCCCATCTGTCAGAAGCACCAGTGTCTATAGGAAAGGAAACGGTGAGCACCGAAAACAACGAGAAAGACACCCGAGAGCAAGAACTCTGGGAACGCATCAGCACGACCGAAGGTGCAGAGCGAGCTGAAGTTCTAGATGAACTCAGCCATATTGCATACAAACGAGATAACTACACAGAGTGTCTACATTTAGTAGATACGTCGATCGATATCTACTTTAAATATGGCGGTTTAGATGTTTATCTCAAAGAGTTAATCCATCTCTACCACGGCAAAGTGCATTGCTTTGAAAACCTTAAGAGATATGAAGAAGCAGCGCAGACACACGAAGAACTCGCGAAAATGAAAGACCTCGATGATGATTTCGAAGGTCAAGCAGATGAACTCCGTGCAGCAGGACGTGCATGGTACAAAATTGACGAGTGGCGAAAGTCGCTCGACAACCACATTGCCGCAAAGGCAATTTCATATCCAGACATTTCGACCATGACGATGGGAATTGATCTTCTTAACATTGGAATGGCGCTAGCCAAGCTTAAGAACCACAAAGATGCTATCGATAGTTACTTAAGCGCTCGCTCCCTCTGTAAAGAGGCAAAGAATCCAGAGTTCGTAAACTGGTGCGATAACTATTTAGCACTGTCCTACATCGCCCTTAACAACGGCCCCGAAGCAAAGTTTCACGCACTTCATTACTTCAACTACAGCAAGGTAGCCGAAGACCTAGGAATGGAAGCGTATTCACGTTACCGACTAGGAGCAGCCCACTTTCTCTGTGGCGATTACGAAGACGCAGAGAAGCATTTTCTTCGATCACTTGAACTACTTACCCTCGATGAGGATAAGGATTGGGAGGATATCGTCGCGGTCAATAAGCAGCTTGCAAAAGCTCTAACAGCCCTCAACCGGGAAGAAGAAGCCCGCAAACGTCTTGAGAGGATTAAGACCATAGAAGAAACAACCAATTCTCCTAAGAACTCATGAAGGTTTGGGGCGAAATCTCTGAGGTCGAGGATTAAATGGCACGAATTTCATAGCCACTTGTCACCACCGACTGGCATGATGTGACTGTGCGTAACCAAACGGGTGGTTTCAATGGTGAAATCTAATCTAGGCGATTATCAAATCAACGTTGGTTTTTTACTTCACAACGAAAAAGTGCAAACCGAGATGGCGTTGATGACTTTGACGAAATTTATAATGACAAGAACTTCATCAAAGCTTGCAGTCAAAGATTTTAGCTACACGACTTTCAAGAGTTGGCACTAGATGGCAGCATCATCATTCCGCGAGCTCCTGCAATGGCAGAACCATTTGGAGAAAACCTATTCTTCGCTCGACGCAAGTAGAAATCAAAAAAAAGGCAAACCCTTCTTCGTGCTTGAGCACGGGCTCGATGAAATAGATTTGGCTGAAGTCTGTAGCCTCGTCATAGATCACGGTAATTACGACCTTTCATTTGAAGGTATCGAGTTACCTTTTGTGGTCTTTGCAACCGAAATTGGATTTAATTACGAAAACGCTAGACACAAGAATGTGGATGACACTTCAAATTATTGGCCTATGTTTGATTTAAAAATCCCTGGGTGGCGCACAGGCAAGAACACTAACTTTTTCAGATATATTTTTAGCGAATACCTCACAGAGCGGTACAAAAACATCTATATTCCTGATGGTTATTGGTTTGAGAAGTTTCCAAATATTTCATGGCCTGTTTACCAAGCAATTTTGTGTAAAGATGCTCGCCAAGACCTGATTAGGTTGATGCGCCGAATCAATAATGAATACGACTTGGGCGCCATCACTAGCCCGCTTCAATTAGGTGAGTTATTAGGTGCTGAAATAACACGCCTGATAGAAAATAATGAGAGTTTACGGTTAGATCAATTTCAAGACCAGCATCGATTGCTTGGTGAAATTGCCTACTCTATAGTCAAGCCCGAAAATGATCTCCAAGTTGATTTTCTTTCTTCGTATGCTTTAGGAAGAATTAAGGAATCCCTTCCAAAGGAATTACTCGAAGTCGTTGACTCGATCAGAGCAAATATTTCTAGAACAGTTTCTCACCGTCAAAGTTCAAGAAGTAATAGTGCAAATACTCGCAACAGCTATCAAGGCAGTTCCTCAAACCGACTTTCTGGTGAAATTAAAATTGATGGGGATAAGTCATCTGGACTATGGCAGATCAATATGCACATTCCCAGACTCAGGATTTTCGAATCTGTTGCGCCAAATCTTAGAGAGGTCCTTCACGAAAACCTGCAAGTAAAGGATCAAAGCAAGGGAAGAATTCCTCCGAAAACTCTGTTGTACCGTGATACTTCTGTACCAATTGATAACTGGCCAGTAGACCCAAATCTCGCAATATTCGAAAGTGAAAACTTTCCTTCTACCGTAACCCAGGCAATTAGAGGTGACTGGAAGATGTTTTCTTCAGAAGACCTTCTCTTCAAAATTGACGACCTACACGCCAATCTGCAAAGACACTTTGAAATTCAATTGGACCAGAAATATCTTTATATTCGAAAGGATCCAATTTATTCTGATGTTCCTACAATTTTTAAGAGTGTTTCAACTTCACTAGGTGATAGTTACCATTCCTATGAGTTTTGTATCACTGAAAAGAATTTTGATGATGCGCTTTTCTGCATTCGGAGTGCTGATCTTGTCTATCGCCCAACAATCAGTATCTTTCCTGTTGGAGAAATTCCTTACATCTATGAGAAGGATCTTTCCTGTAAGTATTCTGTAAATCAGCGAGCAGTATTCAGGATCGAATCTGCAGGTAATTCTCTTACGGTCTCCCTGTCTGAAGAGGGGTCAGAAGAATTTCAGTCCATCCATGTCAAGCGAGGTGACTTAATTGAACTTCAACCAAGCGCTCCTGGTAGTTACTGGATTAGGGTGGAAACTGTTCTTGGTGACGAGGGATTTGGAACTTTATGGGAAACAGAAATCATCGCTTCTCTTCGTGTCGACTTCTTAACACCTACTGAATTGTCTGAAATTAGTGGGCAACAAATTCTCATGATGTCTTCTGTTGCCAATCCATCTATCGAACAAATCATGGCTCGTGAAGTCGAAGTTTCATTCAATGGTTTAGCTGGGCTTCAGGCTCAAATCACATTGGAAGCGATGGATGCAGAAGGTGAATCCTATCCAGTTAATGATCTCGGGAAAATTAAAATTCCACTTTCATCCGAATTTGTTGAAGCCCAGTTCAAGAATCTTGCCCAGCAGATAGGGGAGCAATCATTTGATGATGTGTCCTCAATTTGGTGGCATATGCATGTTGATGGGATACCACTATATTCTCGGGAATTTTTCTCTTCGAGAAAGAAAATACGTTGGCAGAGGATTAAACAAAAGGAGAATTTTGCAAAACTAATTGCAAAAGGAATCGAGCCAAGCAGTTTCAAAGTATTTGGAGCGAGTTTTGCTCAACCAACGGCGCTAAAAGCTTTTGATAGCGAAAATGTGGTACGGAATGGCTTGGTGTATGAAGATTTAATGATGTTATTGCCAACAGAAAAAGTTGACCAGTGGCCTCCTTCAGTGTTGGGGCGTCAGCAAGAAGTTGAGGAATCCAATAGGCGTTCTCTTGATAAGGCCATGCTTACAATATTTAAAAATACAGAGTTGGTTGAACCCTCAATAAGTGGATTTGAATATTTCGGTTTAACTCGAGAGGGCTTCAGTAATTCAATACTTATGCTTCAACTGCTGTACTCGGAGAATAAGAATAAGCAATCTCACTTAACTGAATTCATGAATGGGAATTTCCTAGACCGTCTTAGTGCCGAACTTTCCATTGAAATGATTGGGCCTCGCTGGATTGAGATTGAAGAACTCTTGAAAGAAGCCAGATTAGGAGAGAATACTAAAAGACTAACAAAACTAATTGAAGCTTTACCGGATTTCGTTGACGACCTGAAGAAAACTAGTCCGCAAGACTTTGGATGGATAAATCAAAAAGGACTTTGGAGAGGTAGCGAGCAGTTAAAAGTCGCAAAACTTTCCCCGGCACAGCGAGCTGTTATGTTGTCTAATAAGTGCCTACTTCCTGACCCTCACCTTGCCCCATTACCAGAAGAGTTCAGAAGGTTTTCTGAAAAACAATATCGAGCTTTTGACCTAGGTTTAATGTTCACAATTAATCCTCTGGCAGCAGGTGAAAGAATGCTTGAAAAACCAATAAGTGCTGCAGGTTGGGATTGCTTCTGGAATCATCGTGCTGGAATTAGTTTGTACTGCAGATTGAATCACATTCAAAACTTAGAGCTAGGAGTGGAGTGGACATGGAATTAAAATCCATTAAGTACTCTCAACTTCTGGCTGATCTAGGTATTCAGCAGACTGCATCTGGGAATCAAATTGATTTTGAATCAGCTAAATTTAGGGAATATCTCATAAGCTCAATTCGACGGTTGTACAGCACTGAAACGGAAGGCATCTTCGCACGTACGGTGAAAATGAGGATTCTAGGTCAATTAAAGAATCTCTTATCATCCAATGCACAATTAGATGAAATGAAAGAGGCAATAGCGGATGCTCATGACTTATTGGTTGATGTTGGTGAGATCGTCAGAGTCGAAACTGATGATGTGCTTGAAAAGTATAGATCTCAGCTATCGATGTACGTACTACTTTCTGCATCTGCGCGCGATAAGAATTCACGTGCACTCTTACTAGGCCCATGTTGGAGTTTAGAAAGTAGTGAAATTCCACATGCACTCAGTCTTGATGTGTCAACCGGTCTACGTTATCTAAAAGGAGAATCCCAGGAGCTAGCTGATTTTTTGACCTCTATAAATCTTTTTTCTATTTCCTTAGAGCAATGGCGCGGATACCCTCCGACATTCTCACACACAGAATTATTGAGTCTGGTAATGAATAAGTTGCTTCAGGCGCGCGATTCAAGAGAAATCGATGATTTACAAGTTTTCGAGAAGGGTCACCAACGTTACTTCACTAAGAGACTTAGACCATTAAAGAAAGGTGACAACGGAGTATTCGTTGCACGTCGGGTCGCAGAATATGGCGCAGATGTTTGTTTTGTGGTTCTTGTTCAGAATGGAATATGTAAGAAAATTATTTCTCTGCCTATTCCTGAGATTGCCGAAAAAGAGAAGGATTGTGAGCGACTATTGATATCCTCTCTCGACTTTGAAAGCGGGAAGCCAACAAAGATTTCAGTAGAGAAAATTATGTATCAAAATAAGTTTGACTTTGCTGCTATAAATTTCTACATTCCTCCGGTTTCATGGATGCTGAAATTCTTAATCGCTTCAGGGAATCAACTTCCTAGACCGAACAAAGGTGCCTTATTTACTTTTGCCGTACCTAGTGAGATCAAGGATGGTATTCTGGAACAACTAGAGAAGGATATGTTCCTAGAATTAGGTTAGGAGGGGAATTATGAAAGATAATTTACTTTCTATTGAGCAGGCGTCTGATCGACTTCGCGAAACCTTAATCAAATACATTGAAGCTACTTATCATATTTCTGATGAGCACATAATTGATCAAAGAAATAATTTACTTAATTCTCCTAATGTTGTACATAATTCGCCATACATTGAAAGCACTCCTCGTTATCAAACCGCAGCTCTATTCAAAGACTTAGATATAAGTAAAGAATCAAGAGATTTATTTACAGCCTTATCGATATCTTCTGAGACTAGGCCCTCAAGGCTCTTTAATCCACCTTACACTCACCAGGCGGATGCCCTAGAGCTTGCACGGAATGCTGATAGAAAAAGCTTATTGGTTATGACGGGAACTGGTTCTGGTAAAACCGAAACATTCTTGATGCCTATCTTGTCCTCTTTGCTAGACCAATCTAAAACTCAGCATTGGAAACAGCATGGAGTACGCGCTTTGGTTTTATATCCAATGAATGCGCTAGTAAATGATCAAGTCGGCAGATTGAGACTTCTGCTAGGAGACGAACGAACAAGAGATGCCTTAATTCAATTGGGTGGAAGACCGGCAACTTTTGCGCGTTACACGAGTAGAACGCCCTACGCGGGTCGTAGAAATTCAACGAAAGACGCAAGGTCCATAAACCCGCTCGGCAATTTCTATTTGGACTTAATAAATGGATCTGCTAGTGGAGATGAATCAAAAATCAATTTGGTTTCGATACTCAAAGAAAAAGGTAAGTGGCCAGCAAAATTTGATTTCTTAGACTGGTTCGGAGCTCCAGGTTCACGTTGGGCAAACCGCTTAAAAACAGACCCTAGAGACGTCGAGTTGCTCACCCGGCATGAAGTTCAACAAAGCGCTCCAGATGTTCTAGTTACGAACTATTCAATGCTTGAGTACATGTTGATGCGCCCTATTGAAAGTACGATTTTTGATCAAACTCGAGATTACTTACAAAAGTCTGGCGAAAATTTCCTATTGGTCGTAGATGAAGCGCACTTATATCGTGGTGCATCTGGTGCCGAGGTTGCAATGTTGATTAGAAGATTGCGTACAAGGCTTGGAATTTCTGCTGATCGACTTCAAGTAATTGCAACGAGTGCTTCTTTCAGTGGAGCGGGGCCAGCAAGTAAATTCGCTGCGTCATTAACAGGAAAATCCCAGTCAGACTTCGTTGTTGTGCAAGGTAAATATATTGAAAAAGCAACTACAGGGCCTCGATATTTGGGGTTGGCCGATGCTCTAGAGAAAGTAAATCTGAAGGAAGTTTACGAACAACTTTCTGAAGGCAGGCAGTCCGCTTCGCTCGATGGACTTTTCGCTCTCGCGGAACTCAATGAATCACATTCTGTTGAGAGAAAGCTATTTGAATTATTAAAAGACATTCCAGAAGTAGCATTATTGACGAACGAGACGATGGTAAAAGCATTAACTATCAACGAAGCTGCAGAGTTATCTTTTCCTGAAGTCGAAGAATCCAAACGCGTCGATATTACATCTAAGCTCCTTTCTCTTGCTTCAATAGCTAGGGAAAGAACTGATTCGGTTAATTTACTCCCATGCCGAATTCATCTTATGTTTAGAGGATTGCCAGGACTGTGGGCTTGCATAAGCCCAACTTGTCCTGGGTTGCCTCCCGACCAAGTCGGTAAAAGTCCAATTGGCAAACTATTTGCACAACCAATGAATACTTGTGATCATCCTGGATGCAATTCAAAAGTTTATGAATTCTTCACGTGCAGACATTGTGGAACTGCCCATTTACGTGGTTACATCGATGAAAGTCAACGAAGTTCTCCTGAATATATTTGGAACCTTGACTCAACTGTGGATTACACCGAACACGCTACAAAACGCTTTATTCCAACAGATATCCTTCTTGTCGAACCAATTGATTCACACGGTATCGACGTGCAACCACTTATCATTTCAGAAACTACAGGTGCAATTAGTTCAGAATCACATAAAGACGGGTACCGTGAAATATTCATACCTGTACCGCCTGATGATTCAGACACTAATGTTTCCAAGGGCTCCGACGATTCAGATTTGGATGATGATGAGGATGATGATTCACGAGCCACAAAAGATGGTTTAGTTTTTTTGAAGTGCCCAATATGCACCCAGACTGCTAGCTACGGTCGAAGCCCCATCCAGGATCATCAAACCAAAGGTGATGAACCATTTGAAGCGCTAGTTGAAGCTCAGATTTCACTGCAAGCACCGAATCCCTTCCTAAACGCCACACCTGAATTTGCTCCTCTTAGGGGCCGAAAGGTTTTGACGTTCTCAGATTCTCGTCAAGTAGCTGCCCGGCTTGCCCCAAAACTTAGAACTCATTCGATGCAGGACTCTCAAAGGCCACTTCTGGCTTTTGGATATCGGAAATTGCAAGAGATTAGAGGAGTGGAAGATTTAACTCTAGATTTTGCAGCTCCTGCAGTGCTCTTAGCAGCTGAGAAATTTAATGTGCATATCGCGCCCGAAATGAATGACACTGAGTTCTTATTGCCTGGCCAGATTGCTCTTGAGTTAAAAGCTAGGGGGAAGAAATTAATCGACCTTGCGGATGGCAGGCTGTTTGATGGATTTTCAAAGCATAAATTTCCTTTAGAATTTTATAGAGCTCTCGGCAATGTATTGACTGACCGTTTTCTAGGAGTACGAGCTCTAGCAATAGCCTCGATTACGCCTAGAGCGTCAACTCTCGAATATCTACTTGATGAACTTCCTTTGTTGCCAGGATTCGAATCAACAGAAGCTCGAATAGATGTAATTAATAACTGGATCAGGCAATTTTCTGAGCCCCAAGGTATGACAAAAACCGGGTTGTATTGGGCTTCGATGCCAGACGAAGCTAGAGATGGGACTACAGAATCTTTTGTTAAAGGTCATGCAACTGGAAAATTCAAATCTATAGATTCCTGGCTTGGCACCAATACCGCAAAAATATTTAATCGCGAGTGGTTAAGAATCCTGCAAACAAATCTCAACGACATGAACCAATTTAGAGGGTTTTACTATTTAGCTGCATCGGAATTAACGTTAGATTTTACCGCGACCTGGTTTAGGTGTTTGAAATGTACTTTTGTTTTCGCTGCTAAGCAGGAAGCACCAAGATGTCTTTACTGTTTATCAGAAAATACTAACTTATTAGATCCGTGGGTAGACCCAATTTTTAGAGCGCGTAAAGGTTTTTATCGCGAGGCAACAGAACATCTTTTAAATGAAGATGGAATTATCCCGATGTCACTAAATGCAAGAGAGCACACAGCGCAGTTGAATTCTCAAAATGCTGCTGAGGTATTTTCTCGGGCTGAAAACTATGAGCTTTGGTTTCAAGATATCGAGATCAATGCTCTTGCAGGAGAAAAGCCTCATGCAATCGATGTGCTTTCATGTACAACCACCATGGAAGTTGGTATAGATATTGGCTCCCTAACGGGTGTGGCATTAAGAAACATGCCCCCTTCTAGATCGTCCTATCAACAGCGTGCTGGTCGAGCTGGTCGACGTGGATCAGCCATCGCTACGGTTCTGGCTTTTGCGTCTTCAGATACACATGATGAACATTATTTTTCGAAGCCAGCAGACCTCATTCGAGGAAAGATTATCGATCCAATTCTGACGCTTGATAATGAATCAATCGCAAAGCGACATGTAACAGCTTATATTTTGCAACGGTATTACCAAGCACGAATAGGAAACATTAGCCAACAGTCTCAGCAGATAAATACCAGCGATCAGTTATTTGAAGTTCTGGGAAATGTCGAAGATTTTATGAATAAAAAGTCAGTTCTCAACATTCATGACTTACATAGTTGGTTGGTAGATGGCAATGTAACTACTGCAGAAGTTGCCGACTGGCTTCCAAGTGAAATTGATAAGTCTCGTCGAGAAGAGATACTTAATGTATTTATCAAACAAATTCCACAACTTATAGAGGAAGCGATATCCTCCGATTTTCCAAATAATGCTTTGATCTCGGAAAATGGTGATCGTTCCGAAGATTCTGACGTAATTGATGAAATTGAGCAGACAGATGATTTTGTAAATACTAAAGCTAACTCACGACAACTGTTAGATTTCTTGTTGTTCAAGGGCTTACTCCCAAGGTACGCATTTCCGACAGATGTTTCGACTTTCTTTGTTTTTGACCGGGATTCATCACGATTTAGGCCTGAGGCGAAATATTCACCTTCCCAATCAACTTCAGTTGCCTTGAGTCAATATGCTCCTGGAAAAAGTGTTTACATCGATAACAAGAAATGGACTTCGGGTTCTATCTGGGGAATTGGCGATGCACGAAAAGTTGCCTGGAAGAACAAGAAATATTACTTCGAATGCAGAACTTGCGGATACGCACGTACTGAAGACATTCCCGAAAATGTTGACGGCCAACCCGGAGTGACCATGTGTGAAGCGTGCGGTGGGATGGACTCAATGGGTCGCTTCGATAAAGGAGCTATGCGCTGGTTCAGGCCACCTGGTTTTGCGCATCCGGTTGACATTAAACCTGGTACGTCCGTGAATGACAGAACTCCTGTGAGTTACGCAACGCGTGCAAAATTAATGGCTCGACAAAATCAAGATATCGCCTGGGTTGATGTTGCTGAACGCATTTCTGCAAAATTCCAAAGAGAGAAACTTATTGTTTCAAATACTGGTCCAGAGGGTTCTGGCTATAACTATTGCACCACCTGTGGTCGAATTGAACCTTCTGCAATTGTTGGTTCAAGTGTTGTGGGTGGATCGCACGATAAACCATTTCCAGATCCACGCCAGCAAGACTGTGAAGATGGAAAAGTTGCGAGAAATATTGCCCTTGGAACTGAATTTATATCCGATATTTTGTTAATGCAATTCAAAGCGGACTCATATATAGACATAGCTCCTACACGTGCTTCTACTCGTGTTGCCTTACGCACAATTTCTGAATCCCTTGTGCAAGCTGCTGTAAGACTATTAGCACTGGATGATAGTGAATTAGCCGCAGACTTCCGTCCCGCTCTTGTCTCAGGCGGCCCTGATGCTTCACTCGTTGAAATATTTATGTACGACACCCTTCCTGGTGGAGCTGGATTTTCAAAACTCGCTCTTGACCAAGGTATACAGTTATTTGAAACTGCTCTCGATATTCTGGAAGAGTGTGGTGCAAATTGCGATTCATCTTGCTATAGATGTTTGAGAAAATTCTC
>JACCED011087714.1_pt1 | contig 13799 bp, 11 predicted proteins | sample 7455021 | NCBI WGS metagenome assembly JACCED01 (sample SAMN15323456, study PRJNA562643) | freshwater metagenome | isolation source: river surface water | place: USA:Blue River Watershed | collected 2017-08-19 | reverse complement strand
GTATAACTGATTTACAGGAACTACAATCGTCAAGGAAGAGTATTGCAGTTCACAAGGCTATTCAAGCATATGCCTTGTTAAAAGAGAAAAATCCTGATTTAAAATCTGCGATGATTGAAGATACGACTATTGTTTATTCAAAAGAATTTGTTGACATGAATGATGCAAAAGCCTATCCAGGTGCAAATACCAAGTTACATATTAAAGCATACAAAGGAAAATTAGATAAAGTTATTGAATTGACTGATGGTTATGACCCAAATAAAACAAAAGTATGGTATACTAGTGCAATTGCTGTTGCCTTTAATTCCAATCCAGATGATGTTATTTATGTTGAGAATACCGTTCGTGGTCATTTTCAACCATTTTTAAAAAGTGCCAAAGGATTAATTGATCCTCAATTTGTACCAGAAGCAGTAACAGAAAATGCAGAAAGCCCCTTAGAACAAACTACAGAAGAAGTATTGGGATCAGAAACTTTAAAGAAAGAAAGAGCTAGATGGCATCCAAGAGGTGGGGCATTTCAAAAAATTTCACAACAGCTTAGAGAAAGAGGATTAGTTTAATTTATTAGTTTTTGTAAAAGAAAAAATAATTTTTATAAATGTAAATTTTTATAAAAATATAAACTTTACCACATTTGTATAGGTTCTGATCTATACATTTTGTCTCCTTGTTTTATATTAAATTCTTTAAGAAATTCTGGAATATTACTTAATGTACAATTTATTCTTAACTCATTTGGAGAATGAGGATCTGTTAATAGACGTTTATCTGATTCTTGTTCAGTAATATTACATCTCCATATAACTGCCCATGATATAAAAAATCTTTTAAAAATATTAAATCCATTTTTATCTATAGTAGTTTCAATTGAATTTTTTTCTGAATCTAATTTTTTTTTAAGTGCATAATAAGCTATTTTAACACCACAATGATCTGCTAAATTTTCTCCTAATGTTAATTCACCATTTACATTTTTACCATTAATTAAACATTTACTATATTCATCAATAAAATATTTTGATTTCTCTTTAAAAATAGTTTTATCTTTATCTGTCCACCAATTATTTAAATTTCCTTCATGATCGAATTTAGAACCCATATCATCATATGAATGTGTCATTTCATGACCAATTACTGTACCTATAGCACCATAATTTAAACCATCATCTCCATCTGGATAAAAAAAAGGTGGTTGTAAAATTCCAGCAGGGAATACAATTTCATTTCTAACAGGATGAAAATAAGCGTTAATTGTTTGCGGATCCATTTCCCATCTACTAGGATCAGTAGGTTTATATAATCTAGAAATTTCATAATTATGATTGAATAAATTACAATCCATAATTACATTAAATAAACTTTTAGTATTGCAATTAATATCTATACAATTAGATCCTAACTCTAATTTTGAAAAATCTCTCCATTTATCAGGATAACCTATTTTTGCCGTAAATACTTCTTGTTTTTTAAAAGCTTTTTTCTTAGTTTCATCACTCATCCATGTTAATTTACTTAATCTTTCTTTTAATTCTAAATTTAAAGATTTTACCATATCTAACATTTTTTTTTTTGAATTTTCTGTAAAATATTTTTCACAATACTTTCTACCTAATAATTCTCCAAGATTAGATTCAACTATAGTAATAGCTCTTTCCCATCTAGGTTTAATTTCTTTTTGACCCGATAAATATTTTCCATAAAAATTAAATTTTAAATCAACAAATGCTTTATTTAAATAAGAAGCTGAACAAGAAATAGATTTATATAAAAAATAGTTTTTTAAACTATTTAAATCTATTGTATACCATAATTGTCCAAGTAATTTATAATAACACAAGTTATCGGCTATAATATAGGGAATTTCCGTATTAATATTTAATTCCTTAAAATAAGTATTCCAATCTAAATTAGTTAATTTATTTAATTCAGGTAATGTTACTTTATTATAATTTTTATCAGGATCTCTTTTTTCTACTTTTGTAAAAGTGACTTTAGCTAATTGTTCTTCAATGTTATATATTTGTTGAACAATATTATCTATATTATCCCATTTTGGATTATATAGTAATAATAAATCCTTTATATAATTTTTGTATTTGTTTCTTGTTTCTTCTTTTTCCTTAAGAAAATAATAATCTTTATCAGGTAAACCTAATCCACCAGTTGAAATATAGATTACAACAAATGTACTATTTTTAGCATCTTCTTGTGGATAGGTACTGAATATTCCGGCAACTCCATATTTATATAAAATTGCTAATATTTTCCATAATTCTTCTTTTGTTTTTGCTGAATTTATAGTTTGCACAATAAATTTTAATGGTTCTATTCCTTCTTTTTCTAATCTACATTCATCCATAGCTAATTTATAAATTATGCCAATATTTTTGTATATATCATTTTTAGTACAATCTTCGACTAGATATTTAAGTTTTTGTAAATTTTCTTCATGTAATATTTCAAAACTACCCCATTTTGTATATTTATCTGGAATTTTATTATTTTTTTTCCAAGTTCCATTAACATATAAATTAAAATCTTCACTAGGTTTAATTGAAAAATCAAAATCTGTAATATTTATACTCATTAATTTTAAATAATTAATATATATTTATATTAATTTTTTAATATACAAATAACTTGTTGTTTAGCTTATTATATAAAAATTTATTTAGTAAAATTATTAATATGACATAAAATTAAATTACCAATATCCAAATTAGCTCTACGTAAATCTAATTTTAATTGATTTAGTGATGATTTAAGATCTTGTTTTTTTGGAAAATAACTATAAATATAATTATGATCATTAAAATTTTCATGTAAATTTTCCATAATAATTGGAAGATAAATATTTTCAATAATTACAGTAATTTTATCAATTAGTTGATTAATTTCATCATTTTCATCAACACGTAAATTATTATAATTAGAAAAATTATAATAAGTAATAAAATTATAAATTTTTTCTGGACAAATATATGGATTAATATTCGTACTTCTTGATAGACAACTAACAATAAAATTATTCATCATTCTAATTATATCTTTTTTTATGTACATTTTCTTAATAGCTAAAGAATATAAATACTGATCCATCCTAATAATAATAAAGTTAATATATATAATTTCAATTTTTATAAAAATTTTTATCATAATCTTAAATAATTAATTTTATTCTCATTTTTGTCATAACTGCATTTAATCTATTATTGGTACTTTCAAGTGTCATTGAAATTTTATTAGCATCATTTTTTAGATTATAATAATTTCTTAAATATACTATTCCTCCTAATATACCTGTTATATATACAATTCCATTTTCTAATATTTTTTTAATATCCTTATGCGAATCAAATAAATTAACTAATAATTCTATATTTTTTATATATTCATTTATATTTTTTGATAAATATTCAGCCAGTCTAGTTCTATTTTGATTATTCATTTTTCTGTTTATATATCTCCAAGGTGTTTTCTTTTGTATATATAATTTATCATCATCATCAATTCCTATTTTATCATATGAAGACAAATTTTGCAAAACACAAAATTTTTTTTGATAGCTATTAATATTATCAATATATTTTGTAATATTATTTTCCATAATATTTCTATATACTTAATATATTATTATTATATTCAATTTTTTTTTAATAATTATTATTAATTTATAATAAAAAATAAGATATGATAAAAATAATTTATATTTTTTTAATTTTTTCAGATAATTTATCTAAAATAGTTTGATTAATATGTTTATATTTTGAGAATAGTGGATATTGTTCAAAAATTATATCTTCATATTTATACACAACAACATAACTATTATATAATTCTTCAAGTGTTTGTTCATCTATATTTTTTTCAATTTTAAAATATTTATTAGAAATCCCAGTTGTAAAATTTAAATAATAACCAAGAAAATAAAAATCATTACTCAAGTTAAAGTTAAATTTTTTACAAAAATTTAATACTATAGGATACATATTTTTACCATCAAAAATATTTTTATTCTTAATATCTTCAAGTAAGAGTTTTATTATTTCGTCTTTATTTGATTTTTGTGTTCCACTAATAAAATTATTAATTACTAAAGTTACAAAATTATCACTATCTCTAGTATTTAGATATATCCATAAATTTTGAAAAATTTTTTTTTTTTCTATATCATTTTTATCATAAATTCGCATTGAATATCCAAAATCTAAAATGACTAATCCTTTTTCATTTATACCCCAATTACCAGAATGTAAATCTAAATGTAATAAGCCTTCTTCTAAAAACATATATTTTAAAAATATTTGAAATTTAATAATAGCTTTCATTTTATGTAAATCTGTAATATTATTATCATTAATAAATTTAAGTGGTAAATATTCCATTAATAATTGTCTTTCATTTTTAAAAAATATTTTAGGAATAATTAAACCATTATGTGTATTATTATTGTAAACTTCATAAAATTCCATTTGTTTCTTTCCTTCATAATTGAAATTAAATTGGTTAAGGAAAATATTACATATTTCATCAAAACTAAAAATAATATATGGTTTTATAAATCTATTATTTAATAAATATTTTAATATTATAATTTGTTTTTTGGTTTTATTTAATATACTATTATGTTGTATTTTTAGTGCATATTTTTTATTATTTTTTTGAATTAAGAATACAGATCCAATTGATCCTGAATTAATAATTTTAAAATTAGGATAATTTTTTAAATCAGGATAATCAATTAACCAATCTTTTTTTGTATAATTATTTTTATCAATAATATTGTAGAGTAAATCATCTAATTCCAAAATATATTTAGGAATTCTTTCATCAATATATTCTAATTTTTTTTTATTTATTATAAACTGTCCTAATTTTATAGGTAAAGTACCACCCAATTTTATAAAAAATTTTAATAATTTTATTGTATAAAATGTTTTAAATAAATAAATTTCAATTTTAAAAATTAATAAAAAAAATAGTATTAATATAAATTGAATAATATATATAATCATTTTGAATATATAATATTAATATATTATATAACTTAAATATAAACGATAATATTTAATATAATTATCATTTTGTAGTTTTAATGATAGTTATTATAAAAATTATTAATAATAAAATAAAAATAATATCATCTCTTTTATATTTTATGAATGTATTTATTTGATTAAAAGATTTATTTTTATAATAATCTTTTAAAAAAATTTCATATGGTTTATTATCATAGTCATAAATATAATTTAATTTAATAATAATATCATCTATGAAAGTAGATGGTCCATGTATAAAAAAAGGTTTTTCATTATTATATATTAATTCATTTCCAACTATTTTAACATCTTCATTTATATCAATTTGTTGAAATGATTTAACTAATGTTAAAAATAATTCATTTTTTACATCTATATAAACATCATTCAAATTAAAATTACAATATGTTGTTAATAAAATTTGATCATCTGCATCGTCTTTTTTATTTTTTTTTATAATATTATTTATTACATAAGATAAATCTTTAGAAAATCCAATATATGTTCCTGCATTAATAGAATTATCCTTACATGTATCAAATAAATATCTAGCAAAATATCTATTAAATAAAGTAATATGCTGCTCTAATGCAACTATAATTTTACATTTTTCTCTATTATGAATTTTTAAAAATTCATTTTTTAATAAATTTATATCCCTTAAACATAATACATCATAACCATCAACGAAACAAACAATATCATCAGGATCTATTGTTTTTAAAAAATCTAACATTAGTTTATTTCTCCAATTAAATCCTTGCCATTTTTGTCCATAGCCCAATATTATTAAATTACCATTATTTTTTTTTATAGATTCTTCTAAATATGGCATATAAAATTTTTTTTCTGTAGCAACAGTTACAATAAATATTTTCATTTATAATTATATTTTATATTTTTTTTATATAGATATAAATTAAATATGATATTTAAAGATATTTATAATGAAAAAATAATTCCAGATAGGGATGGATTTTTTCATATAATGAACAATATAGGAAGTATAACAATAATATTATTATTAGTATATTTCTTTTATAGTATGATAATACTATCTAATAATAAAAATAAAACAATTTTAATTATAATTTTAGTACTTATTTTTATCATATTATATATTGATACAAAATTATATTCAAATAAGAGTTTTAGTAAAATAAAAATAGATTTAGATAAAATAAAATGTGATCTAAATACTGGAGATATAGTTATGTTTAGATGTTATTATAATTCAAAATTAAATGATGTATTATTATATAAATGTTTATTACCAATAATACAACAAACATTTTTTACTCATATAGCCATGGTATATAAGGATAAAAATGGTAAGATTAATTTATTAGAATTTAACAGTGATGATTTTTATTGTAATTTTACAAATAAAATAAAAAATGGAAGTATGATATTTAATATAGATGAAAGACTAAAAAATCTTAAAAATTATAGAGTACATATAGTAAAAAATAATTTACATAAATTTATAGATATAGAAAAATTTAATCAAAGTATTAATAAATATAAAGATCATGTATTTTTACAAGATGGAATTTATTGTGTTAATTATATTATGAGATTATTAGAAGAAAATAATTTATATAAAGTAAATAATAGTTTAATACCATCTTTACCTATTGATATTTTAAATAAAAATAATTATAATTGTGATATTATTTTTGAAGAACCAATTTGTGTATTAGATATTGATTAAATTTTTATAATTTACTAATTAATTTTAATGAAGATAATTTTTCATCAATATCTAATTCTTCTTTATAATCATTATCAATAATTTCAAATTCAAAATTATTATTTAAATTTTGGAATGTAAAATTTATAAAAATTTTAGTTAAGGTATTATTTATCATATCTTCATCAATAAAATTAATAATAAAAGATTTTTTATCTATAATTATATTTTCGTTATTAAAATCAGTTAGATTATTTGTAATTTTTTTAAATATATTTATTTTTTCCTCGATTAAAAAATTATTATTATATAATAATTTAATACATGGATCTTCATATCTATCATATGAAATAACAAATTTATCATAAATATTTTTAGGTAATTCATAATGATTTCTAAAATTTATAAATTCATTCCATGAAATAAATAAACCATTATAAATTTTATTATTTCTATTATTAATAGAAGGATATTTGTACTCTATTTTACATCTATGAATAATATTTTCATTATTAAAATTAATAAAGTATAATTTATCAATAATATTTGTTTCATATAAATTATTTATAATACTATAACCTATCATATTTTCATTAAATTTGATAAAAAAAATATTTTTATCCTCTTTATTCCATAAATTATTTTCAATTGTTTGCATAATTTTAATCATAACATTTTTTTTATCGACATTATTTTCAATATTATTTTCAATACGATATAAAATAATTGCATCTTTATCAAGAATTGAATTTTTTATATTATAATATTGATCTTTAATTTTTTGAATTTCTATATTTTTATACATTCTATATTTCACTAAAATATCATTAATGAATAGATTAATTTTATTTTGAAATTCATTATTTAAATATGATATTTCAATTGGATAATTATTATTGAAAAGTAAATTAATAGTTTTTTCCCATTCATCTATTATACTAGGTTCAATATAACGTTTTAATAAACAATAATCAACATCATCTATAATGGAAGATAAATTAATTTTATTAATAGACATAATTTAGTTAATAAATTGTTAAATTTTTATATATAATAATTTATTTATAATATATAATTAAATTAAATTTTCATTTATAATTTGAATTGCTTGCAAATAACGATCATTATAATTTGGCGAGTCAATTATAAAATATTTAATATTTTTATTTTTAAATTCCTCTAAAAATCTATTAAACATCCAATCGCGAATATGTTCACCATCGCGTAAACCATCCTGTATAAATGGTACATTTGGTTTTGTTAATATATATATTTTTTTTTCATTTTTAAGATAATCAGCATTTTTATAAATATCAAAAATTTCATTATAATATTTACCTAAATATCTTTCACACCAGATAGTTAAGGCAAAGGTATCATTATCACAAATTAAGATATCATTTGCTTCTTGAGTTAATAAATTTTCTTTATAATTTTGATGATGAGCCATATTAATAAAGTCATCAATATTAAAATTAAAATTTATATCAGTTGAAATTATATTAGTATTAGTATTTGATATTTTTTCTTCTGCAAATAATCTGCACATTTCGGGAACCCATGGAGTTGAATATTTATTAGAAAGAAATTTACATAAAGTAGTTTTTCCAGTTGATTCTGGACCAACAAAAATAAATTTTTTTATTTTTTTTTCCATTATAATAAAATAATATAAAATATTTAATTAAATTAATATTTTTTTTATATTTACTACCCTAAGGAATATTATTTATGGGTATATATATAATGAAAAATGTTGTTGTAATTTGTTGCAATGATAAATATGTTGCAAAAGCTATAGTGGCTTTAAATCGCTTTTCTTCATATAATCCAGAATATTATAGAGTAATAATAGGTACATATTTTAATGAAGAAAGTAAAATTTTATGTAATGAATATGATGTTAAACTTATTGAAATTAATTTATCAAGTGATTTTATTAGTATAAATGAACGTCCATATGGTTTAAGATATCCAATTGAGTGTTTTTATCATTTTTATGCATATAAATTATTTGAAGATTATGATTATATTATCAAAATAGAACCAGATATTTATACAAATAAAAAAATAGACATAAATTTTGATTTAATAAAATATATAGGAGGTAGTCATATAAAAAGTCATACTATAGAAGATTTTTCAGCAATATATAAGGATTATGAAAATATTAAAAAATTATATAAATTTATGAATATAAAACAATATCGCATACTTCCTGGAGTAATTATATATAATGTTAAAGGTTTAGAAAGTATAAAATTTTATGAAAAAATAATAGAATATTATCAAATGTCAATAAAAATAAATTGTCCTAGATGTGGAGATGATAGTTTAATAGTTATGTATCAATTACTTAATCCTTCACATATTTTTTTACTAAAACCATCATTTCATATATTAATTTTTGAACAATTAAATAATATAAATTATAATAAGGTTACATTCTTTCATTTTGGTGGAGCTACAAATAAATATTGGTATATTAAAGAAAGTGATAAATTACATGATATTCAAAAATTTTTTTATGATAATTTTATTGAATTTGTATATAATAATTTTTCACTCGAATTTATTAAAAAATATATTCCTAGCATATATTTAGATATTAAAGATGTTGTAATACCGTTTTATTATTATAATACAGTAGATAATTTTGGTGATTTAATTACACCTTACCTATTAAATAAATTTTGTGATAAAGATACTTATAAATATAGTTTTACTGAAGATATTCCAAAAATAATTAGTTGTGGATCAATAATGAGGATGTGTAATTCCAATACTATTGTATATGGTTCAGGAATTAGAGATATAAATCAAGTAATTAATAAAGGTATAATAAAATTAGTTAGAGGTCCTTTGACAAGGGATAGATTGTTAGAAATTGGATGTTATTGTCCTCCTACATATGGTGATCCTGGATTATTATTACCATTATATTATAATCCAGATATAAAAAAAATATATAAACTTGGTATTATTCCACATCATATACATTATAAAAAAATATATGATAAATACAATTCAGATAAAGATATAATTGTTATAGATTTAATAAATAAAAATATAGAAAGTGTTATAAGAAAAATTATAAGTTGTGAAAAAACAATTTCATCATCATTACATGGATTAATTATTAGTGATGCTTATAATATACCAAATAAATGGGTAAAGTTTAGTAATGAAATTTATGGAGATGACACTAAATATCATGATTATTTTATGTCAGTAAATAGAGTTGATACTGAATATATAGATTGCATATCCTATAAAAATATACCAGAAAATACTTTTGATATTATCAGTGATGTTAAAATAACTTATGATATTAATAATTTACAAGAAAAATTTTTTATGAATAAAAATGGTATAAATAATTATACAAAGTATTTATTTAAAAATTTATTGTTAAAAAGAAAAATAATTAATACCGAAATAAATTTAATGCAAAGTAATGAGTGGCTTGCATTTAAAGGTCATTGGATATTTTTAAATGATAAATTAAGAAGTACTACGCAAACTTATTTGAAAAAAAAAGATTTACTAAATAGTAAATTAAGTGAAAAAGATAAATTTAAAGTATCTAAATATACGATGGTTTTGTATTTAGGAGATTACAATAAAAATTATTATTTAATCCAATATTCTGAGCCATAATCTATAAATAATTCTTCATCTTTATAAATATCTTTAATTGACCATATTTCGATTATTAAATCATTAAAATTAATTTTAAAATTAGTATTATTACTAAATATTGATCCTTTACTATCATTAATCATAGCCATATAACATCTTGGATAATTGAAAGCATCTATACCAATATCATCATTAATTTCAACAAAATATTTTCCAGTTTTACAAAAATATTTAATTTCACCTTGATAATAATCAATAAATGTATTATTTGGTATAAAATCATGTGTAAATACACCATATCCTGCATTTTTAATTAATGATTTATTAATATAAAGATTAAATCTTGAATTGTGATAATATTCTGGTTTTTCTTCTTGATAAAAATATTTTTTAAATTTTTTTTTTTTCATTTTATTAATTTAATAATTAATAATATAATTAAGGTATTTTTTATGTATTTTATAATTTACTTAAATTAATAGTTGTTTTAACGATGCTATCTGGTACAAGAGATATTGTATCAATACCTTCATTAACTAAAAATTCTGCAAATTTTGGAATATCACTTGGGCCCTGTCCACAAATGCCAATTTTTACACCATTTTTTTTACAACTTTTGATTGCATTTGAAATCATAATAGTTACAGCTTCATTCGTTTCATTTCCAATATAAGATAAGTTACCAGCATCTCTATCTAATCCTAAACATAATTGTGTTAAATCATTAGAACCAATAGAAAATCCATCAACATATTTACAAAATTCATCAGCTAAAATTACGTTTGCTGGTATTTCACACATTAAATAAATTTTTAATCCATTAATACCTCTTTCAAGTCCAAATTCTTTCATTGTATCAATTGTTAGTTTACATTCTTCTATTGTTCTACAAAATGGTAACATTACAATAACATTGCTTAATCCAATAATTTCCCTTACATATTTTATAGCTTCACATTCTAGTTGGAATGCATCTTTAAAAAAATTACTATAATATCTTGAACATCCTCTAAATCCAAGCATAGGATTTTCTTCATTTGGTTCAAAAATATTTCCACCTAATAAATCACGATATTCATTTGATTTAAAATCACTAAAACGAACAATAACTGGTTTTGGGTAAAATGTACAACCAATTTTAGCAATACCATATGCTAATCTTTTAATATAAAATTCTTTTGGATTATTAAAACCACGTGATTTATGTTCAATAAATAATTTCATTTCATTACTAATTTTATCGGGATTAAGTATAGATAATGGATGTATACCAATAGTATTTGCTATTATGAATTCTTCTCTAGCTAATCCTACACCAACAACTGGTAAATTATGAAATTTAAATACATTATTTGGATTACCAATATTTAACATTAATTTAGTATTAATATTATCTAACTTAGGTATAAAAGATAAATCTGTTTTTTTTATTTCATATTTAATATAACCTTTATAAACTTTACCAATATCTCCTTCAGAACAACATGCAGTAATTTCTTCATTCATTTTTAAAATTTTTGTCGCATTACCACAACCAACAATTGCAGTTTTTCCTAATTCACGTGAAACTATTGCAGCATGACTAGTTCTACCACCTTTATCAGTTATTATAGCACTAGCTTTTTTCATTAATGGTTCATATGTAGGATCAGTATATTCTGTTACTAAAACATCACCTTCCTTAAATTCTTCACATTCACGCGTATCTAAACTATAAATTAATTTAACTTTACCACTTCCAATTTTATTTCCAACAGCTACACCAGAACATAATAATAATTCATTTAAATTTAAAGAGTTATCTAAAAAATATTCAATAAATTCATTATTATTATTTTTTCTACTAAAAATAGTTTCAGGTCTTGCTTGAACAATATATAATTCATTAGTTAATCCATCTAATGCCCATTCAACGTCAACTGGACACCATCTATCATATTTTTTTGAATAATAATTTTCTATATTTTGAGTAAAATTAGCAAGTTCTAAAATATTTATATCATCAAGACAAAATTTATTTTGTTTATATTTTTCAACCTGTACAATTTTTGTTCTTTTATCACATTCATCAGAATAAATCATTTTATTTATTTTTTCACCTAAATTTTTATCTATTATAGCTTCAAAACCTAATTCTAGTGTTTTTTTATGTATAATAAATTCATCGGGTTTTACTTGACCAGATACAACCATTTCACCTAAACCCCAACTGCCGTTAATAACAATAATATCCTTAAAACCACTATCAGGATCTATAGAAAATGCGACTCCGCTACTACCTAAATCACTTCTAACCATTTTTTGTATACAAACACTTAATTTTACATTTTCAAAAAAACCCATTGTTTTCCTGTAACAAATTGCTCTATCTGTGTAAAGACTTGCAAAACAACTTTTAATTTTTTCTAATAATTGTGTATTACCTCTAACATTAAGATAAGTATCTTGTTGGCCAGCAAAACTTGCGTCTGGTAGATCTTCACTTGTACCAGAACTTCTTACAGCTACATCTGTATATTCTTGAGGATTATTATTATTATCTAAATATTTAGAAGAAAGATTTTTATAGTATTTTAATATAGATAATTTTAATTCTTCAGGTATATCACCATTAATAATAATATTTCTAATTTTTAAACTATTTCTTTTAAGATCAACAAAATCATCTATATTAGTTTCAACAATAATATTATAAATTTTTTCATTAAGATTATTATGTTTCATAAATAAATCATACGCTTCAGCTGTTATAACAAATCCATATGGAACTTTTACATTTAAACTTTTTAAATTTTTTAACATTTCGCCTAAACTAGCATTTTTTCCACCAACTAATTCTATTTCCTCTATACCAGTTTCATCTAGCCATTTTAAGTATGACATATATATATCAAATGAAACATAATTTTTTTATATTGACCGATAAACAATAAATATAATTTTATTTATATGGGATAAAAATATAAGTTAATAATTTGAAAAATGTATATTTACTTAATAATTTAATTACAAATAATTAAATTATTTATTTATGTATATAAAGAGTTTTTAATTTATTTTAATTTACATACAGAATATAGTTAATCATTAAATGTATTTTTATAAATATTATTACATAAATGAATATTTATAAATCTTTTTATTAACGTTTTTCTATCCTTGGTAATAATTTAAAATATAAATATTTATGATAACATGGATGTGCAAGTAATATTTTTTTTTTACCAATAAAATTTATTAAAATATTATCATAACTATCATAATGTAAACCAGAATTAATACTTTTATCGAAATTTATCCAAATACTTGGTTTATAAGAAATATTATTATTAACATCAGTGATAAAATTATTTAAATTACTAAGATACGATTCATAATAATCATTTTCTCCAATATATTTAAAATAATCTTTATAAACT
>JACCED010048702.1_pt1 | contig 13799 bp, 5 predicted proteins | sample 7455021 | NCBI WGS metagenome assembly JACCED01 (sample SAMN15323456, study PRJNA562643) | freshwater metagenome | isolation source: river surface water | place: USA:Blue River Watershed | collected 2017-08-19 | reverse complement strand
ATCACAGGGGCAGGCAGTTGTCAACATAAAAAAATACCCAGCCACAAGGACTGGGTACTTTAATTTAAGCCAATTTTTGTTTGAGCTCTTCAATCTCGCGTTGCAGTTGCAGCACTAATTTTGCTAGTTCTACGGCACTTACCATGGCGGCTGCACCATAATTAACACTTAGCATACCTTCTGCGTCTGCAACAACTGCTTCTGGTAATACTTGTTGTAGGCTCTGGGCACTTACACCTACATGTCTTACGTCTATGTCTTTGCGTAAATAAGAGCCTGATTTTATGTTAGATAAATCGTGTACAAACGTACTGCGTAAAGACTTCCAGTCTGTTTTTACACGTTCATCGGAATAAGCGGTAACGTTACCAGATACTACTAAATTATTAGAGCTATCTGTATACCATCTTGTTCCAGTAGCCGAGTCATACAGTCCCAATGTCTTTGAGGCATTATTTTTATGGTAGAAATACGCCACACCGTCGCCAGCTAGACGAGTAAATCCAAACTGAATTTCTGACTCTGCGGCGGCAGGTAATTGTACAAATAATGAGGAAGAAAAAAGCTTTTGACCACCAATAGTTTGGTCGCCAACAGTATATACACCGTTTGTAACTGTTGCAGCATTATTTGCTACTACTGCGGAACCTGCTGTATTAGCAGAGGTTGCAGTATTAGCAGAACCTGCTGTAGCAGCATAACTAACACTTAAAGAACTAGCGTTAACCCAGGTAGGTGCTGAGGCACCGTTGCTTTGTAATAACTGACCGGCAGTACCGGCTGCAGTATAGCCTTGAGCGGTTACACTAGCTCCATAAACAACTGCGCCTGCTACAGGTGCTGTTGTAGTACCTGTACCACCATAGTCATATCCTATAGTTCCTCCGTTATATACGGTTCCGCTACCAAGTGTTTTATTAGTAAGTGTTTGCGTACCTGTTGTAGTAACTGCCGGTACACCGTTAATAGTTATACTACCAGAGCCTGTAGGAACCAAATTCAGAGATATGTTTGTATTACCACCAGCAGCAGTTAATGTTACGACTGCTGGACTGCCTGTAGGAGCGTTTGCAACCTTAAGGTAGTTCATACCTCCGGCAACAGCATCAAACTCTATTAGTTTATTACCATCTGCATCATCAATAGATCCGCCATCAGCAAATCTTGGTCGTGTTAGTGTTTTGTTAGTTAAGGTATCAGTAGTGTCTCTACCTACTAAGGTTGTAGTAGCTGTCGGTAGGGTAATGGTACCAGTATTGATAATTGTACTAATTACTGGATTGGTTAGAGTTTTGCCTGTTAGTGTCTGTGTACCGCTAACAGTAACTACGGCCAGTCCGCCTACAGTACTGCCAGCAGCTAAACTTGCCACACCGCTAGTGGTTAGGGTAGTAAACGCTCCGGTAGTAGGGGTGGTAGCCCCTACTGTTCCGTTTATGTTTATTTTATAACTACTAGCTAGTGGATCGTTCCAGTTACTACCGTTCCAAGTACGCCAGTTTGATTCGCTTCTATCAAAACGTATTGCACCAGGAGGTAAACCTGTAGAATCAACAGCAATGCCAACTGCTAAGTCGTCCAACCTATTGTCAAGTTCTGTTAAAAAATTTACATAGTTGCTACTAATTGTTGGTAAACTATGATCTGCCATATTCTAAATCTCCTTTTTAGTAGCCTGTTATGGACCACGATACTATTACGCTAGGGTCTACTCTTTGACCTGACGTATCAAATGCGTATACACGCATACTGTTTGCATAAGTACTAACACCTCCGCTGGTATTAGCAACAGGCATACTAACCGTATACACGGTAGCGTTTACTTTTGTTATTATGTATACGCCAGTAACGCCACCTCCGCTAATAAAGGCTAGTCTAACTGCTTGACCGGTTTCTAGCCCGTGATCCGTAGCAGTAGTAATTGTAGCTATTCCGCTAGTTACAGTGTATGTTGCTTGTATTACATCGTCTTTAAAGTCGTATACTGGAATACATGCAGTAGTAGACGCACCAGTTAACACCACAGAAGCAATATCAACAAATTCTTTTGTGAAATTTACTATAGTGCCATTTGTGTCAGCCTTAAGTGCTGTCACTTTTCCGCTTTCACTTATCTGCTTATTATCTAGTTTTATAACTAAACCATGGATTGAGAATAAAGCTCTAGCAGCAGTCTTTTGTTCGACTACTACACGCACCTTTATATACCTGAATCCTGTGGCAAATATGTTTGAACTAGCGGACTCAGCGCTCCACGTAATATCATCAGCCGAGTATGATAAGTAAGTTTTTACGTCCAGATCTCCTGCACCACCGTCTAGTTGCGCATAGTCTAGCGTGAGCGTAACCTGACTAGATCCGATTAGCGTCTCAAAGTCTATGATTTCTTGATATACTCCGGTAGTTAAACCAGGCTGTAGCACAAAATCAAACCCAGCACTTACTTGATCCTGAGGACTACTCCAAGAACCAGAACCTGCACCGGTTTGAAAGTGTTGCTGGAAAGTTTCCGTTAGGTTAACGGGTAGCACCACTATTTGACGGTTAGGGTCTTTTTTAGCATTTGTTAGTGTTACGGTCGAGATATTTGGTTGACCAGGAGGCCCCAATTTAGTCTCTAATGTACTAACATGTTCAGCAAAGAACTGATAGTTTGGTGGTTGCGAAACTTTACGAGTAATACTAACAGGGTCTGACTCGTTACCTTCTGTATCTACTGTTGCTATCCAGTAAGTGTAGTCACCGGCAGCGTTCTCTGTTACCGTAGTAAATGTACCGGACTTTTCACCAATAGGAGTATATCCAGTATCCCACTGCGGACCTTTTCGGATAAGTACGTGCGATATTGGTAATGTACTGATTGCTGGTAGTTCCCAGTATAGCAAAACGGTATTGTCGATTACTTGAGCAGTAAAAGTATTTACATTGATAGGATTAGGCTTTTGTATAACAATCTCAAACTGTCTCCAATCCGAGTAGTTAGCTAACAAGTTATCTTGTGTACGAATACGGAAAACTCTTACTCCAACACCCCAGTTTGCAGGCAGTGTTATAGTATTTGATTTTGTAAAAGCAACTGGCGACCAGGTTTCTGGGCTGGTGCTGCTGCGGTACTCTAGTTCGTAACCATTTAAGCCAAACACAGGAGACACGGCGTTCCAACTTATAGTAACCGTTGCACTAGTTAAACTAGTATCCTGGAAACTAATAGAGGGACTATTAGGCATAGGAGGCTTGTCTAAAGTATATGCTATAGCTGTTGATGTTGCCGAGTAATCGCCTGTAGTATCAAAACCACGTATATACCAAGTGTACGTACCAGACGTTTTGCCTAGTAAGCTAATGCTAGCTGAATTGGCGTTTCCTGACCATAATAAACCAGAAGCAAAACCCCAATTAGCTGTATCAGAGCCGTCTACGCGTATTTCGTAATTACTGATTGGTAAGTAACCTAGTGGCGTAGGTGGTGTAGCCCATGAAACTGCTAAACTTGTACCTTCTACTAGCACAACAGGAGTTCCCGGAACTTGTTGTGGGCGTTTCTTTTCTACTATTACTTCGCTAGTCCAACTACTTGTATTCCCTGCCGTATCTACAGCTCGAACACGTATGGTAGCGCTATCGTCATTACCTACAACGTCTTTCCACTGTACCTCAGTTTCTACTGTAGTAGAAGATACGCGGAAAGTTTTAGTAGTAGCAATTGGATTAATATAGCTTAGCTCTAGCACATATTCTGCTATTGGTAGTGATCCTACAGCAGGTAGTCCGGCGCTCCAACTGAATATAGCTGTAGTAGTTGTTTTTGACAAACCATATCCATAGCTTAATCCACTAGGAACGGCAGGAGCAGGTAATGTATACGCTACATAAGCCCAGCTTGCGCTCACATTACCAACTACGTCGTATGCTCTAATATAGTAAGCTGTTTCTACCGATGCTGGTGGTATTTTTACACTGCAAGTAATTGCGTCACCTTTAAATACAAGTTGACTAGTAGCCAGTGGACTGGTAGCTAGTACACCTGCCGTACGTCTAGCTGGCTCTGCATATACTTCATAGCCACCAATGTCACGTTCAGGTGAAGCACTCCAGTTTAGGGTAAGTGTTAAGCTTGTCTGATTTAGGGTCGGGGTAACAAATCCAGTAACTGTTGCCGGAGGTGTTGTTTTACCAATTACCGTATGCACTAATGTAGTTGACCATGGGCCTACTGTCCCTACCTCAGTTAGGTATCTAGCACGTATTTTATATGCTATGGTATCCTGTACGTCGCTAATAGTTACCGATCCAGTCTTTATAGGTACAACTTCACTAAACTGCCAATTATCGTTACTAGTACTGCTATTCAGGTCATATTGAACTTCAATATGAGTTACAGAAACGGGTAAATCATTAGGATTGTTATAAGGTACTCGAATATTGGATATTAACGCTCCGCTAGTCGTGGTTGTTAACACACTTTCATCGCTAACTATGTTAGCTGCAACTATTTGTGGAATCTGTTTAACAGTATTTATTAACTTTTCTGGTATTAAAGTAATATTTGGATTATATAGCGGAACATATACGTTCTGATTTAAATCAAGGTCGTAAAGTTCTGGACTATAATCAACTAAAGTTATTTTTGCTGTTAAATTACTTGCTGGCTCTATTCCTAGTACTATAAGTTCTTGTGACTCTCTATTATTTTCACCTATTATAAATAGTGAGTTAAAAGTACCTTCGGACTCTGATAGTGGTGCCGCTAGAATAATAGTAGTATAAGTACCTGTTTCAGTTATAGTAGCTATCTGCTTTTGGCCGGTTATTGATGCGTTCTCGTTACGCAATCTAATAACATAAGATAGTCCTTCCTGCAAGTAGACTGGCTCATCTAACTCTAATACAGTGCTACTTATTTTATTTTTTACTCGGCCTGTAGCAGTGCCCCATAAAGGTACGTCGTGTGCAACGCGCACTAAGTCTCCACGAGTACATACTAGATACTCGAAGTCAGTACTAATACTGTAAACTTCTGGACGTAATTTTATTTGTGCTAAATGCCATGCTGCGTGATTAATAGCTTGAGATCTACTAGTTATTCCTGGCAGAGATATTTCTTCAATAATAGCTGCTGTGGTTTCGTCGTATCCTTGGTTATATACACAAACCTCGTCGTCTTGATAAGCCTTATCTTGGTTTCTAAAAACTACACGAAATGCGTCGGGTATTCTTGGAAGAGCTTTTACACCTTCAAATCCCCAACTGTTATGAGGAGTAAACATTTGCTTAATAGCAGTTCTTGGCCTATCAATAACAACTGACCACTTTCCATCAAGTAGAGTAGGGCTAGCTCTACCTGCTGAAGCTATATCTTTTAACGTATCTAGTACGCTTTTTTGTGAGTCTACTATGCCGTTATACTCAAAACCCATTTCTTGACAATATTCATACCAAGAACCAAGCTCTACTAGATTAATCCTACTAGAGTCTAAGCCCGCTATTCTAAACATATTTGCCGGATGGGTAAGCACGTATAGGAATAAACTTGCAGGATTAGACGTTGGAATCATCTCAGTCCATCCACCTGTATTAAAGTCAGAAGGATTTGATCTTCTCCAAGCTAAGCAGATTGTCTGAACTATGCCATTAATTCCATCTAATCTGCCGTTAACGTTATTAGTAGATAAAATAGAAAGTGCAGTTTTTGCTACATAGCAGCCCCTTGGATTAACAGTAGGAGGGCTGGCGCTGTTATATCCTGTTACGCTATAAACTATTGCTTGATGGTAGTTTCTAGCTTCTGGCTCACTAGATCCTGGTGGTAAATCTACTGTATCTGGATTTGTTCTTTTTACACGTATTCTGTACTTACCTGGAGGTACGTTAAATGAGGAAATATAAGTAAATGCGTCTTTTCTTTGAGCATATGCTTCGTCTACACCGCCAATAGCTACTGCACCTACCGCACCACTCATAGTGTACTGGCCACTAGTAATATTTAAATACTTTCCTGCTAATACTTCGCCTGTACCTTCCCCAAACTCTACAGTTGCATAGCTATCAGCTACGGTAAGGTTTAGGCCTGTGTAACTAACAAAGCTACTAGAACGATAGTCTATTATTTGATCTACGGCGTACTCATACATACATACTGCGTACAGTAACTTTGAGCCTGCTGGAGCTACTGGAATTGGTGGTGAAGATGCATTAATACCTACCTGCGTAGAGTACCGTGAACCGTCATATCCAACCAATGGAGTTCCATTTTTAGTCTGAGACCCTGCTCCTATTATATGCTCAATTGATCCGTACTTATTAATATATACTACGGTCCATGTATATAATGGAGTGTACGTATAGTAGAAATTGTCGCCGTCCTGTATTTCTCCAATATAAGCCGACTTCGGAACGTTAAATCTACTAGCCTGGACTATGTTAAAATCACCCCAATCATTATACGGCTCTAAATTATCGTTTAGTCTTTGGTATTGTATAGATGCGCGAAACTCCGCATGACTTACACTTCCAGCCCCCTCTCCTTTGGTCTGTATACGACGTAATCCCTCTGGAAAATGTAGTGCTATTTCCAGTCTGTCCGAATTTTGTGTTAGTGTATACTCATACCAAGGATTTATAGCGTCGCCAGTTAATCCATCTGGATTATACTCGGTAGCATTAATTAACTTAGTATTTGGAACCAGCTGTTGAGCGTCTCTGGAGTATATACGGTCAAAATTTGTAGTGTTTTCGTTTGGCCAACCGTATAGAGTATGGATCTTATAATCAGAGTAGCTGCTTAATGGGTTTGCCCCGATTTGAATATCTGTTACCGATAGTGGACCAAAACCCCAGGCAACAATACTATTTAGTCTTGTTGCGTCTGAATTAGGATACTCTACAATTTGTTGAGCTGCTGCTGGTGGAGTAATTCTTAATTTACCAAGCACTACTGGGATCGGAGCATATTTTGCTATCTGATTACTGCCGCCACTAAATAAATTTAGTGCGTTAGGAGTTCCTGGATCATTGTTTTCTTTTGGTCTAATAGGGGCAATAGCATTAATAATCAAAGAACCTACTACCTGTATACCAATATTTGCAGCTGCTGTCCAACCGGCTACTGCAGTAGAACTAACAATAGTTTCTCCTAGCATACCCATTGTACCTGCTTCTACAGAAGCTGCTGTTGTTGCTTCTGCCAGACCTGCACCAAGTCCAGGAGCGTACATGTTAGCAACAACCATAACGGCGATCATTAGTAACATTCTTAGGCCGTCGCCTTTGTCTGCTAGGATTCGGTAGTCTACTTTATCTCCGTCTTTTATTTTTGTAGTAGCCCATAAACCTTGAGAAACTGGCTCTCCGTTTAAGAACATTATATACTTGGTAGGAACTTCAGAGTTAATATTGTGTAAAGCTACTACTCTATTGTGAATCTCTTGTAAAGTACTACCTGCAGGTATATTTTCATTAAACGATTTTGCTTGTAGTGGGTGAGGTATAGCAGTTAAATTTGCAGTACCTAAATTTTCTGAATATTCATAAAATCCAGCAAATCTGTGTTTCCAGCTTCCGGAATCTAGGTTTTCAATTACAACTTCTATACCTTCAGATCTAGCGTGTATAAATTGGTTGTTGCCAATGTAGATACCGACGTGGGATAGTGTGCCCAAAACTCTGAATAGTACAACAGAACCAATTGTACCTACCTCTACCGCCTGCCATGAATCTTTATTATGGCTAATAGCGTATTCTACAGAATCACTATCATCTGCACTGCTGTATGTATCTGTAAAACTTGGAAGTTCAATTCCGAATTCGTTTTTGTAAACGAGCGCAACTAACCCCCAGCAATCTACGCCGGCCTCATCTCTTCCCTTGTCTTTGTAAGGGATTCCAATATATTTATTATACCACATTAGAATAGTCCTGGAAAATATTGAGGAGTAAACTTAAATGCTGGAAACGGCTCAATGGCGTAGTTAATCATCGACATATCTGCTTGAACAGAGTCTGCATTGTAAGTAAAGTTAGTTATATAAAAGCCTGGAAAACTTGCTTCTATAACATCAGGCGTAGAACTTAGAACTAGCTCTAGCTTTATTGGCGGAGGTGCACTAATAGACTTAATAATCGGTGTGACGTACTTAGTAACATCAGTAATTGTCATCAAACATCTAGGTGCACTAGAAGTATCGTCTGTTGGTAGCGTAATACTTAGTGGTAAAAATATGTACTCTTTACTATTAGAAACTACGCCATATATAACATCTCTATCCGTTTCTGTAATTCTCTGCGTGTAGCCATCTGCTATACGCACAAGCTCTTGCGTAGTATTTATAGGATCGTATACCGTTAGTAATGTTATAAGAGTATTGGAAGTTTCAGTACTAAATAGTGCTTTTAATGCTGCTGGAGATAGTGATCTACTCATGGTAATATTTCTAACTGAAGCGAGATTGTCCAGTATCCTGGTGCTAGATACTGTGACTGAAACAGCTGACCGTCACCTTGTGGAACTATACGCACTTCTACAACAGTGCCTTTTCGTGGGTGCGGAAAACCAAATCTAGTTGTGCCGTCTAATGTGTCTAAGACAAAGGTGGTTAGTGTATCCACCTCTGCCGTAGTCATTATATACTGAAGGGACATAGTATCGGGTCTTGCTGCTCGTCTGCGCATTTTTGCAGGCCCTGCGTCCATGCTGGTGCGCTGTATTAGCGCACCAACAGTTTCTTGAAAGCCTTTTTGCGGAGTTTGTGGCAGTGTAAGTGGCCAAGAAACGCTATATGCCATTTTATCTCCTTAAAATATTGGGTTGTACATTGTAGGTGTTACGTAAGGTATCTTGAGTAGCCGAGCCTGGTCTACTCATTTCTTTTGCTACCATGTCACCAATCATTACTTCGATTCTGCGATTGCCTCGTGCATCAGTAGTTTCCTTGGTTTGTGCCGGTGTGCCACTATTGTTAATAACCACAACATCTACTTTTGGTGCTTGACCAGCACCTTCAGCACGTACACCAAGTGTACCACTGCTATCGCGAGTTAGCGGCATAATAGCTTCTGGACCTGCTTCACCCATTAAGCCTGTACCTTGGGCAAACTTAAACATGGTTGGACTGCTTACTATTGAATTAGTAAATGCACCACCAGCAGCAAACTGGTGAACTGGCATAGCGTAATCAAAAGCGCCGCCTTTTGCAGCATAGAACAAGCTCATATCAGCACCGCTAGCACCACCTATACCTGCTGCAGGCCCAGTGCTAGTGCCTCCAGTAAATAGTGCGGTACCAAACTTTGTTAGCGCACTTACTACACCACCACCTGCCCCGCCTGTGTCACGGCCTAACATAGAATTCCAAAGCCTTGACATTTGGAAGCGTAATTCCATACGGATTAAATCTTCTAGCAATGACTTGAATAGGTCCTTGAAAGCAGTTTTACCAGTTTTTACAAACTCTATAATTTTATCACCTACACCATCAAAAGCCTGGCCAATTCTTTCTAAGCCTTGTTCTAATACAGGATCAAACTTTAGTTGTTGTTGAGCTATCTTTAGTTTTTCTGCACCATTGCGCTGAACAAGCGCTAACTCAGTGTCATAGCCCTGTACTGTAGCATCTTGAAGCTGTTGCAGACGCTTAGCCTCTACAGTATCTTGCTTGGCATTAGCTGTTGCAATTTGCTGATTAGAATCTAATATATACGCACTACGTTTTTGCTGTATAGCGGCTTCATCGATTTTATTTTGTAGGGAAATTCTGTCTAAGTTTAATAAGTTAGTACGTTTAGTATATAAATCGTCACTAATTTTTCCTTGCTGCTTATCAAGATCTAGTTGTGCTTGAGCATTCTCAACAGTAGCTCTTTGAGCATCTAGTCGCTGATTTTGTGCAGTTACTGATAGTTCATCCTCTTTACGCAAGTTAGTATAGACATAATTAATTGTTTCTAGCAGTGTCTTACGCTTTTCGGTTGCATCAGCAGTTTCTTGTGCTCTCGCCACGTCCCCAGCTTGCCTATTAGCCTCATCTAGTAATTGCTGTGCTGCTGTTTGTGCATCTGCCCTATCTGCCGCAGTAGATCCAGGCGCAGCAAATATTTTTGATGCTGCCATTTCACCAGCTTTAGCCGCTCTTCTTGCAGGCTCTAATTGAATTTGCGCTTCTAAGTCTCGCTGTTGTGCAAGTAGTGGAGCTAATTTTTGAGCTCTTTCTTCTGGGTCAGCAATCAACTCAATAGGATCAATCTTTTGCTTAGTAGCTTCTAGGTCGCTCTTTAGCTTGTCTAGCGCTCTATTACTAGATTCTGCTAGTAAGTCTAACTGCTCACGGAAAACGATTTGCTGTTTTTCGCCTACTTTTGCGGTTATTTGTGAACTAATATTAGCAGCTTGACTTGCCACAGGCAGTAATGCACCTTGTAAGCTAGCAGGTAGGCTCTTTAAATTAGCACTACTTAATGCAGGTAATGCACCTCCCGGACCTCTAGCGGCATCTACTCTATCTAATGCGGCTAAATTATCCCGTGCAGCTATACGTTGACGATCTAAATCTGTAACTAAGTTAATATCGTAATTACCAGGGCCTTTGGCGCGCTCTTCTTCTATTCTCTTAGTATTTTCATATACTGTACGAGAAGCTGTTTCTCGCTGAATAGCTAGAGTATTTTCTGCTAAGGCTGTTACTAGCGACTGGGATTGCCTTAGCTGGGCAATATCTAAGTCAATAGCTCTTTGATCTAATTTAGATTGTAGCGATATACCAGCGGTAGTAGATTGCAGAGGCTGAGTAAACGCCTTTAAGTTAGATATATTTACTTTTTGTCCAGCTAGTCTAACTTGTTGGAAGATTACATCAATTTGTCTTCCAATGCTTCTTGCTGTAACTTTATTGACCTGATCGGCAATTGCACTAAATCTAGCTTCTAGCTCTAATCGCTTGGGCGTTAAGCTTTCATTTAATTGCTTTTGTAAAGCATCAAATGCTGGTCTATACTGATTTACTAAATTAAACTGCCCAACCGTTAGTTTTGCTGGATCTATCTTTAGTAATTCATCAAGATTACCGCCCTTACTAGCTTTATTAAACGTTTCTCGTAGATTATCTAACTGCGTAGTAACGTTTGTTATAGCAGTAGTAGTTCCGGACAGTTCTTCTTGTACATCTTTTGCTGGATTTAGCAATGCAACTAAAGCTTGCGCACCTTCTTGACCAAACAATCTTAGGCTCTTAGGGTTATCCAGTATTTTAACAACTGCGTCTATTGCAGGTAATACGTCACCACTAAGTATTTTTTGAAAATCTGTTAGTTCTTTGGTTGCAGTAACTGCCAATTTGGCTTCTGCTGACTCGTTTGCTATAGAACGAGTAAAATCGTCATATTGCTTATTTAACTCATCAATTGAACCAAGCAGATTTTTTGCACTTTTGGTACTGGAATCTAGTTGTTTTGTTAGTTTTGAAAGCTCAGCAGCAGCTAGTTTTCTAGTTGCATCATTTGCTCTTTCCATGGCTTCGCCAAATTGTACAGCACTAGAATTTTCAGAGATACCTAGTATGCCTGCCAAGGTTGTGCGTGCAGTTTTTTCAATTGAAGAGCCTCGTAGACCGTTAATTGCTGCTGTAATACCTACGCTTAACTCTCTACTAAGTATATCCTCTGTGCTTTTACCAAACAATCCGAAAAACGAATTGGCTAATTTATCTGCCCAATTACGTTTTGAGATCTCCATGTCTACTTTATCAATCGTATCTATTAGATTATCAGATAGCGAACTGACTGCAGAACTACGGGCTGTTAGGCTATCTATCCCAATTTGTGCTAGTGGATCTTTTTTAGACAAACTAGCAAATACTTTGTCCATGAATAGTGCGCTGTTACCAAGTGTGTCTAAGGCGTCTTTGGCTTCTGCAGCTTGTTTGTTATTTGCACCCATTGCAGACACAAATAGACCAATAGTACCTATAACAGCTGTAATTGCACCCACTACATTGCCAATAGCACTAGCTGCTAAACCAATAGTTGCAGCTGTGATTGTGGCAATTCCACGTAGCTTAAACAGTGTTCTACCAACACTGCCTAACGTAAAGTCTAGCTTATTTGCAGTAGTGTTAAAAACACGAAAAGCGTTAATAGGTCCGCTAAATGTGGCGTTATCGGCAGCATTTGCTAGAGCACGCATACGCTCGCTAGCTCGTTGAGCACCGTCAGATATACTCTGGTGTGCTTTTGCCATTACACTGCTGTTACCTGCTGCCTTAGTTAAAGCGTCGTTATATTGTACTTGCGCTTTTACAGCATTACGTAAATTATCTGCTTCTGCATTTATTGCCTCAGCACGAGCACGAGCATTTTGATCTCGTTGACTGGTGCCAGTTGCTGCAGCTGCTCGCGTATTAGCGGCTTTTTGTGCTCTGTCAATTGCAGCTAAGTCCGCACTTGTAATTTGTGCAGGATCTTTCTTGAACAGTGCGTTTAGTTCTTTGTCGTAAATTCTGCCCTTAGACTTTATATTAGCTATAGCAGAATCCATACCAGCTTTTGCAGTAGTACCAAGAGCACGCTCGTGTGCTTTTAGTCTGCTTTCAGCTTGGTCTAGGTTGCTGGCCATGTAGTCTTTGTACAGGCCATAGTTTTGCTTGGCTTCTTCAGCAGCACTTTCGGCTGAGTCGCGTAGCTGATCTCGCCACTGGCCTACCGCTGGCAGCGCTTTGTTAACAAGCATAACCGACAGTGCGGCAATACCAGTTGCCAACGCTGTTGGTGACTGTGACAGTAGTGTGATTAGCGGCGAAATAACGTTAACAGTTTCTAGCACCGACTGCATTAAGTTCTTTAAACTTGCCAGTAACTGATCGTATGGGTTTGCTGGAATATCAATTTCGCCAAACTTCTTGTTTGCTTGATCTAGTACTGCTACTGCGAACGCTTGACGACGCTCAAACTCTGTTAAGCCGGCAGCAGTTTTGCCTAATGTTCTTGCGTAATCTTCTGCGGCTTTATCAACACGCACAAAGATACCTAATTCATCTAGTAGTTCAGGCTCTAGCTTAGTAATACCGCGACTTAAACGGCTAAGAGCATCTGCCATGCCAACACCAAGCGCAACGCTAGCACCACGAGCTGCTGTACCTAGCTTACGAATATCAGCATCACTCATGCCTGCTGCAGAAGCTTGTGCGGTTGCTGCCATTGCTTCACGAAAGCTAATAGCACCGTCCGTGGCTTTTACTAGTTCTTTTGATAACTGGCCTAAGTTCTTGCCGGTTGCAATACCTAGCTGATCTAAACCTTTGACCATGTTGGTTGTATCCATGGCGTCACGTAGTGCTGTAAAAGCAGCACTTACAGCAAACAAGTTAGCAGCGTAAGTTGCGTATAGTCTAACTAGTCCACCAAGACCTTGTGCTTGGTTTGCAAAATCTCTGGCACTTGCACCAGTGCTACCTGTAACACCGCGTCCGCGATTGTACTCTTGGTCGCTGATGCCGGGGTCACGAAAACCTGCGCGGGCAGCAGCCATGCTACCACTACGAGTACCTGTAGTTCTACTAGTAGCCTTATCTAATTCTTTGTTTAATTCCTTAGCTTCTTGTGTGCGACTTTTAATTGTGCCGCCCTTATCAAGAACATTAAGGTTTAAATTAATGTCTCCACTTGCCATAGTTTCTCCTGGCTACCGTTTTGCTCAAACCCAAAAAATTTAGCGTGAGCTTGCAAATATCACCATTATATCATACAGGCATAGTGGTGTCAATGCAAAAAATTTTATGCGTAAAAAAGCCCGCGTAGCGTTAACTAGCGGGCTT